>CDZI01064067.1_pt1 | contig 160216 bp, 156 predicted proteins | sample 554811 | NCBI WGS metagenome assembly CDZI01 (sample SAMEA3182110, study PRJEB8094) | gut metagenome | biome: human; feature: gut; material: Stool; isolation source: human stools | place: Canada | collected 2013-04-23
CCATCAGTATTTTATCAAGAGATAAAAAGCACTTTTACATCTCTCACAATAGCCCTTGTAAATTTCGAGCAGGAGAAAAACGAAGAGAACGTGTTGTATACACGAACTCTCCGCTTTTGGAACCGGTTTATTTCTTAGTCGGTCTGAATCGACTGAATAAACCTCTGAATGTCTGGGAGGTGAAAGTTCCGTCCTGTTCGAACTTGAAACCTCGTCTCATCCAAACGCCGTAGAACATCAACGGCAGCACCAGCTCAGCGGCAGCCATACCAAATCTGAAGTATCGATCTTTGGCAGACTCTGCCATTTGAGCCGTCTTGGACTCCTGATCGATTTCACGATTCTCGATCTTGTCCAGACGCTCATAGGTATTCTTATCCTCTTCGAGCTTCAGTTTGTACAGCTTCGTCAAGCTATCCACTGCCGTGGTATGCTCCTGGCTTCCAGATTCGAGAGATCCCAAGCGCTTAATTTCGGCTTTGATCTCCTCTTCCAACAAACTTCTGTTTTCTTCACCCATATTCGTTTCTCCTTTCGTTTTAATAGGGTTCCATAAAAGGAAGTGTTATTTGTGCGGAATAAAGTCTTCACGCTTCACTTCCAATAGGATAGTTCTTTGAGCTATAATTTCATTAACGCTCTTTTTCAGTTCAAGAAAAAGATAGGGTCCGTCCGGATCAGACTTGTCAATACGCAGAAAACCAACTGGATGTTTTCGGCGAATGATAGATGAGACGACAAACCCAATCATAATTCCGACAACTACATAGACAACTTCCACGGTGATCTCCTTTCAAATTGTTTTTCAAAAATTTCAACCCGGGGATTTTTCCAGATACTAATTTAACACAGATACCCGTCACCTCCGTCCGGTTTTAATCTAAGTTAGAAAAAGAAAGAGCCAATGCTATAGTGCATCAGCTCTCACTTCTCCATAAAGGACACTGTTATTCTTGCGAACCCTCGTAGACGATCTTCTTCCGTAAGTCAGACCAGGTTATATATCGGTCTTTACGGCATACGGGGCAATAGAACTTGCTTACTTTACCTCCGATGTCTGTCAGCTCACTGCTGTCGGCTTCAAGCCTACTCTGGCAATTCGGGCAGTTGAAGCGATAGACTTTTTTCACTGCAATATCTACAATCTTCATTACTGTCTCTCCTTACTAAGTAGCCAGAAAAACCGTCTGTACAAGTCGTAATAAACATCCTTGCAACATGGGATGCCGGTTCTGGCTTTCAAATGGTCGTATGAAATACCCTCCGTTATAGCTTCCAAAATATAACATGAAAGCTCTTCGTCCGTTTCTTTTGCAACCTGTTCCACCATCTTCATGCGATCGGCATAGTACAGCCTCTCATCAATGTGCTTGGTAACGGGATCACTAACAACATTCGTTTTACAGGGCGGAACTAATTGCGGCCATGAACCCGGATAGTCTATTAACGAATTGTACGCATGACGCCATAATGGGTATTGTAAGCAGAAATGCTTCAATTCGTAATAGCGGTGTTTCTCAATCCAGTAACGATTAGTCTCGGAAAGTTCTGGACGTATCAATGTACTCATGCGCGTTCACCCCTCCATATATAGCCGGTCTCCTGCCAGAGGAGCTTAGGTGAAATATAAAAGTTGATGCGTCCGTACTTAGAGTTCATTTCCTCTAAATTCGTAACGAGCTTCCCACTCCGAGTAGCTTTTCCGATCGGTAGCCACCCAGATACGATGCCGGCTCGAATCCAGGATGCGTCTTTCCCGTAGACTCGTGCTGCAACTGCCACCGGGACAGACCCCGATGCAAATATAATTTCTTCCATTGGCGTTTGCCTCCTTTCAATCGCTATTTTAGGTTAGGAACGGCTGTTAGTAAAAACAACCTCGGTGGAAACAAGCGCCAGCGAATCATAGTCATTTCACAAGGATAATCTTCAAACCCCAAAGTTTCACAAGTAATAAGACCTTCGAGCACGCCGATAATAATGTCTGATTCATACTGTTTATACGGAAATATAAAGTCAGGAAGCTCTCGATGAACTGCATGGCATTTACAGCACCGAAGTCTTCTAATAGCTACCCATTTTTTGTTTCCGAATTTCGTCCGTACCAATCTTTGAACATGATCGTAGTATTTAAGCTGCCCTCCACATTTGGGGCAAATTGATTGGTTATCACTAATCATATCTCATTTCTCCCTAAACTAATAAGAAAAGTTGGAATGTAGGAGTTGACATTCCTACACTTATGATATATGATTACTAATAGCAAATCAATGGGGAAGGTGATAATAATGCTGATAAAATGTCCTGAATGCGAATTACAAGTAAGCGACAAAGCAGTTTCTTGTCCTCACTGTGGGTTTCCATTGCAGCCAAATATAAAGCCAAGAAAACCTCGAAATAAGAACAACAAACGTCGTAGACTGCCAAACGGTTTCGGGCAGATTAGTGAGATCAAAAATCGGAATCTCCGCAATCCATTTCGAGCTATGATAAGTGTTGGAAAGGATTCGAACGGACGACCTATCTGCAAGCCTCTTAAACCAGAGTCCTATTTTCCAACATACAACGATGCATACGCTGCTCTCGTCGAGTACAATAAGAACCCTTACGACCTTGAACCGTCTATTACTATGAAAGAGCTTTACGAGAAATGGGTTGCCGAATACGAGAAGACAGTTAAAAGCACTCGTTCGGTAGCTTCAGCATGGGGGTATTGCTCGGCCGTATATGATATGCGAGTCAAAGATGTCCGCGCTCGTCATGTAAAAGGTTGTATGGATGAAGGCATATCGAAGGTTCGAGGCGAAGAGAAGACACCAAGTGCATCCATGAAGAACCAGATTAAGTCTTTGTTTAACTTGATGTTGGATTATGCCTTGGAGTATGAGCTTGTTGACCGGAACTATTCGCGAACTTTTAACCTCAGTGAGGAAACAATCAAAGAAATCGTCACAGTTAAGAACGAGCATATTTCTTTTACGGACGAAGAGATGGACTTGCTTTGGAAACACGCTGATGATAAAATGCTTGTAGATGTCCTGCTCATTCAGTGCTATTCTGGTTGGCGACCCCAAGAACTTGGTTTGCTTGAACTAAAAAATGTAGATTTGGAAAACTGGACTTTTCGAGGCGGTATCAAAACTGATGCTGGTACCGATCGTGTCGTTCCAATTCACTCGAAGATTCGTCATTTGGTTGAGCGAAAATATAAAGAGGCTCAGGAACTTGGAAGTCTGTATCTGCTCAACTATGTTAATCCGAATGCTCGTAGCAAAAACACTGCACTTACTTATGTTCGATACCAAAAAGGCTTTGGTATGATTCGAGATGAATTGAATTTGAACCCCGAGCATAGACCGCATGATGGTCGCAAACATTTTGTAACAATGGCTAAGAAGTACGGCGTCGACGAGTATGCAATCAAATATATGGTCGGTCACAAGATTTCTGACATCACTGAAAAGGTTTACACCCAAAGAGAATTTGAGTGGTTGAAAGATGAAATCGAAAAAATAAAATAGCTTGTAAAAACAAAGAAAAGCCTCCCCGAAGTGGGAGCACCAACAAAGGCACTCAGCACAACGAGGAGGCTGACTTTGTGTAGGAATATAGATGTATGAGTAGTGTAGAAATAATGCACAAGTTACCTATATTTCTCGGCATTTATCCACTTCTAACTACTCTGAAAACAGCGTAATAGCAGGGATTTAGAAGTGATTAGACTGTGATAAGTTTCTATTATAACATTTTTATACTAACAATACAACAAAGAGTCGTTTCACATCGAGATTCATTTTATGTATAATTACAAACAAGGACAAAAGTCCTCGGAAAAAGAGCAAAAAATGAAATTGATGTAGGAGGTAAACATGAAAAAGGTTTTAGCATTTGTACTTGCCTTGGTTATGGTGCTTTCCATGGCGGCCTGTGGCAACGATGCCAACAAGCAGGGTGACGCTGAGAAAGAGGTAACTAAGATTCGCTTGGCACACGACTATTCCCCCGAAACAGCAAACTCCATCGGCATGGAAAACTTCGCAAAGCTGGTGGCGGAGAAGAGCGGTGGTACGATTGAGATTGACATTTACAGCAATGGTGAGCTTTCCGGCCGCAACAGCCAGACCACCTTTAAGCTGCTGCAGTCCGGCGACATTGATATGGCAATCGTTCCCCCTCCCAATACCGATGCTTGGCAGTTGTTCTATCAGCCCTTCTTCTTCCGCGACAGTGACAGCGCATATGCAGCCTGCCAGGGTGAGGCCGGTCAAATGATGCTGGATAAGCTGCGTGACAGCAATAATGTTGTGGGTCTTGCATATCTGCCTATTGCAATGAGAGCGTTTACCAACAGTAAGCACCCCATCCAGGCCCCTGCCGATATGGAGGGTCTGAGCTTTCGCGTACTGGATGTTCCCACTTTGGTGACCTGGATGAAGGAATTTAAGGCCTCCGCTGTCCCCATGTCGATGGCCGAACTCTATATGTCCCTGCAGAACGGTACGGTAGACGGCCAGGAGAATCCCTTGGACACCATTAAGAACCAGGCATTCTATGAGGTTCAGGAGTATCTTTCTATTACCAACCATATCTGGTCCTTTTCGCTGTTTGCGGTCAACGCAGATTTTTGGGATAAGCTGACCACTGAGCAGCAGGATATTCTGAAGGAATGCGCAGTGGAAGCCTCCGCCGAGATCAAGGAATTGGCGCCCGAGGTGAATGACGCTGCTTATGATTTCCTGGTGAATGAAAAGGGAATGAAGGTGAACACCCTGACCGATGAGCAGTGGCTGGAATTCCAGAAAGCGGCTAAGCCTGTATGGAAGGCAATGGAGGCCACCATCGGTGCCGATGTGCTGAAGACCTGGATGGACGCTGTGGGAGTAACCTGGGACTGATATCCTGACGAGATAAAACATGAATAACTGAAAGACGGTAACTGCCCGCCGCCCGAAACGGTGTGCGCGGGCAGTTATTCTTATAGACAGCAGAGGTGTTTTTGATGAAAAAAATAATAGATGCCATGGATAAGGGAATAGGGATGCTGGAGAAAATTGTGCTGTTTGGCTCCATCACTGTTATGCTTATCGTTACGGCAATAGAAGTACTGGACGCAAAGGTGCTGCACGCCAACCTGATGTGGACCACTGAGGTAAATCGCATTATGCTGGTGTGGTGCATTCTTTCCGGTGCTTCAGTAGCGGCAGGCACCAGAAGCCACCTAGGGGTAGAATTCCTGGTGAGAAAGATGCCGAAAAAGATAGCCAAATGGGTTGTGCTGTTTACCGATTTGATCTGCATTTTTGTAAGCGGATATGTGGTGGCCTCCGGCATTACGCTGGTTTCCATGCAAATAAGACTGGGGTCGGTGTATTCCATTACCCGGTGGCCCACCGCCGTGGGTGAGCTGGCTGTGCCGGTTTGCTTTGCCCTAGTGCTGATCCGTATTTTGTTTACAATCTACCATGACTTTACAAAGAAGGATGAAGAGGAGGTTGCTGCGTAATGTTAATCATGCTGTTGGCTTTGTTCCTGGTGACGATGTTCCTGGGAACGCCCATTGCGTTTTCCATGTCCTTTGCGTCCATTGTGACCAACCTGACTCACGGTGCTTCCTCGCTGATGCTGACGGCGCAGCAGTGCTACGATTCCACCAGTAATCTTTCGCTGCTGGCAGTCCCATTCTTTATGCTGGCGGGTAGCATTATGAACATGGGTGGTATTTCACGCCGACTGATCAATTTCTGCCGGCTGTTTGTCGGCCGCATCCGTGGCGGCCTGGCCATTGTGGCTGTGTTGGCCGCCATGATTTTTGCAGCCATTTCCGGCTCCGGCCCTGCTACCGTGGCGGCTTTGGGTGTCTTTATGATTCCTGCTATGGTGAATGACGGCTATGATGTAGGCTTCGCTGGCGCTTTGATGGGCTCTGCGGGCGGCCTAGGTATTATCATTCCGCCCAGTATCCCCATGGTCATTTACGCTACGCTGGCTGGGTGTTCAGTGGGCACCATGTTCTGTGCTGGTATCGTTCCTGGTATCATTTTGGGGCTTGCCATGATGATCTATGCCTATATCATTGCCCGCAGGAACGGCTACAAGCCCGCCCCTGTGGATGCGCCTACCTTTAAGGATAAGGCGAAGGTCTTTGCGGACGGTTTGCCTGCCATTGCCATGCCCGTCATCATTCTGGGCGGTATTTATTCCGGCATTTTTACCCCCACACAGGCTTCCGGCATTGCGGTCATTTACGGATTGATCCTGGGTGTGCTGGTATATAAAGAAATCAAGTTCAAGGACATTGTAAAGATGTTTATAGAATCCGGCATTACCGCCGCTTCTGCCATGCTGATCGTCTCGCTGGCCGACGGCTTTAACTGGATCATTACCACCAACCGTGTGCCCAAGATGCTGAGCGACTGGTTCCTGGGAATCTTCAGCAGCGCTGCTGGTATTTTGATTGCACTGATCGTTTTGCTGACCATCATTGGCTGCTTTATGTCTGTTAACGCCGCCATGATCGTACTGACACCTATTTTGGTGCCGGTGATGCGCTCCTTTAATGTAAGTCCCATTACGCTGGGTATTATTATGATCATCTGCGTTTCGCTTGGTATGGTTACCCCGCCCTTCGGCGTCAATCTGTTTGTGGCGGCCGGCATTGCCAAGGTGCCCTTTGACTGTATGACAAAGCACGCGTTTATTCTGGTGGGGCTATGCCTGGCAGTGTTGCTGGTGATGGTATTCGTTCCAGGAATTATTACATTCCTGCCTTCGCTGCTGGGAATGTCGCTATAAAGGGGGCAGGCCTATATGGAGCGCACAAGGGAAATGCATATAGCGGAACGGGAACGCCGGATGGCGGTCCTAAACGGGCTGATGGAAGAGAATGATCTGGCTGCCATGGTATGTCACGGAAATGGTGCTATGGCATACCAGGCAGATGTGAAATACATGACCGACCTGGTGACCCCCTGCGGGCATATGTTTTCCATGATGGTGCGGGGGGAACAGCCCATTGCCCTGCTGGGGCGTGCCGATGCCGGCTTCCATGCCCGACTGAAGACCTTTCTGGACGCGGACCATGTGGTTATCACACCGGATATGGTGGGCGAAATCTGCCGCAGGATAGAGGCGCTGCCCGGGGAACATCCCCGGGTGGGTGTTCCATCACTGGGGGAGTATCCCAAGTTCTTTACGGATGCGCTTTACGAAACCGGGGCGGAGATTGTGGACATTACCGAGGCTTTTGTAGTGGCTAAGGCGCCCAAAGCCCCCTATGAATTGCAGCTGATTCAGGAGGCTTCCGACCTGGCGATCGCGGCCTTTGAGGAAGTTGTGAAATATATCCGGCCCGGCGTGACCGAAAAGGAGGTCATTGGCTATGCTGAGGGCTATCTGCGTGCTCACGGTGCCGAGGATCTGCTGATCCTTTCCCGAGGAGAGTACCCCCATGCCTTTATTAACCGTCCAACCTTCCGCCGCATTGAAAAGGACGATCTGTTTGTGTTTTCAGTGGAGATTGCCGGAGTGTACGGCTACTGGACGCAGATCATCCGGCCTATCTTCCTTTCCAGAGGGTGCCACCGTGAGGCCTACGAGGTGCTGTGCCAGGTGAAGGAGGCAATCCAGGCCGGTGTGGAGAAATTCCGCCCCGGCAACCTCATCTGCGATGTAGATGAAGCCATCAACAGGGTAGCGCGAAAGTATGAACTTTCCAAGGGCGTATGGGCAGGGCACTCCATGGGAATTGATTTGGGCGATGGGTATAATATTGGAGAATCCAATAAGATGGAGATCGTACCAAATATGATTCTGACCTTCCATCCCAGTTTGCTGGATAAAAACGGAGAGGGAGTGCTGTACGCAGATACTTATGTGTCCACTGAGGGTGGAGCTCGCTGTCTAACTGATAAGTACAGGGAGTCCCCCTATTGGGAGGATCTAAAAGAGTTGGTCAAATAACAAACGAGAGGAAAAACAAATGATTACAGACGCGAAATATGTAGCAGAACGGGATAGACGAGTGGCGCTGCTGGATAAACTGATAGAGGATACTAGGGTGGACGCGCTGGTACTGACATCGACTGCCCAGCAGGCCTACCAGATAGCGACTAAGTATGTTTCAGGCTATCAGTTAACGACTCGCCGTGATTTTGTTTTTATGAAGCCGGGTGAGATGCCTCGGCTGATTATCCCCACTGTAGGACAGCAGTTCCATGCCCGCCGTTTGAGTTGGCTGCCGGATGAGAATATTTACTGCGGCCCAATGGTGGAAACGGTGTGTGGTTGGATCCGCGAGTTGGGGCTGACGAAGCCCCGAGTGGGAATGTACGCGACCGCCGAGCTGCCGGTGCCGATTCAGCAGGCAATATTGGATGCCGGTGCTGAGATTGTGGATATTACCGATGCCTACACCAAGGCTCGTCAGCCGAAATCCGAATTTGAGGTGGAGCTGACCCGAGAGGCCACCCGCATCGCGGTGGAGTCTTTTGAGCATGTGGTGAAGATGATAGAGGTAGGTGCTACTGAACGCCAGATGGTAGGCGCTGGGGAAGGCTACCTGAGGGCACATGGCGCGGAGGATTCTTTGGTGCTGGTGCGCTCTCAACATCCGCATTCTTTTATCTGCCGTCCAACTGACTACCGAATGGAGCGGGATACCGCTACCGTTTATTCGGCGGAGGTTGCAGGGCCCTTTGGCTACTGGACACAGGTGCTGCGGCCGATCTTTTTCAGCAAGGGCTGCCAGCCAGAGGTACGGCACATTCTGGAAGTAATAAAGGAAGCAGAGGCTGCCGGCGCGGAAGCGATGAAGATAGGCAACACCGTGGCAGATGTAGCCAAGGCCGTGGAAAAGGTAGTGGCCCAAAACGGCTGCAAGACCGGTGTATGGAGCGGTCATGGTATGGGGCATGATTTGGGTGACGGAGTGGACATTGGCAATATGAATGAGATGGAGATCGTCCCCAACATGGTACTGACCCTACACCCCAGCGTCCTTAGCGATAAAGATGGCTTTCTATTTGGAAATACTTGGCTTGCAACTCCGGACGGTGCCGAGCTGCTTTCTCCACAGTACTACAATGTGCATGAGTTGGAAGAACTAAAGGAGCTTGTGCGCTATAAATAAGGGCTGCAATAAAATGAACATAGTACGGCGGCTGCGGGGCGACCCGCGGCCGCCGTGTGCATGGTGGGAGAAGGGAAGAAGCGGGACATGAAAGGAGACAGGGGGCGCAGCCCCCGCCCGCCGGAGGCGGGCGCCACGAGCGAAGCTCGTGGGTTCCGGCGAAGCCGGAACGGGCTGCGCCCTTATTTTCGGTTTGCAGGGGACGACCGTTAGGGGCAGAAAACAAAGCGCGGGCTGCGGGGGAGAGACGGGTTGTGAAAGGGCCACAAGGCGGTAAAAAGCCGTTGACGAAGGCATTTTGGAGGCTTATAATGAAAATAACAAAATGGGTAAGTAGGAGAAAAAGTGCTTATCCCGGGAAAAAGGAAGGAGTAGCCCCATGAGCAAATTTAACATTATGGAGACCACTGTGGCCAAGGTGCAGGCCGCCTATCTGGACGGAACCCTGACCTGCCGCGAGCTGTGCGAGGATTACATCGCGCGCATCAAGGCGTATGACCACGAGGGCCCGGCCATCAATTCCATCATCTGTGTAAACCCCAAGGCGCTGGAGGAGGCGGATGCCTTTGACGCCTATGTAAAAGAGCACCACGCGCTGTGCGGCCCGCTGCACGGTATCCCTGTGATGCTGAAGGATAACTTTAATACCACCGATATGCCCACCACCGCCGGCAGCATCGCGTTGGAGGGCTGGGTGCCGGATAAGGATGCCTTTGTGACCAAGAAGCTGCGCGAAGCGGGCGCTCTCATTCTGGCCAAGACCAACCTGCATGAATTCGCCATCTGGGGCGAGACCATCAGCTCGGTGATGGGCCAATCGGTGAACCCCTATGATCCCACCCGTACCCCCGGCGGTTCCTCCGGCGGCACCGGCGCTTCCATCGCCTGCAATATCGGTATCATCGGCCTGGGCACTGATACCATCAATTCCGTCCGTTCCCCCTCCTCCGCCAACAGCCTGGTCGGCATCCGTCCCACCATTGGTCTGGTTTCCCGCGCGGGCATCGTGCCCTATTCCCTGACGCAGGATACCGCCGGCCCCATCTGCCGCACCGTGGAGGACGCAGTCCGCTGCCTGGATGTCATTAAGGGCTATGACCCTGATGATGCCGAGACCGCCTGGAGCGTTGGCCACGAGGAGTGCTACATGGACCACCTGAATGTGGACGGCATGAAGGGCCGCCGCATTGGTGTGCTGGAGAGCCTCTTTGGCAAGGAAGAGATCAATGAATCCACCAACAAGGTGGTGCGCAATGCCTTGAAGGTTTTTGAGGAGAACGGCGCTACCCTGGTGCCTGTGACCGATAACATTGACCAGCCGTGGCTGACCAGCGAGGTTTCGGTCCACCTGGATGACTTCCAGCATGACCTGGACGGGTATCTGGCCACCCTGCCCGCCGACTGGAAGATCCACAGCATGGCGGAGATTCTGGAAAAGGGCCTGTTCCATCCCTTTAGCGAGAGCAATATGCGCGATGCCATGACCCGCGAGGTGGGTTCTCCCCGCTATCTGGAGAAGATGTATAACAAGATCGGTGTGCGCACCCATGTGCTGAAGATCATGGCGGATCTCAACCTGGACGCCATGGTTTATCCGCATCAGCAGCAGCTGGTCTGCAAGATCGGCGCCAACCAGCAGCAGCGCAACGGCGTGCTGTGCTCCTCCACCGGTTTCCCCTCCATCGCGGTTCCCGCTGGCTTTGCGCCCGATGAGAACGCGCCCATCGGCGTGCCGGTCGGCATGGAGATCATCGGCCGTCCGTGGAGCGAGGCGAAGCTCATCGAGATCGCTTATGCCTTTGAGCAGCACTCCCACTTCCGCCGTCCGCCCGTATCGGCTCCCGACCTGAACAAGTAAGAGAATACGCCATAAAATGTCCCCCATCGGTGATGAGCCGGTGGGGACGGTTTTTGTTCTTTATCGGTGGAGGAAAAAAGCCTTCTGTGAGGGCTGGCAGAGAGACGCCCTGCCGATGCTCTTTTCGCCTGTTCGGCGAAAAGAAAGCTTACTAAAGGGGAAACTAAGGGGAAGACCTCTCTTGCAGGGCTCCCCCTCTTGTGGGAATGACCACACTGGGTTATCCCCACAATTCATCCCCTTTCGGAGCGCCCTCCGGCCTTAAGGGATTTCGCCCATTGAAATGGGCGACCAAAGACGCTGTCTTTGGAAACCGCAAGCCTTTTGAAAAAGGCTTGACCGAAAACTTTACGAAGCGGCCGCGGCAAAGTACAGCGAGTACCCGCCCAGCTGCAGCACCAGCGTTTGCTCGGCGCTGCCATCCTGCCGGGTGGTGACCGATACCGCCGCGGGGCCGGTTTCATCCCCTACGGTGAGGCTGTAAATGGTGGCTTCCACACCGCTGCTATCCTGCCGGGTATAGCTGCCCTCCCAGCTTTGCGTACCGGAGGTAAAAGTGAGCTTGCCGTTTTCGGCCCGGCAGGTCAGTTCAAGCACTGCGGCGTCGGGGTAGATCTCCTGCATGCTGTTCCCAATGAAAAGGATGCTGCCATCCTGGGTGGACTGCACCGTGACGACCTGCCAATCTTTATCCTCGATGCGGTGGGTGGTGACCTGCTTGCCGCAGGCGGTAAGCAGCAATACGCTGGCAAGAATAATAGCGAAAAATCGTTTCATAGGTTCCTCCTTAGTCCGGGCGGCGGCTCATAATGATGCCCAGTATCACCAGGGCGATGCAGCCCAATATGGCGAAGAGCAGGCCCCAGGGAAAGCCGGCCGTGATGAAAATAGCGGTGGGACCATCCGCGCCGCCGATGATGCCGATGCTGCTATTGGCCGGGAGGCCATACCCCAGCATGAGCAGGGTAAGCACTAGCTGCGGCAGCAGCAACAGCCCGCATATCCCGGCGGCGATGGCGACCCATTTCCAGAAGCGGCGCCGGCGGTGATTCTGCTCCGCCAGCTGGCCGGTGAGGGCGCTCAGCTTATCCGCCAATATCGCTTGCGGTTCCAGCGGGACGGTGCTTTCCGGCTTTGGAGCGCCCAGCAGCTCCTCTACGGAGACCTCCAGGCACTCGGCCAGCCGCACCAGCATATCGGCATCCGGGACCGAGAGCCCCTGCTCCCATTTGCTGACGGTCTGCCTGACCACATGCAGCCGTTCGGCCAGTTCCTGCTGGGAAAGGCCCCGGGCTTTGCGCAGTGCGCGGATATTTTCGCCCAGCATGTTGATCACCCCCCTTGGTGGTATCTACCCGCTATTATGGCACAAAAGGCGGCGGGGAAGCAAGCAACACATTTTAACATGGGGGAGAGTTTGCAAAAGGGGAGGGGCGGCAGCCCCGCAGGGGCGGGCTGCCGCCAAGGCCAGGATTCTGCAGGGAGGGGAGGAGCAGTGGGGGAGCAGGCCCCGCAGGGGCCGCGGCCGCAGGCCGCGGGGACGGGCTGAAAGGCCCGTTACGGCGCGGAGCGCCGCCCTGCGGGGCGGCCATTTGCCGGCTGCATAGAGGATGGACCCGGTGCGTATACTAAGGGCAAAGGGGGCGTGGCAATGAAGCAAAAACCGTGGAAAGCCTACCTGTGGGCGACACTGCCGACCATAGCAGGCGGGGTGCTGGCGGGGATCCTTTCCGGCAGCGGGGGCAACTACGAAAACTATATAAAACCGCCGTTATCACCGCCGGGGTGGCTGTTTCCGGTGGTGTGGGCGGTACTGTATCTGCTGATGGCGATAGGAATGGCGATGGTATGGAACGCCGACCAGGCCCATGCTAAGCCTGCCCGGAATCTCTATATCGTGCAGCTGGTGGTGAATTTGCTGTGGCCGTTTTTCTTCTTCCGGTGGGAAATGTGGGGCTTTGCGGTGATCTGGCTGCTGCTTCTCATTGCACTGGTGATGGTCATGGCTTTGCGGTTTGAGCAGATAAGCCCCAAGGCGGCCTATCTGCAGATTCCTTATCTCATTTGGCTGTGCTTTGCGGCGTATCTTAATATTGCGATATGGCTGCTGAACCGGTAACAGATAAAAGGAAAATCCCCCGAAAGGGGGATTTTTTGCGCTTTGGATTAGGAAAGCGCAGTGGCAGTATTCTCAGTCAGGCGGAAGCGGAAAATATTATCCCAGTGGCGGCGCAAGGCCACATCGGCGGAAAGAGTGCTATTGTGGAAGCAGATGGACCACTGGGTATTGCTGGTGATATCCTTGGAGTCAGGCTCCTGGGCGACGGCCCGCAGGGCATCCCATACGGTAAGGGGGGAGAGGACATCCTTTTGCTGCGCGAATATTTTCAGTACAGTATCGTAGCGTTCCCGGCCATGGCCGTAGATACCGTTTCGCTGGTTGGGCTTGACCCGATCCGGGTAGAGCGCGTAGAAGTTGGTGGCGGTTGCCGCGGGGGTATCCACCAGGGGACGGGCGGGATCATCGCAGTCATATTCCACCACACGCCCATCTCCACTGGCATCGGTGATGTAGAAGTGATAATCCCGGCCGCCGGAGGCAAACATATCATACTCCCGCAGCAAGGCTACTGCTTCAGCGGTGGTGGCGGCGTGATCCAGTAGCAGACGGATGGCCAAGGTGGGAGTGATGGTGGGTTTACCGGTCTGCTGGTAGGTGGGTTCGCTATCCAAGGTGAGCACAGCAATAGACACACCCTTTTCATTCATGCCATCCAGACAGATGAACGGCGCGGTGAGGGTAGCCAGGCGGGTTTTCAGGCTTTGCTCCGGGGTGTTGGCCTGGATGTTATCCAAGGCGGCAAAGGCCACTGAGCGGTAGCTATCCTGTGGTGAGCAATAGACCACCATGGCGGAGGTATCGTAGCGAAAATCGTAATTACGGCCCATGCAAGCGGTACCATCCTGCTCCACTACGGCAAAGGCGGTGCAGCCGAAGGAGGGTACCTGGATAGTGACCGGCAGCAGCGGCAGCGCCTCTTCCAGGATGGCATCCATCATGCTTTGGTCATCGGTGATGCCGCGGGCGAGGAGGTCATTCAGGCTGTAACGGTAGCGGATATCCATGCGGTAGAGGTTATAGCCATCGCTGTAATCAGTGATTTTTTGCAGGGCGGCCATGCTTTGAAAACGGGTAAAATAGATGCCGGTAAAAACGAGGGCGGCCAAAAGCAGCAGCGCGGAGAGGGAGAGCAGAAGCTTTTTCATAGGACACCTCCGGGGTCATTGGTAGTAGATATTTACCGCGCGGCGGACGGCAATAGAACCCGGAGGGGAGAAAAAACCGGCAGGAGGGTGCAGGGGCAAGGCGGCCCGCAGGGCCCCCGGCGAAGCCGGGGTGGGGGCGGCCGCAGGCCGCCCCCAAGGCGATGCGAAGCGTCGCCTGCCCTGCGGGCCGGTACTGGGGCCCTGCACAAGGGTGAGGAGAAGCAGCAAAAAAACAGAAGCTGAGGCAAAGAAAATCCCCTGCCAAAGAGCAGGGGATAGAATTCAGCCATTATTGATTTCCTCAAAGATATTGCCAGAGGAAAATACCACCGTTTCACCGTTGCCTTCATTGGCGGGGAAGTGGTTGCCGATGTAGCATTCTTCCCCATCCGGGGTAATGAAGAACTCCGCTACGGTGGAAAGATAGCGGGACTGGGTATCGTAATCGGTGATGACGCGCTGCCACACACCATAGTAGTATTCCCGGCCCTCCACCGTCACCGGATTATTGAGGGTGAAGGTGTAGTTCTCCATCGGCTCTGCCGCCGCAAAGATATCCTCCATCTTTTTTATGAGGCGGGCACGGCGCTGTTCCTCGGTTTCCTCCGGTTCCGGTTCGGGCTCTGGGGAGAGGGGATCGGAAGCATCCGGGGTTCCAGCCTGGGGCGGATCGCCATGGACGATCTCGCTGATGGGATTGCCGCAGGCGGTGAATACCAGCAGGGTGGCCAGCAAGGCCAAGGTCAAGGCGATCAGTTTCATACGGCTCATACTGATGGAACTCCCTCCGTTAGGCCGCTCAGTCGGCGGCGCTTGACGATGAAATAGCAGATGATGTGGGTGAGCGAGGTCAAGATCCAGCTGATGGGGTAGGAGATATAGAGTACCCGCAGATCGTGGTGAGTGGCGAAAATGGTATAGATCCACACCACACGGAAGCCGCAGGCGCCGATGAGAGTGACGATCATGGGCATGACAGAGCTGCCCATCCCGCGGATGATATCCGCCATAATATCCATAATGGCATCCAGACCGTAGGTGGTACCGACGATCATCATACGGATCATGCCCATGGCAATAACTTCCGAATCCTTATTGTAGAAAGCAAGCAGCGAATTGCCAAAACCGTAGGCGATAAAGCCGAGAATCTCCGAAAGGAGGATGCCCAGGGCCAGGCACCAAAGGGTGATGCCCCGCAGGCGCTTGTACTGCCCGGCGCCGAGATTCTGACTGGTGAAGGTGAGGGAAGCCTGCGCCACCGAATTGCAGCTGGTAAAAACGAAGCCTTCGATATTGACAGCGGCGGCATTACCGGCCATGGCGGTGCTGCCGAAGGAATTGATGGAGGACTGGATGAGGACATTGGAGATGGAGAAGATGGCACCCTGCAGACCGGCGGGAATGCCGATTTTGAGGATGCGGATGAGCTTATCCCGGTGGATGCGCAGCTCCTTGAGGACGATGTGGTAGCAGCCGTCGGTTTTCAGCATGCACCACAGTACCAGCGCGGCGGAGATATACTGCGAAACAACGGTGGCAATGCCGACACCCGCTACGCTGAGATTGAACTGGATGACCAGAAGCAGGTTGAGACCGACATTGACGATGCCGGCAAAGAAAAGGAAGATCAGGGGTCGGCGGGTATCGCCCACGCCGCGCAGTACCGCCGCACCAAAGTTATACAGCATACTGCCTGGCATCCCCAAAAAGTAGATGCGCAGATACAGGATAGCCAGTGGAAGGACATCGTCGGGGGTATCCATCAGCCGCAGGATGGCGGGGGTACACACCACGCCCACTACCATGACAAAGAAACCGCTGATGAGTCCCACCAGCATGCAGGTGTGGGTGGCCTCGGAAACATCCTCGTACTGGGCGGCGCCGTAGTGCTGGGCAATGACGGCGCTGCCGCCGATGGAGATACCCATAAACAGGTTGACGATCAGATTGATGATGGAGCCATTGGAGCCGACGGCGGCCAGCGCGTGGCTGCCCACATACCGTCCCACCACGATGATATCGGCGGCATTGAAAAGAAGCTGCAGCATTCCTGTGGCCATTAGCGGCAGGGAAAAAAGCAGGATCTTCTGCGGCAAGCTACCGGTACACATATCTATTTCATACTTATGGCGTGCAGTAGCCAAGGGAAACAACGCTCCTTCTTTGTGCATATTGGGAAAAAGCCTAGTACAGCGCCGCGGGCGCTGCTGGGGCATAGAGATTAAGAGGACAGTATAGGTATTATAGCCCTTTTGTGCTCTAATGCAAGATATCCTGCATCAAATCTCCTTATCGCACAAAAAGGCGGCAAAAAGGAGAGAAAAGCACAACAAAACTGCCCATTATCCCAGCAACGGCAGCGCCGCTGCCAGAATTTCGGCGGCCTCCAGCGGACGGCTGCGCAGCAGGGGGCGGCGGGGTTCCTCCGGCAGGGCGGTGGATTCCGCGATGACAGCTTGCAGCTGGGCGGGGGTGTACCAGCGAAAGCGGCCAATGCCAAGCTGTTCGGCCCGGTGCTCCAGCAGGGCCAGCAGCAGGTCATCATAGCCGGCTTCCCGGGGCAGGCGCAGCTCCGCGGCTACGGCCGGCAGAATGTGCTCGAACAGGGCACGGCGAGGGGAGAGCCCCTCCGGCAGGCGCAACGGGATACCGGCGGCCTTTATGGCGTTCTCCGGCAGGGCGGCAAAGGCCGCAAAGCCATCGGCTTTTTCGGAAAAGTAATACAGCTGGCCGGGGAGCTCCCGCATAAACCGCATGGTATCGTAGTAGCCCATCTGAATATTGCGGCGGCTGGTGGCGGGATCGAACCGCATGACAGGGCCCAGCTGCTCACTGGGGAAGATCTGACGGATCTTCTGCTTATCCCGCAGCGGATGGATGATGCCGAAGCCATTGAGCCGGATGGCGATGACCTCATCGCAGCCGTAGTCCAGCAGCTCATTATAGGGGCAGGCATCATACAGGCCGCCGTCCAGGTACTTCTTATCCCCAATGACGGTGGGCTGGAACCCAGGGAACGAAGCCGAGGCCAGCACATGGTCCAGCACATTTTCGGGGGTCATATCTTTCTTATAGGCGATCAGCGGCTGAAGCTCCGGGAAAGCCACGGCGATCATGCCATAATCAATGGGACTTTCCAGCAGTCGCTGGGGGTCAATGTTCTGCTCCAGGAAGGCACGGATTTTGGAGGTATCGATACCGCCGTTTTCCAGCGCGGCTTTGATATTTTCCTTGAGGGCCGAAAGGGTATTGAGGTTCACCTGCCGGTTGATGATTTCCAAAAAGCCTTTGTCCTCCTCAGAGAACAGATCGTCATTGGCGGTCGTCTCCCAAAATTCCGCGGCCTTTTCACAATCGCCCTGCGCCAGCAGCGCCGCATTGATGGCGCCGATGGAAACACCGCAGATGACATCAAAATGATAACCCAGTTCGGTAAGGGCGCGGTATGCGCCGATCTCATAGGCGCCTTTGGCACCGCCGCCTTCCAGTGCTAAACCCAGCATAGTGATGCTCTCCTTTCATCTATCCACAGCGGATTCTATTCCATGCTCATCATAACCGAAAGGGCGGGGGAAAAGCAATGCTCCCGCCGTCCTTTTTACAAATCGTTCATGCTTTTTCGGCAGGGAAAATGCCGCAGACCGTCAGCACATCACCTGCCACGGTAAAGTGCACCTCCAGCCCGGCAAAGGGAAAGCCGTATACCCGGTCGCTATCCTGCTGATAAGCCGGCCGGGGGTCCTGTGCCAGTACCGCCCGCAGGGAAGCCCGGTGCGCCGCGGGAACCTTTTCTTCCCATTCCGGCGGCAGTATCACCGTGAGGACATGTGCTAGCCCATCGGCGGAATACCCCCCGGTGGCCTCCGGGTGGCAATCGGCATGGGGCAGGTAGGGCTTTACATCATAAATAGGTGTGTCGTCCATCAGATCAGCCCCGGCTACCCGCAGCACCGTGCCCCATTCTGGATGGTGCACCACCCCCAGCAGCTTGACGCAGGAAAGCCCAATGGCATTGGGACGAAAGGGCGACCGGCTGGCGAATACACCGACCCGGCGGTTGCCGCCCAGCCGGGGCGGACGCACGGTAGGCCGCCAGCCCTCCCGCTTCGTTTCGGAAAATTCCCATAGCAGCCACAGGTGGCTGTAGCCCTCAATCCCCCGCAGCGCCTCCGGTACCCGGTACTCCGGCCGGAACACCACCAGCGCTTCCAGCTCCGGCACCAGCCCGCTCTGCCGCGGGATGCCAAATTTGGTGGGAAAGTCGCTGCGGATCTCCGCGATTACCTTAATAACAGCTGTTTCTTCCATGGCTCCTCCCCATGATTTCTGCAAGCCGCAGGGATGGGGCCCGCAGGGCCGCCCGCCGTAGGCGGGCGTAGGCGGCGCAGCCGCCAAACCCATCCTCCGGATGGGTTGCCCTGCGGGCCCGACCCGGGCCGCGAATTCTGACTCTATTTTACCATGCCATCCCGAAAAAGAAAAGCAGATGGCGTGCGGTTCAGTCCTTATTCTCCTTGGCGCTCCAGTCGGCCACCTCCAGCCGCCACATGGCGGTGTGGGCCATGGTCTGCGGCGGGCAGCCCGGTGCGCCGGGCAGGTACCGGTCAATCAAAAGCCGCATGGCCTGGGGCTTTTCTTCCTCGGTCAGCGGGGTAACAGTCGCCTTGCCCATTACGCAGCCGTACCGTGTGGTAATGCCGTGCCCCGGCAGCTGCACTACCCGGTGGCCACAGTCCATCTGGAAGGAACAAGCCCCGTTTTGCCGCAGCAGCTCCGCCTTGCGGCCTTCTGCTGCCCCGTGCAGGTAGAAATACAGCCGCCCCTCTTTTTCCTCCCAGCCAAAGTTCATCGGCACGATGTAGGGGTAGTCCCCATCGGCCAGTCCCAGCCGCAGCACATCGCACTGGCGGATGATCTCCTTGACGGTCTCCAGCTCTGTTACTTCCCGGTCTTTCCGGCGCATTTCTTCCATACTATTCCCTCTGGCAGTTTTTCTTTATTATAGCAGGTTTGGCTTTACGGCACAAATTCCGCCGCCCCGCCTAAAATCCCGGGATTTTGCTTTCCCTCCGGGGCAGGATATGGTATAATAAAATATAAATGTATGTTCTCAAATCTCCCCACAAGGAGGCCCATCATGAAAGTCCTTGCCTTTGATGCCAACAGCATCGTCAACCGTGCCTTTTACGGCGTGCGGCTGCTCTCCACCCGGGAGGGCACCTATACCAATGCTGTTTACGGCTTTTTCAATATTGTTTATAAGCTCATCGAGGAACAGAAGCCGGATGCGGTCGCCTTTGCCTTTGATCTGCACGCACCCACCTTCCGGCACAAAATGTACGAGCCGTACAAGGGCACCCGCAAGGGGATGCCGGAGGAACTGCGCCAGCAGATGCCGCTGGTGAAGGAAATGCTGCGGCTTTTGGGCTATCCCATTCTAGAAGTAGAGGGCTACGAGGCGGATGATATCCTGGGCAGCCTGGCCCGGCAGGGGGAGCAGAACGGCGATACCGTCCTTATCTGCACCGGCGACCGGGACTCCCTCCAGCTCATCACCGATAAGGTCAGCGTCATCTTGGCCAAGACTGCCCCGCAGGGCGCCGTTTATGAGATAATGGACCCCGCCGCCATTCATGAAAAATACGGTGTGACACCCCGGGAAATGATCGAGGTCAAGGCCCTGATGGGCGATCCCTCCGATAACATTCCCGGCGTGCCCGGCATTGGCGAAAAAGGCGCTCTGGCCCTTATCCAAAAGTATCACACCATCGAATATATCTATGCCCATTTGGAGGAGTTGGAGTTGACCCCGGCGCTCCGTAAAAAGCTGGCCGAGGGCCGGGAATCCGCCGCCCTCAGCCGGGAGCTGGGGACCATCTGCTGCGAGGTGCCGGTACCCCAGTGGAGCGAACTGAAGCCCCGGCCCCGGCAGGAGGACGCCCTTTATGCCTTCCTTTCCCGGCTGGAGCTCAACCGTCTTATCACCAGGCTGGGTCTTGCCGCCCCGGAAACGATGCCGGAGGAACCCGCCGCGGAGGAGGCGGCTCCCGCTGTGACCTTTGTCCCTCTTACCGAAGAATCTGACCTTGCCGCCTGGGGCAAGGAAACCCCGATCATCCTTTCGGCCCGCTGGGCGGAGGATGGTACGCCTGCCGCCCTCTGCGTCCTTTGCGGGGAGCAGCTATGCGGCTGCGAGGATCCCGCTGCCTCCCTGTGGCAGAAAATTTTCTCTTTGCCCAATCCAAAAATCACCGCCGACGCCAAACCCTATTATAAAGCGGCGCTAAAGGCGAATAATACCTTTGCCGCCCTATGGCTGGATACCGGCCTGGCCGGGTATCTGCTCAATCCCAATGCCAGTGACTACGCCGTGGAGCGCCAGCTGGCCCAGCATGGGCTTTCCCTCCCTGCGGCGGAGGCCCCGCAGAAGCTGCTGCCGCTGGTACGGGAATGCCTGGGCCTTTCGGCGCTTTCTCCCCTGCTGGAACGGGAGCTGGAAGCGAACGGCCAGCAAAAGCTGCTGCGGGAGGTGGAGCAGCCCCTCTGTGAGGTGCTGGCCTCGATGGAGCTCACCGGCTTTCGCGTCGACCGCGAGGGCCTGCGGGAGTTCGGCATCTACCTGGATGGACTGACCATCCAGCTGGAGCAGGAGATCTATCAGCTGGCCGGCGGCAAATTCAATATCAATTCCCCCAAGCAGCTGGGAGATGTTCTTTTTGGCAAGCTGGAGCTGCCCGCCAAAAAGAAAACCAAGAGCGGCTATTCCACCAATGCCGAGGTGCTGGAGGAGCTGATCCCCTATCACCCCATTATCAGCAAGATACTGGAGTACCGCAAGTACAAAAAGCTCTCCTCCACCTATGTGGAGGGCCTTAAGGACACCATTGGCCCCGATAGCCGCATCCGCTCGGTGTTCCGCCAGACCGATACCCGAACCGGCCGCATCAGCAGTGCGGAGCCCAACATGCAGAATATTCCCATCCGTACCGAACCCGGCAGCCGTATGCGGGATTTCTTCGAAGCGGAGGAGGGCAACCTGCTGGTGGATGCCGACTATTCCCAGATCGAGCTGCGGGTGCTGGCGGCCCTGGCCAATGACAGCGCCATGATCGAAGCCTTTCGGGAGGGCGTGGATATCCACACCCGTACCGCCGCGCAGGTATTCGATCTGCCGGAGGCCTTTGTCACCCCACAGATGCGCTCCCGCGCCAAGGCGGTCAACTTTGGCATCGTCTATGGCATCGGCGCCTTCTCCCTTTCCCGGGATATTGGTGTTTCGATGCAGGAGGCCGATACCTACATTAAGAATTACAAAAAGACCTACAGCGGCATTGCCGCCTACCTGGAGCGTGCCATAGAGGACGCCAAGGAAAAAGGCTATGCCGAAACGCTGTTCGGCCGCCGCCGCCCCCTGCCGGAGCTGAAAGCCTCCAACCGGGTGCAGCGCGCCTTTGGCGAACGGGTGGCGATGAACGCCCCCATCCAGGGCACCGCCGCAGATATTATCAAGGTCGCCATGGTGCGGGTGTACCGCCGTCTAAAGACGGAAGTCCCCGCCGCCCGCCTTATTTTGCAGGTTCACGATGAGCTCATTGTCGAAACACCGCAGGGATCCGCCGAGCAGGTGCGGGAGCTGGTGCGCCAGGAGATGGAATCCGCAGTCTCGCTGTCGGTTCCGCTTTTGGTGGATGCCAAGGTAGGAAAAACCTGGGGCGAAGCCCACTGATCCCACGCTAATTTCTGCAAGCCGCAGGATCGGGCCGCAGGCCGCCCCCGCTTCGCGGGGGCACGCAGGCACCGCCTGCGTCGGCGGCTGCGCCGCCGGGCCTGCGGCCCGCCCTGCCCCCTGCAGAAACCCACCCCATCCCCGCCGAAAGGAGCCTGTCCATGCCTATCGCCATCCGCCCCGCGGCCGAAAGCGACCTGCCCGCCCTTGCCGCTTTGGAATCAGCCTGCTTTGCCCACCCATGGAGCGAAAAAAGCCTGGCAGAAACGCTCGGCAACGGCCGCTCGCTGTTCCTTTTAGCGGAGCGGGAAGGGGAAGCGCTTGGCTACCTTGGCATGGAATATGTACTGGATGAGGGCGGCATCACTAATGTGGCGGTTTTTCCGGCACACCGCCGCCAGGGCATCGCCGATGCTCTGCTCAATGAGCTGCTGCGCCGGGCCAAAGGCCTTGGCCTTGCCACCGTTACGCTGGAGGTGCGGGAAACCAATGCCCCTGCCATTGCTCTTTACCAAAAACGTGATTTTGTACCGGTGGGCCGCCGCAAAAACTACTATACCTCGCCCACAGAAGATGCTATACTGATGACAGTCACTCTGTAACTGAGTAAAAATAAAAAGGAGTGTATCACTATGAAAAAGAATCCCATCCACTTTTACTGGGGCCGTAAAAACGGCCTGGTCGTCACCCGTGAGGACGCCGAAGGCAACCACCCCGAGGTCATTTTTGTCAGCAATCAGCTCTCGCTGGATAAGCTGAGAAAGACCGGTGTCATCCTCCTGGCCGGACTGTTCCTGTTCTGGCGCATCAGCCGACTGGTACGCCGCATTGCCCGACATCACCATAAAAAAGGGAACTAACCCGGAGCCTGTATGAAAATTCTCGGTATCGAATCCAGCTGCGATGAGACCGCCGCCGCGGTCATTGAGGATGGCCGGAAAATCTGTTCCTCGGTCATCCATACGCAGGTGGAAGAACACAAGCTCTACGGCGGGGTCGTCCCGGAGATCGCCTCCCGCCGCCACATCGAATCCATCTGTGGGGTGACCGCCGAAGCGCTGGAGCAGGCAGGTCTGACCGTCCGGGAGGCGGACGCCATTGCCGTTACCGCCGCCCCGGGACTCATTGGTGCGGTGTTGGTGGGGGTCAATTTCGCCAAGGGCTTGGCACTTTCGGCGGAAAAGCCCCTCATCCCGGTTCACCATATCCGTGGCCATGTGGCGGCAAATTATTTGGCTCATCCCGAGCTGGAACCGCCTTTTTTGGCGCTCATCGTCAGCGGCGGGCACAGCCATATCGTATTGGTGCGGGATTACTGCGACTACACCATCCTGGGCCGCACCACCGATGACGCCGCGGGCGAAGCCTTCGATAAGGCCGCCCGCTGTGTCGGCCTGCCCTATCCCGGCGGCGTGGCACTGGATGCCATCTCGCACGAGGGCGATCCCCACGCCTACCCGCTGCCTACCCCCCATGCCGAAGGGGAGTTCAACTTCTCCTTTTCGGGGCTCAAAACAGCGGTCATCAATCTGGCGCACAATGCCGAGCAAAAGGGACAGCCTCTGGTTCCCGCCGATCTTGCCGCCAGCTTTTGCTGCCATGTCAGCGAGATCCTGTGGCAAAAGACCGCCCTGGCCGCCGAGCGCTGCGGCTGCGATAAAATCGTGCTGGCTGGCGGTGTTTCCGCCAATAGCTGGCTGCGGCAGCGTGCCCGGCAGAGTTGTGCCGAAAAAGGCTGGCAGCTTTACATGCCGCCGCTTTCTCTCACCGGGGATAATGCCGCTATGATCGGCGCGCAGGCATACTACGAGTATTTGGCCGGCCACACGGCGGATGAATCCCTCAATGGCTTGCCCACCATGGAGATCACCGAACAGTTTGGGGCATAAGGGCTTATTAGCCCGCGCTTTTTCCGTTCGCGGAAACTTAACAAATTTGGTGGTAGCATTTCCCGCGGGGATAGGGTATAATAGATGCGTAAAAACAGGCCGGTTTTCCGGCTTTATCAGAAGGGAGATATAAAAATGGCACTTACTTCCAACAAGTCCGTTCTCAAATGGGTGGACGAGATGGTCGCCCTCACCAAACCGGATCATGTCGTCTGGATCGATGGCAGCGAGGAACAGCTGGAGGCGCTGCGCGCCGAGGCCTGCTCCACCGGCGAGATGATCAAGCTGAATGAGGAAAAGCTGCCCGGCTGCTATCTGCACCGTTCCGCGGTCAATGATGTAGCCCGTGTAGAAGGCCGTACCTTCATCTGCACCCGCAAGGAAGAGGACGCTGGTCCTACAAATAACTGGATGGATCCCAAGGAGGCCTACGAAAAGCTGGGCAAGCTCTTTGATGGCGCCATGAAGGGCCGCACCATGTATGTCATCCCCTACTGCATGGCGCATGTCGGCTCCCCCTTTGCCAAGGTGGGCATCGAGCTGACCGACTCCATCTATGTCGTTCTTTCCATGGCCATCATGACCCGCATCGGCCAAAAGGTGCTGGATTTCCTGGGCGACAGCGAGGATTTCGTAAAGGGTCTGCACTCCAAGAAGGACTTGGATGAGTCCGAGCGCTACATCGTCCACTTCCCGGAGGATAACACCATCTGGAGCATCAATTCCGGCTACGGCGGCAATGTGCTGCTGGGCAAAAAGTGCTTCGCCCTGCGCATCGCCTCCTTCCAGGCCAAATCCGAGGGCTGGATGGCCGAGCATATGCTCATCCTCGGCATTGAGAATCCCGAGGGCGAGACCAAGTATGTCACCGCCGCTTTCCCCTCCGCCTGCGGAAAGACCAACCTGGCCATGCTCATCCCGCCCAAGAAGTATGCCGATATGGGTTACAAGGCCTGGTGTGTCGGCGATGATATCGCCTGGCTGCGTATCGGCCCCGATGGCCGCCTTTGGGCTGTCAATCCCGAGTACGGCTTCTTTGGCGTAGCACCCGGCACCAATGCCAAGAGCAACCCCAACGCCCTGGCCACCACCCGCAAGAATACCATCTTCACCAATGTGGTGCAGAACCTGGATGATAACACTGTCTGGTGGGAGAAGCTGGATAAGAATCCTCCCAAGCACGCGCTCAATTGGAAGGGCGAGCCCTGGGACGGCAGCGACGGCACCCCCGGCGCCCATCCCAATAGCCGCTTCACCGCGCCCAGCCACAATTGCCCCTGCCTCTCTCCCGAGTATGAGAATCCCAATGGCGTTCCGATCTCCGCCATCATCTTCGGCGGCCGCCGCGCCAAGACCGCTCCGCTGGTCTACCAGTCCCGCGATTGGGCCCACGGCGTCTTTGTAGGCTCTGTTCTGGCCAGCGAGACCACCGCTGCCGCTACCGGTGCTGTCGGTGTAGTCCGCCGTGACCCCATGGCCATGCGTCCCTTCATCGGCTACCATGTCGGCGATTACTTCGGCCACTGGCTGGAGATGGGCGAAAAGCTGGGCGATAAGGCCCCGAAGATCTTCCATGTCAACTGGTTCCGCACCGATGATGAAGGCAACTTCCTGTGGCCCGGCTTCGGAGATAATATGCGTGTTCTGCTGTGGATCCTGGCCCGCTGCGAAGGCAAGGTCAGCGCCCGCGAGACCGAAATCGGCTATCTGCCCTATGTCAAGGATATCGATATCGAGGGTCTGGAAAACGACGGCAAGGAGTTCACCCACATGATGCTGGATGAGCTGCTCAGCGTCGATAAGGCCCTGTGGCGTGAGGATGCCGAGAATATCGAAGGCTTCTATACCTCCATCGGCGAGCGTCTGCCCGCCAAGCTGTGGGAGGAGCTGGAGACTCTCAAGAAGAACCTCGAATAAGTGTAACATTTGGCCGGCTCCCTCATCGGGCGATGGGGGAGCCTTTTCCCACTATTCTTACCCAAAAGACCGGAGGACGCCATGGAAAGCATCTTTGAGAATACCACCACCCTCACCCGACAGAACCTGACCGAAATGGCCCGGGCCACCGTCCCCCGGTGGAGCTTGCTGGTCGGCATCATCCCGGCGGTTTTGGCGGTCGCCGCCGCCATTTGGGATCTTGCCCGGCGGGGCATCAGTCTGTGGGCCGGACTTCTGCTGCTGGCGGCCTTTGCTTTGGTTATGACCACCTACGGCGCGCCCGCGCGGGTCGCGCTCAAGATCGCCAAGCGCAATTTTAAGAAATACGGCAGTGAGGTCACCGCCACCCTCTGCTTCTATGAGGATAAGGTCATTGTCCACAACCATCAGGAAGATTCCGAGGGGGACCTTCGCTACGAGCAGATTTTAGCCGTCCGTCAGAGCCCCCGGCTTTATCTGCTGGAGCTCCCCGGCAAAACCGCCCTGCTGCTGGAGAAGACCGCCTTCACCAAGGGCGCCCTGGAGGAATTCCCCGCCTTTATGCGGCGGAAATGCCCCGGCCGGGTCGCCTTTTAAGGAAAGCCCGCAAAAAAGACTTACATCCTGGAGAAAAGTGTGCTATACTATTTCCCGTAAAAAGTGTGATCTAAAATTCCGCAGCATCTCTTCTAATAGAAATAAGTCCTATGGGCGTAGTCTATTGCAAGTGCAAAAGATTACGCTCTTTATTATTTCTTTTACAGGAGGGCAGTAAAATGCCAAAGACCAAAACACAAAGGATCGTATTCGGGATATTGATGTCATTTTTTATGGCATATGGCATGGAGGTTTACAATATCGCCATCCGCATGGGTTACAATCTGACCGTGGGACAGGGCTTTTCGTCCATCACTTATCCGGTGTTTCTCGAAGCACTGAAGGAAGCAGTGGGGATGAGCGTGATTGTTTTTATCGTCTCCAATTTGGTCGGCAATCGGGCCGGGGCCGCCTTTATGGCAAAATACTGTGCCCCCGACAAGGATAACCCCTATTTCTGCCGCGTTATGCGCCAGGCCGGCACCATATTGGTCATGTGTCCCCTTATGAGCCTTATCGCGTCCATTCTTTTTCAGATCATTCTGGGCGGCCAGCCGCTATTCCGACTGCCGGCCATCTGGATTGGGACGGCCATGAAAAACTTCCCGATGGCCTTCTTCTGGAACATGTTCGTCGCCGCGCCCCTCATCCACTGGATATTTGAAAAATGGAACAGCAGAGCCCATTGAACAGTCCCCGGATAATATCAAAAGAAAGCCCCCGCCGCACGGTGAGGGTCTTTTTTATCGTTATATCACTTTTTTCTTCAGCCACCGGCCGCTCAGGTACCGCGGCAGATAAAAGGCAATGCGTATGAACCAGTCCGCCACAATGGCCACCCACACGCCCATAATGCCCCACCCGAAGGAAACAAACAGGTGGCTGCACAGGATGCGTCCCAGCCACATGCCGGTCATCGCGCCGATCAGGCAGAACCGCACATCGCCCGCCGCCCGCAGGCAGGGGGTAATGGTAAAGGCCAGCGGGTACAGCGTCACCACAATGCAGAAGTAGAACCGCAGCAGCCGCAGCGCCACCGCCGTGGTCTCCGGCGTCAGCTTAAACAGCGATAGAATGGGATCGGCAAAAAGCAGTGTCCCGCCCGCCGTAATAAAGAGGCAGATATAAGCCAGCCCCACCAGCCACTTGGTGTAGTATTTGGCGTCCTCAGCTTTGCCGGCCCCCAGGCATTGCCCCACTATGGGGACTGCCGCCAGGTGAATGGCCGAGGTCGGAATCAAGATGATGCTCTGCAGCGTGTTCATCACCGCGTTGGCGGTAATGGCTGCCGTCACCAGCGTGGAGACCAGACTTGCCACCAGCAGCTTACCAATGTTAAAGGCCGCGCTCTCCAGCCCGCTGGGGATGCCGATACGCAAGATCCGTCCGAACATCTCCTTTTGAAACCGCAGGTCGCCAAAGGAATGCATCCCCACCCTGCAGTCCGGCCGCAGCAGCTTATAGAGCATAATAACAGCACCCAGAATGCGGGAAGCCAGGGTAGCTAGCCCGGCGCCCAGCACCTCCAGCCCAAAGCCATAGATCAATATGGCGTTGCCGATGAGGTTCAGTGCATTGGCCGCTGTGCTCACCGTCATCGAAAGCTTGGAGTTGCCCACTGCCCTAAATACGCTGGCCCCTACATTATACAGCGCCAAAAAGGGATAGCTTATTATAGAAACGGTAAAGTAGGTACGGGCATAGGCCATCACCTGCGGCTCTATCTGCCCAAACAGCAGCACCAGCAGCTCATCACGGAACAGCATAAACAGCACTGAGATCATCAGCGAAAAGCCCACCAGCAGCAGGGTCAGCTGCCCCACGCTGCGCCGCGCGTTTTCTTCCTCCCCCCGGCCGATGTACTGTGCCAGTACCACACCGCCGCCGGTGGCCAGCGCAGGGAACAGCCACAGGAACACCGCGTTCACCGAATCAATGAGCGATACCCCGGAAACCGCCGCTTCGCTGCAGCTGGCCACCATCACCGTATCCGCCATGCCTATGGTCATGGCCAGCGCCTGCTCTACCATCAGCGGTACCAGCAGCTTCCGCAGGTCCGCCCGGCTAAACATCCTCTCCAACTTACTGTCTCCTTTTCCTCTGCAAAAATCACGAGCCCCTATTGTACCACGCCCACAGCACAATTGCAAATGCAGGTTTCAGCAGGGGGCAGGGTAGGGCCGCAGGCCAAGCCGCCCTCCGGGCGGCTTATGCGGGCTTTGCCCGCATCGGCGGCTCCGCCGCCGGGCCTGCGGCCCCTGCTCCTTCCCAACCCCTTCCCCTTTGCGGAAAAGCCTTCCTCTCCGCACCGCTGCGTCGTACAAGCTCTATTAAAATGTAAAATATACTTGACATTATAATGGAACAGTGCTATGCTGAAAGCAGAAAGCGAGGCGAGGAGCGATGGATGCTTTTCTGCAAAGCCCATGGGCGCCGCTGCTGCTGACAGTAGTCGTTTGGGGTGTAGTACAGCTGATAAAGGCTCTGTTGGATCGCAAATAAGGGGGCGCGGATATGGACTTCGTATTTTTGGGCTTTATGGCGGCGATGGCTGTCGCCGGCTTGGTGGTCGGCAAGCTGGCGGGGAAAAAACTTGGCAAAGCCGAATTTGATGAGCGGCAGCAGCTGGCCCGCGGCAAAGCCTATAAGGCTGGCTTCTATACCTTACTGGCGGGGCTGCTGGCGGTGTACCTCATCCCGATCTTTACCGAGTGGCAGCCAAAGGATACAGCCCTGCTGCCCTTTGCGGTGATCTGCGTGGGGGTGACGGTCTTTGCCTGTGTTGCCGTTGCCAACGATGCCTACCTCGGCATCCGGCAGAACCCGCGTGCCATGCTGCTTGTGATTAGCATCGTGGTGGTGGGGAACCTGACTGCGGGATTTTCCGTTATGGAATCGGTGGGCTTTGCCGATGGCCTGGCGGTGGAGAACAGCATGAATTTCATCATCGCTGCCATGGGCCTCATCATACTGGCGGCATTGGCCATCCGGCTGCGCATGGCTGCCCGGGATGAGGAGTGACGCCATGAAGAACCTGAAGTTAAAAGCGGCCCGGGCGACGATGGGGCTTTCCCAGCAGGCGCTGGCGGAGCTGTGCGGCGTTTCACGGCAGACCATCGTGGCCATCGAAAAAGGGGATTACAACCCCACCATCAACCTGTGCCGGCAGATCTGCCGGGTGTTGGGCAAAACACTGGATGAGCTGTTCTGGGAGGACGATTAGGGAGAGCCGGAGGACTAAAGCCCCGGCCCGCATGCCTCCATCCTCTCTCCTCAAATTAAAAGCACACCTCTCCCAAAAGGGAAAGGTGTGCTTTGCTTTTTTGTACGGGTTACAGCTCCTCGCGGGCCAGTTCCTTCATGCTGTCCGCCTCGGTGATCTTCCGGATCACCCGGCAGGGGTTGCCCGCCGCCAGGGTCCCGTCGGGGATATCATGGGTCACCACGCTCCCGGCGCCAATGACCACATCGTTGCCAATGGTCACCCCGCCGATGACCGTCACATTGCACCCGATCCACACATTGTTGCCAATGCGGATGGGCTCGGCGTTTTCGGCAATGGTGGGCAGTCCGTCATCACCGCACATCAGCCCCAGCCGCTCATGGGCGATCAGCGGGTGAGAGGCCGCCATCAGCGAAACATTGGGCGCGATCATGACATTATCTCCAATGTAAACATCCGCGTCATCCAGCACGCAGAAGTTGTAGTTCGCGAAGAAATCCTCCCCGATGTAGGTGTGGATGCCATAGTTGAACTGCACCGGCGTCTGGAAGTAGAACCGCTCCCCGATGCTCCCCAGAATGGACCGCATCAGCCCCGGAATGCGCTCATCATACTCATCCAGCGTGTTCACCAGGCGGCAGGTCTCGTGCGCCTTGTGCTTGGTGTCCCGCAGCTCCATCGAGTTGGGCCTAAACAGCAGCCCCGCTTTGATTCTCTCGGTTTCCTTCATGTCGTTTCCTCCTTTGTGGCGTATCTCCGGCGATGTAACCGGTTACATTTTGATTATAATATACCATGCCGCTCCCTTGCTGTCCAGTGTTTTCTGCCGCTTTCGCAAAAAATCTTGACATCCCGCCCGACAATTTGTACTCTTAGGTCGTATCATTATATGAGTAAAAGGAAGTGAAGCCATGCCGCCCGATTTCGAAGCCTTCTACCTGCGGCACTGCCGGGCTATCTACCGGGTCTGCTTTGCCTTTCTCAAAAATGCCTCCCCTGTGCAAGGGGAGTTGTGAGCCGTAAGGCTGACTGAGGGATTGACGGAACAAACTATGCCCAGCTTCATCTCGCCTATCGGTGTCGCGGAGTCTTTTGCAAAGGCGTAACCTATACGCCTATCCGGCGGGGGCCAGTTTGTAGTCGCCTTCGGCGGCGCATTGATTTTGCAGGGTGCAAAGCCTGTACGGCTCGCCGCCGGGGCGTTCCTTTTGTGCGTACAAAAGGAACCAAAATACGGTCAAGGGGGACCGAGCTTCTCCCTTGACAAACCCCTTTGACGCTTAGCTGTGCTGGATACGGATTTAGATTTTTTTGGGGCGAAAAATCCAAATCCGTACTGCGCACAGATGCGCTCCAAAGGTAGCCACGGCGTATTTGCCCCCTCCGCCTTGCGGTACCCGAAAAGAACTTCGCGCTGCTCGCTTGCTCGTTCTTTTCGACCGCTGCGGGTGCTCCGCCTCGCTGCATCCGCCACTGGCGGCGCTCGGCTCCGCACCCCCTACCCCTCCCCCGCTGCGGGGGAGGGGCCGCCTATCCCAATTACTGCTTGTTCAGCTTATAGTCTTGGCAGCGTGACTTTCTGCTATTGGTTTGCAGTAGTCCCAAATAAATGCGCCGCAGGCACCTTGAGAGCATATCTGCGGCGCTGTACGGACGATGCCAAGCATCGTTCGTATCCAGCCGCAGTTTAGCGGTAAGGGGGTCTTGGGGCACAGCCCCAAGCGTGTTTTGGTATGGGGCCCCCGGCGGGACGCAAGGCCCGCCGGGGAAAGGAGGAGCGGCGGAGCGTTGGAGGGTTGTCTATCTCATAGGGATAGCAACCCGATATGGAGCAAAGCCCGCGACGACGCGCACATACAAAAGTAGGGCCCCGGCGGCGATCCGTACCGGCTTTGCGCCCCGCCGAAGGCGACCACCAATTTGGCTTAAAAACTCTTTTTCCCACTTTTCTTCATAGAAAAGCAAGCCCCGCCGCCAGGCGAATATGATATAAAAAGAGCCGCCCCCATCGGGCGGCTCTTTGCGGTTAAGCAGTCATTATTATAGCCCCAGCCAATCCTCCACCGAGGCCTTGATCTCGCCGTAGGCCTTTTCAGCGGTGGGCCGGTCGGCCGCCCGCAGGGAGTAGTAGAACTTGAGCTTGGGCTCAGTGCCGCTGGGCCGGGCCACCAGGCTGCCCTCTTTCCCCAGCCGGAATTCCATTACATTGGAGGCGGGAAGCCCCGTGGGGGTCTCGCCCTCACCGTCCTCATACCGCTTGCCGGCTTCGTAGTCGGTGTGGCCGGTCACAGGCCGGCCGGCTATGGCAATGGGCAGCTCGGTCCGCAGCGTTTCCATCAGCGTGGCCATCTTTGCCATGCCGTCGCTGCCGGGGAAGGTATAGCTGTCCACCTTGTTAAAATAGTAGCCGTACTGGGCATACAGGTCATCCAGCGCCTCTCCCAGGTTTTTACCCTGCCCCTTGTACCAGGCCGCCATCTCACAGATGAGCATGGAAGCGACCACCGCGTCCTTATCCCGCACATAGCCGCCCGCCAGGTAGCCGTAGCTCTCCTCAAAGCCGAAGATGAACCGCTCCGGATGGCCTTCGGCCTCCAGATGAGCGATCTGCTCACCGATGTACTTAAACCCGGTCAGCACCTGCCGCATCTCCACACCATAGTGCGCCGCGATGGCGTCGGTCATGGTGGTGGAAACGATGCTGCGCACCGCTACGGGATGTTCCGGCATTTTGTGCAGCTCCAGCCGGGTCCGGCAGATGTAATCCAGCAGCAGCACGCCCATTTCGTTGCCGGAGATAAGGCGCGGCGTGCCGTTCTGCAGCACAGCGGTGCCCACCCGGTCGCTGTCGGGATCGGTCGCCAGCAGCAGGTCGGCCCCCAGCTTCTCGCACAGGTTCAGCCCCAGCTGCATCGCCTCCAGTATTTCAGGGTTGGGGTAGGGGCAGGTAGGGAAGTCCCCGTTGGGCTGCTCTTGCTCCGGCACCACGGTGATATCGGTGTGGCCCATCCGCTTCAGCACGGTCATCACCGGCACCAGCCCGGATCCGTTAAGCGGAGTATACACCAGCCGCAGACCGGCAGCCTTGCCCAGCTCGGGGCGCAGCGCTTGGGCCATCACCGCGGCATAGTACCGCTCAATAAGGGCATCGCCAATGTATTCAATGCGTCCGTCAGCCAGCGCTTCCTCAAAGTCCGCCAGCTTCACATCCCGGAAGATATCCGTCTTTTCGATCTCCTCGGAAACAGCGGCCGCTACATGGCCGGAGATCTGCGCGCCGTCGGCGGCATAGGCCTTGTAGCCGTTGTACCGGGCGGGGTTGTGGCTGGCGGTCACCATCACGCCGCCCGTACAGTGCCGGTCCAGCACCGCGAAGGAAAGCGCCGGGGTGGGCATCAGGTGGGGATACAGATAAACCTTGATGCCGTTGGCGGCCAGTACCCGTGCCGTTTCCCGCGCAAAAACATCACTCTGGTGGCGGCTGTCGTAGGAAATGGCAGCGCTCGGTTTTTCATCCTGCGTCAGCAGGTAGGCGGCAAAGCCCTGAGTGGCCTGCCGCACGGTGTAGATGTTCATACGGTTGGTGCCGGCGCCCAGCTCGCCCCGCAGCCCGCCGGTGCCAAATTCCAACGACCGGTAAAAGCGCTCATGCACCTCCTTTTCCTCATTGCGGATGGACAAAAGCTCGGCGGAAAGCTCAGGGTCGGTCACTTCCTCCAGCCAGCGGCGCAGCTCGGCCTGTTCTTTACTCATATTTCAGCACTCCTTTCGGGGGATATTTTCCAACTCCATAATAGTCAAAAAGGGCCGGGCTGTCAATCGGGAAAAGCGGCGGGTTCGGCTGCCGCCGGGGCCCCTCCTCGGCCAATCGCAGTCCCTGCCGCCTTGCGGTGCCCGAAAAAATCTTCGCGCTGCTCGCTTGCTCGATTTTTTCGACCGCTGCGGGTGCTCCGCCTCGCTGCATCCGCCACAGGCGGCGCTCGGCTCCGCACCCCCTGCCCCCTTCCCCGCATCGGGGAAGGGGGACTCTATCCGCAGTCCCTACATAAAAATGCGCCCGCAGCACCTTATAAGCGTCGTCTAATCCCGCTCCGGGAATGTGCAGCGTTTCCGGGCGGGGCAAATGGGGCCCCGCAAGGTCGCAAGACTGTGTGGGGAGAGGAGGATGCACCGCAGCGGGGAGGACTGCCCAAAGTGAAGCACAGGGTCAGTCCGACTCAAGCGGAGGTTGCGTCCGACGAGCGTACGGGTTTTTAGGGCGGAGCCCTGAATGACTTTTGCCTACTTTTCTTCATAGAAAAGTAGGGCCCCGGCGGCGAGCCGTACGGACCGTCTCCCTCCGGTGACTCCGCTACGCCGAAGGCGACCACCAATCCGCCCTTAATTCACACAATAAATCCCAGCCTCACTTCCCCAGCAAAATCCATCATTTATGCAAACTCAACCCAACATTTCCCCATTTTGTAAATCTTCCGTAAATAAAAGTGAAATATTAACCTTTGGACTGCAAAAAAGGCTCGATTTTGCCGTATTAGTGAAAGGACTTTTTCTCACCGGCAAAAAAATTCTTTCCATTCTGCATCTCTCACAGAACTAAAACTGAGAGCCTTTTTGCCCCACCGGTCAAACAGGGGCGCCGGTCTAAATTTTCTCAGCAGACCTCATCGGGCAATTTGGGGGTCTGCCCCAGCGGGAACCCGCCTCCCACCAGCACCTTGAAAACTGAATAAGACCCCGCCAAAGGCCCCCGCATAAAAGAGGGCCCGGCCGAATATAGTTCCATTGAAACGATGGGACGGCACCCCCTGCCGCCCAACTGCGGAGAGGAGAATGAAAATGGAGCTTGAACTGCGCCGGCAAACCGTCCCGAGCTTTGAAACCATCCTGGAGGAAACCGTGGAGCAGCCGGTGGAATGTGATGCCCTGCTGCCGGATTACTGCCCCGATATCCGCCGGATCCTCAAGTGCACCCTCACCCCGGTTCCGGTGGGCAAAACCATTACCGCCGGCCGGCTGGAGGTGGAGGGTCTGGCCACCCTCAATATCCTGTATATTTCCGCCGGGGGAGAACCCGCCCGCGGCGAGTACAAGGTCCCCTTCACCCGGATGCTGGAGCTACACGGCGAAGCCGAGGACCCCATCATCACCGTGGGGATGCTGCCGGGACCGGTCAGCTGCCGGGCGGTCAACCAGCGCCGGCTGGAGATCCGCGGCTCAGTGGTCGTTTCGGCTTCGGTCATCAGCTGCTATGGGCAGCAGATCTTGGCCGGCAGCGAGGAAAAAACCATCCAGCTGCGCATGGCCCAGCAAAAGGGCATCCGTCTCAGCGGCGCCTTTGACCGGGAACAGCGCCTGGCCAAAACCACCACGCTGGAGGGCAGCGCCGCCCCCTTGACCAGGGTCCTGCGGTGCGATGCTGCGGTAAGCCGCCGGGAGGAAAAATGGCTGGATGGCCGGCTGCTCATCACCGGGGAGGTGCTGGCCGCCGCCCACTGCGCTGACCAGAACGGCGGCTGGCAGACCGCCGAATGCACCCTCCCCTTTGAACTGACGATCGACTGCCCCGAGGGCGCCGATGCCGAGTTTGATATCCGGTGCAGGGCCCTGGCCCCCACCGCCGAGCCCATGCAGGATGCCGATGGAGAATACCGGGCCCTGGAATGGGGCGTGACCATCAGTGTCGAGGGAAAAATTTACCGCGCGTATGCGCTGGACTGCTGCACCGATGGCTACTCCACCCGGTACCAGTCCGCCTGCAAGGGCAGGACCCTGCAAACGGTGGAGCTGGTGAACCTGTGCCGGGAGAGCGAGACCCGCCGGGAAACGCTGCCCCTGCCGGAAGCCACCGGCGAAGTGGTGGCCCTTTGGGCCAGGATGGAGGGCTGCACCGCCGCCCCCGAAGGGGACGGCCTGCTGGCGGAGGGCCGCCTGGGCCTGACCCTGCTGACCAAAATGGGGGATGGGGAGTATTACAGCTTTGATAGGACGATGGAGCTGCAGCGGCAGCTCCCCGGCGGAGAGGACTGCCGCTGGGAGGCTGGGCTGGAATGCCGCGGCTGCCGCTGGGAGCAGACCGGGAACGAGCTTTCCCTGACCTGTGAGCTGGTGTGGCAGGGGGCCATCTGCCGCACCCGGCGGCTGGCCGTCCTGGAGGACATTACGGTGGACGAAGCGGCCCCCAAGGAAAACCGGATGCCGAGAGGGCTTTATATCTACATGGCGGAAGAGGGCGAAAGCCTGTGGGAGGTGGCCCGCCGCTACAATACCAGCGAGGCGAGGATCCGGGAGGACAACGGCGAAATGGGCGAATGCTGCCCGGCCGGTCCGCTGCTGATCCCGGTGTAAGCGGGGAGCCCCGGCCGGGCGGCGGCGCCGGGGCGCGGGAGCGCCCCGGGACCGCCGCGCCCCCCAAAAAAAATAAAGGGGGCGCGGTGGCCAGGCCGGCCGGAGGCCGGCCGCGCCGCCGCCCGGCTCCCGGCCCCATGCACCCAACCTAAGATGTAAACGGAGGGAATGAAAATGGCAGCACAAAGCGAGCTGTACCGAGATATAGCAACCAGAACCGGAGGAGATATCTACATCGGGGTGGTGGGGCCGGTGCGCACCGGCAAATCCACCCTCATCAAGCGTTTTATGGAAACGATGGTGCTGCCCCGCATCGAAAGCGAGCCCCGCCGCAGCCGGGCCGCCGATGAGCTGCCGCAATCAGCAGCCGGGCGCACCATTATGACCACCGAACCGAAATTCATTCCGGAGGAAGCGGTCAGCATCACACTGGAGGGGAACATCAGCCTGCGGGTGCGGATGATCGACTGTGTGGGGTATATTGTGCCCAGTGCGCTGGGCTACATTGAAAACCAGCAGCCCCGCATGGTGATGACCCCCTGGTACGATAAGGAGGTCCCCTTCAACATGGCGGCGGAGGTGGGTACCCGCAAGGTCATCAATGAGCATTCCACCATCGGGCTGGTGGTCACCACCGATGGCAGCATTTCGGAGATCCCCCGGACGGAGTACGAGGAAGCCGAGGCCCGGGTGGTGCGGGAATTGCAGGCCATCAATAAGCCCTTTGTGGTGGTGCTGAACTGCCAAAGCCCCAAAAGCCCGGCGGCAAAGGCCCTGCGGGCCGAGCTGGAGGAACGCTATGGGGTGCCGGTGGCGGCGGTGAACTGCCTGGAGCTGGATGAGGAGGACATCGCGGCCATCCTGGGGAAGGTGCTGGTGCGCTTCCCGCTGAAGGAGGCGGCGCTGGAGATCCCCGCCTGGGTGATGAACCTGGCGGCCGACCACTGGCTGAAGGAGGCCCTGTACCGGCAGATCCGGCAGGTGGCTGGAGAGCTGGGCGCGGTGGGCAGCGCCGGGGCCACCCTGCAAAAGCTGGAGGACTGCGACTATGTGAAGGAGAGCCGGGTGCTTGCCGCCGACCTAGGCAGCGGCACGGTGCGATGCCGGGTGGAGCTGGGCGACGGGCTGTTCTACCGGATACTGGGCGAGGCGACCGGCCTGGAGATTGCCGATGAGGAGGGCCTGCTGCCCTGCATGGTGGAGCTGGCCGGCATCAAGAAGAAGTACGAGAAATTTGCCGGGGCGCTGGATGAGGTGGCGGCCACCGGCTACGGTATTGTTATGCCGACGATGGAGGAGCTACACCTGGAGGAGCCGGAGATTATGAAGCAGGGCGGGCGCTACGGGATCCGGCTGCGCGCCTCCGCTCCCTCAATTCATCTGATGCAGGCGAACATCACCACCGAGGTGGCGCCCATAGTGGGCAGCGAGCGGCAGAGCGAGGAGCTGGTGCATTATCTTTTGCAGGAGTTCGAGGAAAATCCGGCGAAGATATGGGAGAGCAATATTTTCGGAAAGTCGCTGCACGAGCTGGTGAACGAGGGCCTGCACAACAAGCTGTACCGCATGCCGGCCGATGCCCGCATGAAGCTGCAGGAGACCATCGAACGGGTCATCAATGAGGGGTGCTCGGGACTGATCTGCATTATCCTGTAATTATGTACCCGCTGCCGGGGGAGAGCCCACCGGCGCGGCGGCGCCGCCCGGCCCCCGTAGGGGCCGGGCGAACTGCTGCTCCCCGCAGGGGAGCGGCAGGGGCCGGCGGCGCAGCCGCCGGATGCGCCGCCGCGCCGGGTCCCGGTTTTTTTGCAAGGTGGAAAAAGGGGACAAGCCCATTTACACCGGGCCGGGCGGCGGGGGAGGGGTCTGCGGCTCCGGCAGGATGGGGGCGGCATCCACCTCCGGGCGGTGCAGCGGGACAGCCTCCGGGGCAGGGACGGGGAGCTTCTTTTCCTCGGCCATCAATTATTCCTCCGCCTCTATCACGCTGACCGGGCAGTTTTCCGCCGAAAGCCGGGCGCCGTCCTTCTCCTCCTCGGAGATGGGGGTCTGCACCACCTCCGCTTTGCCATCCGCCGCCAGGCCGAAAACCGCCGGGCAGGTGGAAACGCACAGCCCGCAGCCGATGCAGCCCTCGTGATCCAATGTTACCTTCATCATACTCGCTCCTTTGCGTGGAATTTGGGATGTTAAGATCCAATTTTATTTTGTGGAGAAAGCACAAGGAATATACAATGAGACCCCGCTAAAACCGCCGAATCCGGGCCGCCGTGTAGAAAATGCGCAACCAAAAGGGAATTCGATAAAAAGAATGTTGATTTTTGTCACAGGGCTTGTTACAATATTTTGTGTTACTAAAATAAGGGGGAGTGCGCTTGCAGGAGCTTTCGCTCAACATCCTGGATATCGCCGAAAATTCGGTGAAAGCCGGGGCTTCCCTGATCACGGTGGCGGTATGTTACCGCCCGGCCGCGGACAGGCTGACGGTGACCATCACCGATGACGGCTGCGGCATGGACGCCGAAACGGTGCGGCGGGTCTGCGACCCCTTTTACACCACCCGCACCACCCGCCGGGTGGGCATGGGCCTGCCGCTGTGGAAAATGGCGGCCGAAATGACCGGCGGCGCCATGACGGTGGAGAGCGCGCCGGGGGTGGGCACCACGGTGACGGCGGTCTTTGGACTGAGCCACATAGACCGGCTGCCGCTGGGCGATCTGCCGCAGACCATGGCCACCCTCATCGGGGGCAGCCCGGAAAAGGATTTCCGGCTGGAATTTGACTATGATGGGGCGCGGTTCGCGGCCGATACCCGGGAGTACCGCGCGGTGCTTGGGGAGGAGATCTCCCTGGCGGAGCCGGAGGTGCTGGCGTTTATTACCGGGCAGGTGGCCGAAGGGATAGCCGAGTGCTGCCCCGCCCCGGAGAAGCTGTAAATTCGCGAAAGGCGCCGGCGGCCCCGCAGGGGCTGCGGCACAGCCGCAGAGGCGGGCCGGAGGCCCGACCACATCGGCCGCAGGCCGATGCCCTGCGGGGCTGGACCTGCGCCTTGCAGGGGCCGGCGGGAAGAGTATGGCAGAGACTACGCCACCTTCACCTGACAAGAGCGCATATGTTTTTTGTGGGCGTGAATACCGCTCGACATGGAGCACAGTCCGCAACGACAGGATGACACAAGTCAGCACAGGTTTTCACCGCCAAGGTGTGTGTCCTTGTCAAATGAAGGTGCTGGTAGTTGACGATATAGAGGAACAATTCCGGAAGGAAATAAGGAGGAACCATTCTCATGGCAAAAAGAAAGACCGTCGTGCCGTTCCACGGGACGGCCGAGCAGGAAAAGGCGCTGCGGGAGCTGATAGCGGCCCACAAGGAGCAGCAGGGCGCACTGATGCCGGTGCTGCAGGGGGCGCAGGAAATTTACGGCTACCTGCCCATTGAGGTGCAGACCATCATCGCAGAGGAGCTCAATATTCCGCTGGCGGAGGTTTACGGTGTTGTGACCTTCTATGCGCAGTTTACCCTCAATCCCCGCGGGACCTACAACATTGGCGTGTGCATGGGCACGGCCTGCTATGTAAAGGGCGCCGGCGATGTGCTGGAGCGTATCCAGAAGCGGCTGGGCATAGAGCCCGGCGGCACCACCCCGGACGGCCGCTTCTCGCTGGAGGCGACCCGCTGCATCGGCGCGTGCGGCCTGGCCCCGGTCATGACCATCAATGAGGATGTGTACGGCCGCCTGACCCCCGATGAGGTGGACAAGATCCTGGACAAATACCTGTGAGAGAGGGAGGAATAAGCGATGAAATCTTTGGAAGAGCTGGCCGCCCTGCGGGAGCGGATGAAAAATAATGTAGCCATGCGGCAGGATAACAGCACCGCCACCCGTGTAGTGGTAGGCATGGCTACCTGCGGCATCGCCGCCGGGGCCCGCCCGGTGCTGACTGCCTTTGTGGAGGAAGTGAACCGCCGCGGACTGAAGGATGTGGTAGTGACCCAGGCCGGATGCATCGGCATGTGCAAGCTGGAGCCCATTGTGGAGGTGTTCCAGCCCGGCAAGGAAAAGGTGACCTATGTGAAGATGACCCCCGAGAAGGTCTCCCGCATTGTGACCGAACATCTGGTAAACGGCAGCCCGGTGACCGAGTACACCGTGGGCGCCTACATGGAATAAGGAGGACAAAAACCAATGGCGATAGCAAGAACACACATCCTGGTGTGCGGCGGTACCGGCTGCAGCTCCTCCCATTCCCAGGCACTCATTGATGAGCTGAACCGGGAGCTGGAGGAAAAGGGCCTGTTGGGCGAGGTGCAGGTCATTAAGACCGGCTGCTTTGGCCTGTGCGCCCTGGGCCCCGTGGTGGTGGTATACCCCGAGGGCTGCTTTTACAGCCATGTGACCGAGGCGGATATCCCCGAGATCGTGGAGGAGCATATCCTCAAGGGCCGCATCGTCACCCGCCTGCTGTACCAGGAGACTGTGGTGGATGATAAGACCATCAAGAACCTAAACCACACCAAATTCTACGAAAAGCAGCACCGCGTGGCCCTGCGCAACTGCGGTGTCATTAACCCCGAAAATATCGACGAGTACATTGCCATGGACGGCTACGAGGCACTGGGCCGTGTGCTGACGGGGATGACCCCCGATGAGGTCATCCAGACCATCAAGGACAGCGGCCTGCGCGGGCGCGGCGGCGGCGGCTTCCCCACCGGGCAGAAGTGGTTCTTTGCCCGGCAGAGCAAGGGCGATGTGAAGTATGTCTGCTGCAACGCCGATGAGGGCGACCCCGGTGCGTTCATGGACCGCTCCGTGCTGGAGGGCGACCCCCATGTGGTGCTGGAGGCCATGACCATTGCCGGCTACGCCATCGGCGCGCACCAGGGCTATATCTATGTCCGTGCCGAGTACCCCATTGCCATCCACCGTTTGCAGATCGCCATTAAGCAGGCCCGTGAATACGGCTTTTTGGGTGACGATATCTTCGGCACCGGCTTTGCCTTTGATATTGAGCTGCGCCTGGGCTCCGGCGCCTTCGTCTGCGGCGAGGAGACTGCGCTGATGACCTCCATCGAAGGCCACCGCGGCGAGCCCCGTCCCCGTCCGCCGTTCCCGGCGGTCAAGGGCCTCTTTGGCGTGCCCACCATCCTGAATAATGTGGAGACCTGGGCCAATATTCCCCGCATTATCCTGAACGGCGCCGACTGGTTTGCCAGCATGGGCACCGAGCGCAGCAAGGGCACCAAGGTTTTCTGCTTGGTGGGTAAGATCAACAACACCGGCCTGGTGGAGATCCCGATGGGCACCACCCTGCGGGAGATCGTCGAGGATATCGGCGGCGGCATCCCCAACGGCAAGAAGTTTAAGGCGGCGCAGACCGGCGGCCCCTCCGGCGGCTGTATTCCCGCTTCCCTTATTGATACCCCCATCGACTATGATAACCTCATCGCCATCGGCTCCATGATGGGCTCCGGCGGTCTGATTGTGATGGACGAGGACACCTGCATGGTGGATATCGCGAAGTTCTTCCTGGAATTTACCGTGGACGAGAGCTGCGGCAAGTGCACGCCCTGCCGTGTGGGCACCCGGCGCCTGCTGGAGATGCTGGAGCAGATCACGGCCGGCAACGGCACCGTGGAGCTACTGCGCGAGATGGAGGAGCTGTGCTACTACATCAAGGCCAACAGCCTGTGCGCGCTGGGACAGTCTGCCCCTAACCCCGTGCTTTCCACCCTGCATTATTTCCGTGACGAGTACGAGGCACACTGCATCGAAAAACGCTGCCCCGCCGGCGTTTGCAAGCGGCTGGTGCAGTTCGTCATCGAGGAGGACAAGTGCAAGGGCTGCACCGCCTGCGCCCGTGCCTGCCCCGTCAATGCGATCTCCGGCGAGGTAAGAAAGCCTCACCAGATTGATACCCGTAAGTGCATCAAGTGCGGCGCCTGCATGGAGACCTGCCGCTTTAACGCCATTGTAAAACGATAAGAAAGGAGTGACCGACAATGAATACCGTAAATCTCAAGATCAATAACATTCCCGTGGTCGCTCCCGAGGGCGCCACCATACTGGAGGCCGCGCATCTGGTCGGCATCCGCATCCCCACTTTGTGCTATCTCAAGGAGATCAACGCCATCGGCGCCTGCCGCATCTGCGTATGCGAGGTAAAGGGTGCCCGCGGCCTGGCCGCCGCCTGCGTGATGCCGGTGGGCGAGGGCATGGAGGTTTTTACTAACACCCCCGCCCTGCAAAGGTACCGCCGCACCACGCTGGAGCTGATCCTTTCCACCCACCGCACCGACTGCCTTTCCTGCACCCGCAGCACCGACTGCGAGCTGCAGCAGCTGTGCCGGGAATACGGCGTGGATATGAACCGCTTTACCAAGAAGGACCAGGGCTACCACACCGACGCCTCCATGCCCCACCTGGTACGGGATAACAGCAAGTGTATCCTGTGCCGCCGCTGTGTGGCCGTGTGCCAAAAGAACCAGTATGCGGGTGTGATAGAGACCTGCGAGCGCGGCTATGACACCCACATCGCCTGCGCCTTTGATATGCCGCTTTCCGAGACGGCCTGCGTGGCCTGCGGCCAGTGTACCGCCGTATGCCCCACCGCTGCCCTGCGGGAGCGGGACGACACCGACAAGGTGTGGGCTGCGCTGAACGACCCGACCAAGACGGTCATCGTGGGACCGGCGCCCAGCGTGCGCGCCCAGCTGGGCGAGTGCTTCGGGATGCCGATAGGCACCAATGTGGAGGGCAAGCTGGTGGCCGCCCTGCGCCGGTTGGGTTTCGACCAGGTATTTGATGTGGATACCGCCGCCGATGTGACCATCATGGAGGAGGGCACCGAGCTGCTGCACCGACTGAAGGAAGGAGGCCCCCTGCCGCTCATCACCAGCTGCTCTCCCGGCTGGATCAAGTTCTGCGAGCACTATTACCCCGAATTTGTGGATAACCTTTCCTCCTGCAAGAGCCCGCAGCAGATGTTCGGCGCACTGATCAAGACCTATTACGCCCAGAAGGCGGGGCTGGACCCCAAGAACATCGTGGTGGTGAGCGTGATGCCCTGCACCGCCAAGAAGTTTGAGATCGGCCGCGAGGGCCAGAGCGCCGTGGGCCTGCCCGATGTGGATATTTCCATCACCACCCGGGAGCTGGCGGATATGATCCGCCGGGCGGGTATAATGTTCAATGAGCTGCCCGATGAGGAGTTTGACCCCATCTTCGGCATTGCCTCCGGTGCGGGACACATCTTTGGCGCCACCGGCGGTGTGATGGAGGCCGCCCTTCGTACCGTTTCCGAGCTCGTGACCGGCAAGGAGCTGGCACGGCCCGAATTCCAGGAGGTCCGCGGCATTGCGGGCATCAAGGAGGCGGAGTACGACCTGGCCGGCACCAAGGTAAGGGTTGCCGTGACCAGCGGACTTGCCAACGCGGCGAAGCTCTTAGACCGCATCAAGAGCGGCGAGGCGGAGTATCACTTTGTGGAAGTGATGGCCTGCCCCGGCGGGTGCGTCAACGGCGGCGGCCAGCCCCATCAGAGCGGCGATGTGCGCAATTTCACCGATCTGCGTTCCTTGCGCGCGGCGGCCCTGTATAGCGAAGATGAGGCCATGACCCTGCGCAAGAGCCACGAGAACCCCGTGGTGAAGGAGCTGTACGCGGAGTATTTGGGCGAGCCGGGCAGCCACCTGGCGCACCATATCCTGCACACCACCTATGTAAAGCGCGGGCTGTATAAATAAGCGATAAGAAAAGGGCTCCCCCGACCGAGAGGTTGGGGGAGCCTTTGGTGTGGCATAAACGGTATGCCGGACCGGTGGGGCGGATTTGTAGTCGCCTGGCGGCGTCGCATAGTTTTATAAAAGGTTTTAATCTGCACGCCTGCCCGGCGGGGGCCTACTTTTGTTCGTGCAAAAGTAGGCAAAACACGGTCAAGGGGGACGGATTCCCCCTTGACGAACCCCTTTCGGCCGCTTGCAGTGCTGGATACGAACGATGCTTTGGCATCGTCCGTACAGCGCCGCAGATACGCTCTCAAGGTGCCTGCGGCGCATTTTAATTTGGATTCAGCAGAAACCAAATTAAAAATCAACCTTATCAGCGTCGTCGCGTCGGACGCAACCTTCGCTTAAGTCGGGCTGACCCTGCGCTTTGCTCCGGGCAGCCCTCCCCGCTGCGGTGCATCCTCCTTTCCCCACAAGGTCTTACGACCTTGCGGGGGCCCCGATTATACGGGGTGTACCGACGCGTCGGGTCTTTAGGGCGGAGCCCTGAATGACTTTTGCCTACTTTTCTTCATAGAAAAGTAGGCCCACGCCGGGCAGGCGTACAGGTTATGCCTTTGTAAAGGGGGCTCCGCGACGCCGACAGGCGATTACAGACTGGACCCCGTCGGGCAGGCGATGTAAAATTACGGATTCACGGGTGGGGCTTCCTCCACAGGGGCGATGGGCGGCTGGGCGGCGAGGGCCAGGCCGAGGACGAGAATGCCGAGGTTATCGGCGTAGATCCCATCAAACTGGGAGAGGGGTAGGGGGCTGGTGCCCTGTCCCACCTCGATGGTATAGCCGGGGCGATCGTAGGTCTGGATGAACCAATCCTTGTAGCCCGCGTAGCCGCTGAGGGAGGGAGTTTCCTCCACCGAGTAGCCGCTGGCTTCCCCCATGGCCTGGGCAATTTCCTCACTGCGGGGCGGGAGGTAATCGAGGTAGCGCCAGTAGATGAGCTTGCCCTGCGCGTGGTAGGAAAGGGTAAGGCGGAAGTCATTGCGGAGGGTGTGGCGGTAGACCGCCAGTGCCTCCGGCTGGGTGAGCGGGGCAGTGCCGACATAATCCCGCGGGGCGGGGGAGGTAAAACCCATGCTCTCTTTGATGCGGCGGGCTTCCTCCCAGCCGGCGGGGTATTGCAGGTTGAGATCGACGCCATTGAGGTTGGCTTTCCAGCCCTCCGGGAAGGGAATGGAGGGGTAATTTTCCGCCCACTGCTTTGCGCACTCGTACCAGGGACCGCTGCTTAAGTAGCCGGTGACGAGATCGACGCCGTCGGGATCCACCATGGGGACAATGGAGAGGGTGGTGCGGCGGAACAGCTCGGCGGCATCGTAGCCGTAGAGGGTATCGCCATCCAGCAGGGCCAGGCAGTATTCCTCCAGGAAGGCCAGCAGCACCGGGGTGGTGATCCATTCATTGGCGTGGTGGGCGGCATTGTAAAAGACCTGGGTTTCGCCCTCCCCGATGGAAACCGACCAGATGGGCAGTCCCCGCGCGCTGCTGCCGATGGCGCCGGAGCCGAGGTAGGGGTAGCGCAGCAGCAGGCCGGTGAGGGTGAGCTCCAGCACCTGCGAGGTGAAGGCGATGCCGGTGGGCACTACGGGGAAATCCAGCGGAACGGCGACGGTCTGCCCGGGGCGGAGATCGCGGGGGTCCAGTTCGGGGTTGGCGGCAGAAATGGCGGCGACGCTGGTATCGTACTGCTGGGAAAGCCGCCAGAAGGTATCCCCCTGCCGGAGCTGCACGAACCGGGTGCCGATGAGCCAGGGCATCATGGCCTGCCAGGTGGCGGCATCGCTGCGGCCGGTGGCGGGCAGGCCCTGTGCCTGCTGGAACTGCCGCAGGGCGTTTTCAGTCCCCCTGCCAAAGCTGCCATCGATGCGGCCGGGCTGATAGCCCGCGCGGGATAAGCCAAGCTGTAATAGCTGCACGCCGGGGCCCCGGCTGCCGAATCCGTATTCATCCATGATAAAAACCTCCTATTTGCGGATGGTTCATTGTATGATGGAGGGAGGTGGGGAAGACACCGGCAACGGAGTTTTTTGCGGGAGGGACTGCCGCGAAAAAGGAAAAGTAAAAAACCTATTGCAAAATGGCAAGAAGGTGTTGACAAGCGAGGGGGATTTGTGTATAATCTTGTTTGTTGGCACTGAATGGATACGCCTTCAAAGCGTGATATAGGGGTATAGCTCAGCTGGTAGAGCAGTGGTCTCCAAAACCACGTGCCGAGGGTTCGAATCCTTCTGCCCCTGCCAATTCGCTGATGTAGCTCAGTAGGTAGAGCGCGTCCTTGGTAAGGACGAGGTAGTCAGTTCGAATCTGATCATCAGCTCCATAAAGAATTACCGGTATAGATGCGTCTGGCGCAAAGCCAGGCGCATCTACCGTTTCCGGGCTTTTTCGAGCCCGGATTTCTTCTTTTGAACCATAGATTTTTATGGAGGTTTCGGGGCAACTGACCGGATTTGAACTGGAGGATTTCATATCTTTGATATGCTCCCCATAGAGTGGACAAGCGGCGAGAAAATCCGCAGAAACTCAAATGGGGAGTATTTTTATGTCAAAGCGTGGCGGAGGAGCTGCTGCTGAATACCGAATTGACAGAAGAAAGCAAAAGCAATGCAAGGAACCTGCTCAACGAGCTTGGCCTTTACGAGTACAGGGCTGCGCACCCGTCCGCCCTGTCCGGCGGGCAGAAGCAGCGCCCTGCCATCGCCTGTGCCATCTTTTCCGGCCGCAGGATATTGATACTCGATGAGCCCACCAGCGGCCTTGACGGGCGGAACATGTGCCTAATCGCAGAAAAACTGAAAAGCGAAGCGCGGCACGGCAGAACCATTCCCGTGATCACCCACGACAGGGAGCTGATCGAGAGCTGCTGCGATAATTTTGTGGGGGTTGAAAAACGATTATCATGAAACCGCCAAGGGCCGCTATGGGATATCTGCGCCGGAGGGATCGCTTTCCGCCCCTGTCGGCAGCTCCACCGCAATGGTGGTGCCCTTGTCCGAGCTTTCCTCTACCCAAACGGAGCCGCCGTGGAGAGCGGCGATCTCCCACACCAGCGAGAGCCCCAGCCCCACACCGCCGTATTCGCGGCTGCGGGACTTGTCCACGCGGAAGAATGGCTGGAAGATGCTCTGCTGATACTCCTCCGGGATGCCACAGCCGGTGTCGGAAACGCGAATGATGCACTTTTCCTGCCTTTGCGCAAGCTCGACCCGCACCGAGCCGCCTGGGCGGTTGTATTTGACGGCGTTCTCCGTCAGGTTAAAGAGCAGACGGTAGATCAGAGTGTCGCTGCCAGTCAGGGAGCCGTCGCCCTCCGCTTCCAGCGTGATGCTTCGCTTCTCCGCCAGCGGCGCAAGGTCTGTGAAGATTTCCTCAATCATTGGGATAAGCTGAATCTGCTCGTTCCGCGCCACCTGCTGCAAATTGCTCATCTCCAGCAGCGTCTTGGTCATCTGCGTCAGCCTCTCCGTCTGCTCCCGCAAAAGCGTGAGGAATTTCGCCGTTTCCGGTAGCATGTCTGGATGCTCCGCGGAAAATAGCTCCAGCTGCGCCTGCATCAGCGCCAGCGGCGTGCGCAGCTCGTGGGCGGCGTTGCCGGTGAACTGCCGCTGGGCGGTAAAGGCGTTGTTCAACCGCTCCAGCATCTGGTTGAAGGAGTGACTGAGCTGCCGGAATTCCGGCAACACATCCTCATCGATCCTCATATCCGCCAGATTGTTCAGCTGCACCTGCTCCACCTGCGAGGCAAAGCTGCGCAGGGGCTTGAGAGCGCGTCCGCTGACGAAATAGGCGAGGATGCCGCTGAGCAGCGTTACCGCCGCCGTGATGTACCAGTTGGTGGTGCGGAAGCGCCCCTGCGCCCCATCGACAACGATGGTCAGCTCCTCGCTGGGAGCGATGAGCTGCGGATCAAAGCTCGCCGCTCCGCCATCATTCAGGATCACCGTGCCGCCGCCCTGTAAGCTGTCCGCAATGGTGTCCATATAGTACACACCGGAGGAGCACAGCAGCAGATTCATGGCCACGCAGGTGATGCCGATGAGCAGGACGGACATCAGCGTGATGCGCCACTGCAGGGAAAGACGCTTCATACTTCCTCGCCTCCCATCAGATAGCCCTCGCCGATGCGGTTGCGGATGGGGTCATAGCCCAGCACGGCCCGCAGCTTCTTACGCAGGGCGGAGATATGGACGCGAATGGAATTGCTGAAGCTGTCCACGCTGTTGTCCCAAACATGCTCCATCAGCTCCTCCTGACTCACGGGCCGCCCCTGATGCACCATTAGGTATTCGAGTATCCCTGTTTCCTTGCGGGTCAGCGTCAGCAGCTGCCCGTTGACGGCGGCGGTGCGGGAGCGGGTGTCAAAGGTCAGGGCTCCGTAGCTTAGCAGCACATCCTGCTGGGTGAACTGCCGTAATGTCAGGCTGCGGATGCGGGCCTCCAGCTCGGCAAGATGAAAAGGCTTTGCCAGATAGTCGTTGGCCCCCGCGTCCAGCCCCTCCACCTTGTCCTCCACCTCGCCGCGGGCGGAGAGGATCAGTACCCTCGTCTCACGGTCGGTCTGCCGCAGGGTGCGCAGCACTGTCATGCCGTCCTTTTTCGGCAGATTCAGATCCAGCAGCACCAGATCGTAGCGCTCCACGCCCAGAAGCGCCAACGCCTTTTCCCCATCATAGCAGTAGTCCACGCTGTAGGCCAGCCGCCGCAGGCTACGGACGATGGTCTCACACAGGGCGCGTTCATCTTCAATTACTAAAAGGTGCATGAGAGCCCTCCTTTTTATTTCTCCGTTTTTGTGTTGCTTTCATTATAGCAAAAATAGATAAGGTTTGCGTTAAGTTTTCGTTCTTAACAGAAATTTTAACCTCCCCGTGCTATGATGGGCACAGTAATTCGGAAAGGATGATGAAAATGACTCATGCAAAAAAAGCCGCGGCACAGGTCGTGCTGCTGATTGCGGGCGCTGCCATGCTGTGCTTCGGCGCTTGGCGGGGCGAGGCCGCAACGGTATTCAGTAAGGCGATTAAATTATGTTTGGAGTGTGTCGGCATTGGATAAAAAACATACCGGGGTCTCCCACCTCCTGTCCCGCTTCCGGGGCTGGATCCAGGCGGGTGCCACCCTTCTCACTAATATTCATCTGCCGAATTTCCTCAAGGGCTCCATTTATCAGGGCGGCGGTAAAACCGTCTGCGTGCCGGGGCTGAACTGCTACTCCTGTCCAGCGGCCTCCGGAGCCTGTCCCATCGGGGCATTTCAGGCGGTGGTGGGGTCTTCCAAGTTCAGCTTTTCCTATTATATCACAGGCTTTCTCATTTTGCTGGGAGTCCTGCTGGGACGCTTTATCTGTGGTTTTCTGTGTCCCTTCGGCTGGTTCCAGGAGCTGCTGCATAAGATCCCGACGAAGAAGCTCTCCACAAAGAAGCTCAAGCCACTGACCTATCTCAAGTACGCCATACTGCTGGTGATGGTTTTCCTGCTGCCGGCGTTCCTGGTGAACGATGTAGGCATGGGCGACCCGTTCTTCTGCAAATACCTCTGTCCCCAGGGCGTGCTGGAGGGGGCCATCCCGCTGTCCCTTGCCAATTCCGGCATCCGGGCGGCGCTGGGCAGCCTGTTTACATGGAAATTCGGTATCTTGCTGGCGGTGATCGTGCTGAGCGTGGTATTCTACCGTCCCTTCTGCAAATGGCTCTGCCCCTTGGGCGCTTTTTACGCCCTGCTCAATAAGGTCTCGCTGTTCCAGATGAAGGTGGATAAAAACAAGTGCGTTTCCTGCGGGAAATGCGCCCGCGCCTGCAAAATGGATGTAGATGTGACCAAATCCCCCAACCACACCGAGTGCATCCGCTGCGGGATGTGCATCCGGGCCTGCCCCACCGATGCCATTCGTTTCCGTTATGGCTTCGGGGAGGGGAAGGACACCGAAAAAACCGAAAAAGCGGTGCCTGCACCGCAGAACAATACCCAATGATTTTTCAGGAGGAAACAAAAATGAATGTTAAAAAACTCATCACCCTGCTGCTGGCCGTTATGATGGTCCTTGCCATGGCCGCCTGCGGCGCAAAGGAAAACGACAAAAAGACCGATATCCCCGGCGGCAACACCATGACCGACGAGCCCAAGACCCTTGAGGAGGCCTCTGCCCTGTTCGATAGCCTTCTGGCGCAGGAAAACGCCATCCTCGGTGAAAACTCCGCCCTGTGGGAAAAGGTATTTATGGCCGCCAATAAGGATATGATCATGATCGAGGACGGCAAAAACTACGGCCAGTTCCTGCTGGATACCATCGAGGACGCCAAGGATCAGTTCACCGAGGAGGAGCTGAAGGTGCTGCGTGAGGGCGGCGAGAAGATCCGCGATCTGGAGGATCAGCTGACCAAGCTAGAGGAAAAATTCCCCGAGCTGATGCCCGAGACCCCGGACGGCACCGTCAGCGTCCCTGCGGAAAACGGCAAGCCCATCGAGCAGAACAGCAACCCCTTCCCCGCATTTGAGGGCAAAGACTTGGATGGGAATCCGGTGAAGAGCGACGAGCTGTTCTCCGCCAACGCCGTCACCGTGGTGAATTTCTGGTTCACCACCTGCAATCCCTGCGTGGGCGAGCTTTCCGAGCTGGACGCACTGAACAAGGAGCTTGCGAAGAAGGGCGGCGCCCTCATCGGCGTCAACACCTTCACATTGGATGGCAATGAAGCGGCAATTTCCGAAGCAAAAGATGTACTGGCCAAGAAGGGCGTGACCTACCAGAATGTGTACTTTGACTCCGATGGTGAGGCGGGAAAGTTCACTACCAACATCTTTGCCTACCCCACCACCTATGTGGTTGACCGCAACGGCAATATCGTGGGCGAACCCATCGTAGGTGCCATCACGGAAAAGAAGCAGGCGGAGACGCTGCAAAAGCTCATCGATCAGGCTCTTGCCGCCGATATGGGCTGACAAACGAATTCATCTCCTCATAAAGGAAGAAATCTCCATGTATCGGAGAGCTACCCCATCGCCGAGCAGCTGCTGGCCTACTTCCATGTCATCGACCCCACGGTGCAAAACCGGCAGGGCAATGACCAGGACAGCCAGTACCAGACCGGCGTGTACTACACCAACAAAAGAGCCAGAGAGATGGTGAAGTACATCGCGGAGATCGAACGGGACCGCAGTAAAAAATTTTTTGTGGAGTTCGGCCCACCTGAAAAACTACTGCCACGCTGACGGGAGCGTTCAATGCCGGCGTGACCCCCACCATTACCTGCCAGGTGAAAAAAGGCGGAGTGTTTGTCACACTTCCCACGGGTGAAACCGTACCCACCAATGCGGGCCAGTACAAGGCCAGCACATTAAAGTGGGCGATGCCACCGCTGAGGTAGAGTACAGCATCAAGCAGGCCGCACCCACGGTCAACGATAGCATCATAGGCTTGGGCGGTTACGATGTGAAGTGCTTTTTCTACCCGAAGAACGAGTACAGCTGGGCTTATGCAGGCTCTCCAACGGATGTGGGCACCTATGTCGTCAGGTTCAAAGTGCAGGGGAACGGCAACTACGCTTACACCTCCGAACGCTTGATGGACGAAAGCTGGAAAAACCAAACGAAGGTCATCGAGGGCAGCACCCTTACCAAGGCTGCGACAATAGCCGTTGATAGCCTGCGGAGTGCGTCCCCGAGGCCGATCTGCTGGTCATCACCGGGCCCACCGCCAGCATGCTGCCGGAGGCTTTCTTCGCCCGCGGGGTCATCATGTTGGGCGGCATCCAGGTAACAAAGCCGGATGAGCTTTTGAATATCATCAGCGTGGGCGGCTCCGGCTATCATTTCTTCGGCAGGTACGCCGAGCGGACGGTCATCAGTAAAAAGCGCTGAAGAGGAAAAACCAGCCCCGGCCCTTGGAAAAAAGGCCGGGGTTTTTATATCCTTATTTTACATTAATGGTTGCAATAAGGAAAATCTGATGGTGGAATTAAACTAAAGTACAGGATTACCCAATCCCAAATCTCCCCGGGGAGATTTTCATGTCCGCATGCGGACATGATCCATTTTATTGGAATCAGCGGAGGCAACCCATGAGAAAAATAAAATACCTTCTGGCCTTAGCGGCGCTGCTGCTGTGCGTGCCGGTCCTGGCGGCGGAAACCCCGCGGCTGAAGATCGAGGTCCCCGGACAGAATGTGAAGCCGCAGGAAGAATTCGCCGTGACGCTCAGCCTGCACGATATCCCCAGCATTGCGGCGCTCGGCTTCCACATCAGCTACGATAAGACCCGCCTGGAGCTGCTCGAATGTGAAATGGCCCCGGAGGGATTCAATCTTTATATCAACAAGGAAAACGGAAAAGCGGTCTTTGTCGGCGCAGCGGATTATATCGAAGACGGCACACTCTTAAACCTCCGGTTCAAGGTGCTGGAAAACGCCGAGGATGGCCTTGCGGAGATCACCCTTGCGGTGCAGGAGGCCCTTAATGTCAGCGAGAATAAGGTATCCTTCAGCGTCACCTCCGGCGGGGTCCAGGTCGTTACCCGCGTCCTTGGCGATGTAAATGATGACGGCAAGACCGGCAGCTTGCTGGATATCCTGTATCTCAAAAAATACCTGGCCGGCTTCTCGGTCAAGATCAACCAGCTCAATGCCGATATGAATGAAGACAGTGAGGTAAAGCTGGCCGATCTGATTCTGCTGATGCAGCAGTATGTGGAAGTGAAGATAGAAGGATGACACAGTCCGATAAAAGCGCGGCAAGGCAGAAAGGAGATTGGCTATGAAAAAAATATGGAGCATCCTCATGGCGGCCATGATCCTGTGCCTTGCCGTGAGTGTCCCCTCCCTGGCGGAGGGCACCCCCACCTTGGAGCTGCGCTCCTCCGCATCGTCCGTCCAGCCGGGCGGGGAATTCACCGTAGAGCTGGTGATCCACAATAACCCCGGTATCGCCGGCATAAGGTTCGCTTTCCAGTATGATGAGACACTCCTCCAGCTTACCGATGCGAATGGGCAATCACTGACAGACTGGGAAGTAGGCATCAAAGCAAAACAGGACGAAACAGGGGAGAAAGTAGATCGTGAAAATGCAGTTTGGGCTCAGGGTGAGAACTGGACAGGCTCCGATTGCTGCATCCTCCGGTTAACCTTTCGTGTGCTGGAGAATGCCCCCATGGATACCGTCACCACAATTGGCATAACGGGCTTGGACATCATGAACGCCAGCCTGCAGGAGGTCCCCTTCACCGCCACATCCGCCACCGTCACCATCCAGGAGGAGCCCCCGTTGAGCGTTACCCCCAGCTCCAGCGCACTGTCCGGTACCTATACCGTCAGTGGGCAGGTGGTCACAGTGACTTACGATAAGCCCTGCAAGGTCGGCTACCTTTCCGGCGGTAAATATGTGGCGGCTCCAGCGGTTGCTAGTGGCAGCGGCTACGCCTTCACTCTCCCCGATGGCATCACCGAAGCCATCCTCGTAGTCAAAGGCGATGTAAATGGGGATGGGAAAATCAACATAGCAGATGTCAACCGTTTATTCAGGTACACATCAAAAAAGGAAATTACGCTTAGTGATGAACAGTATTTTGCCGCGGATGTCAATCTTGATAAAAAAGTAAATATAGCAGATGTCAATCGCCTGTTTAGGTTCACGACTAAGCAAATAACAACTCTGTAATTTTGGAGGATTGAACAGATGAAGAAAATTGTTTCTATAGCACTTGCAATAGCACTGATATGTTCTATGATTGCAAGCACTGCTTTTGCAAATGAAACAGCTGTACTAAAGGTAGAGACAACAACTACAAGCGTACAGCAAGGAGAAAATGTCGTAATTAAAATATCAATGTCCAGCAATACAACAAAGAATATTGCGGCAATTGGATTTAATGTGGAGGTCCCGGATAGTTTTGAATATGTATCTCATACGCTGGCATCTGGACTTCCCGAAAATGCAGTATATACAAACAGCACAGGAACCTTTGGCTGTTATAACGGACAGCTTTCAGGAGATTTTGAGATTGTAACAATTACTTATAAAGTTAAGGAAGCCGCAGATGTGGGAGATGTGAGTGTTGGAATCAAAAATGATGATGACCTGTCTGTGACTGATATTGATGATGGCCTTGTAGATCTTACTATAAATCCGTGCACCCTCACCATCACCACCCCCCATGTTCACCAGTGGGCTACCGAGTGGACCAGCGATGGTACCCACCACTGGCATGAGTGTACGGCCGAAGGCTACACCTTGACAGCAGATACTGCCAATAGCGAAAAAGGTGGCTATGCAGAGCACGACTGGACCGCCGCAAACTGCACCACTGCCAAAGCCTGTTCTATTTGCGGTAAGACAGAAGGCAGCGCCCTCGGCCATGATTGGGCTGATGCAACCTGTACCGCTCCTAAGACCTGCAAGCGTACCGGCTGCACCGCCACCGATGGTAGCCCTCTTGGCCACAATTGGGCTACTGACTGGACGATCGGTGATGACCAGCACTGGCACAAGTGCAATCGTACTGGCTGTACCGAAATAAAGGATGCGGCGAACCATATCCCCGACCGTAATGCTGCAACTGAAGATGACCCCGTCAAGTGCACCGAATGCGGCAAAGTCCTCACCCCTGCCCTTGGCCATGTCCATACCAGTCATCTTACTTCCGTAGCGGCTAAGGCCCCCACCTGCACCGCACCCGGCAATGCTGCCTACTGGAAGTGCAGCTGTGATAAGCTGTTCCCCGATGACACCGCCACCACCGAGACAACTCTTGCCGCCGTGACGAAAGCCGCCCTCGGCCACGATCATAACGGTCCTTGGGTCACCACAGATGAGAATGAACACTGGAAAGTGTGTGCCCGCGAAGGCTGCAACGAGCAACTGGATAAGGCTGTCCACACCCCCTCCGCTTGGGTAAATGTCGGCGATGGCCACCATCACCAGACCTGCACTGTCTGCGAAAGAGAGTTGACGCATGAGGTCTGCACCTTTGGCCAGCCCCTAAAGTACAATGCCACCTCTCACTGGGAAGAGTGCACAAAGTGCGGTAACAAGCAGAACGAAGCCGCCCACGAGTTCCTCCCCGATTCCGACAAGTGCACCGGCTGTGATTACACCAAATCCTCCACCATCACCATCATCACCCACACCCAGCCGGGCGATAGCAAGCCCGCGGAGAGCAACCCCTCCACCGGCGCGGTTTCCGGCCCCGTCGGCTACATCGCGATCGGCCTGGCTGTCGTAGGCGCTCTCTGCCTCGGCGCTAAAAAGCTCACCAAAAAGCACGAGGACTGACCCCAACGCGTAAAATAATGCAGTAACATAAGGCCCCCGACCCGATCCCTCCGATCCCGCCGGGGGCCTTTTCATCCCACCCATCAAAAAAAGAGCCCTCCGCGGAAGGCCCTTTCGTTATGTCTTTTTGATAAAGCTCGTCCCGCATTTGGGACAGGAAATACTGATCTTCCCCTTGCCGCGCGGCACCCGCAGCTTCTGCTTGCAGGTGGGGCAGATGAATACCTTGTACTTTCTGCGTTCCTCCCGGCTGGGCCGGTTCGCGCGCCCGTTCTTCAGCTTCCACCAGAATTGCAGCAGCTTTTGGTTCTCCTGCTGCCGGGCGTAAATGTTGCGGGAGAAGATGCGCAGATAGCACACCACCAGCACCGCCCAGCACAGGATGCTGAGCCCCTTGATCTGAAAAATGCTGCCGCATAGCGAGATGACCAAAGAGAGCGCCAGCAGTACCCAGGTCAGCTGATCCACCCCGTATCGTCCCATCATCAAACGGCGAAACCAATCCCGCATACCTTTCCGGCTCTCCTTTCCCGTTCATTTCTGCTGTACTCTATCATAGCGGAATGACAGAAAAACTGCAAGAAAAGCAGTGCAGAATTTACAAACCGTTTACGAATTGTTTTCCGGACATGGGCAAATCAGCACGGACTTTTCCTATGGGGGAGTCCATGCAGGATCTCTGCCGGCAAAGCCGCCCGCGTTTTTACGCCGGGCGCGCCCTCCGCTTCAGTCGGGCTGACCCTGCGCCTTGCGCCGGGCAGCCCTCCCCGCTGCGGGCACGCCCGGCTTCCTTTTGCTCTCATCATAAAGGGCACAAAACCTTCCCGCGAGCTGTTTTTTAATCAAGTGAAAATACCTTCGCTTAACAAGAGCACATACGGTTTTTGCGGGCATAAATACCGCCCGACATTGCGCGTCGCGTTGACAGGCGCCAGCCTGCCTACCGCTCCGCGCTTCCTCTGGCGCCATTTCTCCCGCGCAAAAACTCCGCAGGACTTTTCGGCGAGAGAAAACCGGATGATGACAAGGAAGAGGACGCCGGCATACTGGCGTATGCTGCTGCGGGGTCCCCGCAAGGTCGTAAGACCTCGTGGGGAGAGGCGGAGCGACGAAGCGTTGGAGGGGTGCCTATTCCGTAGGAATAGCGCCCCGACATGAAGCGCAGTCCGCGACGACGAGATGACGCAGTCAGCGCCGATTTTCGCTGTCGAAAAGCGTGTGTGTCCTTGTTAAACGAAGGTACCTAACACTCTACAAGAGCATATGCGGTTTTTGCGGACATAAATGCCGCACTTCCTCGGACAACATTTCTGCCACGCAAAACTTCCAAAGGACTTTTCACCGTCGAAAAGCGTGTACGCTCTTGTTAAACGAAGGGATATATTCAGCCGCACCCGCGGCAGCTGCCGCAGCCGGTCTGCTCCGCCAGCCGGCAGGCAGTCGGGGTGGCGGCAATGCCGCCCAGGGCCGTCTCCCGCAGACTTTCCGGTAGGGCATGGCCCACCTGACGGGCCGCCTCCACCACCTCATCAAAGGGAATGACCTCCGGCACCCCGGCCAGCACCAGCTCGGCGGAAACCAAGGCATTGGAAGCCCCGGCCGCGTTTCGGGCCTGGCAGGGGGCCTCCACCAGCCCGGCAATGGGATCGCATACCAGCCCCAACATATTCTGGATGGCCAGCCCTGCTGCCGCGAAGCACTGCTCCGGGCTGCCCCCCATCAGATAAATGGAGGAAGCCGCAGCCATGGCGCTGGCGGTTCCCACCTCGGCCTGGCAGCCGCCCGCCGCCCCGCTGATGCCGGAATTTTCCGCCACCACCACACCGATGGCCGAAGCCACCAGTAAAGCGTCCAGCATTTGCCGCTCAGTCAGGCCGTACTGCTCCTGCAGGGCGATGAGCACCCCCGGCAAAACCCCGGAGGCCCCGGCCGTCGGCGCCGCCACAATCAGCCCCATCGAAGCGCTGACCTCCAGCACTCCCATGGCATAGCAGATGGCCCGGGAAACGGTCTCCCCACACAGATTTTTGCCCGCTGCCCGGTATTCGGCCAGCTTTCTGGCCTCCCCGCCAATGAGCCCGCCCATTGTTTTGTGGGGCTCTCTCAGGCTTTCTTCCACCGCCTGCCGCATGATGCCGTAGGCCACCCGCAGCTTTTCATAGACCACCTCCGGCGGGGTCTCGTTCAGCTCCCGTTCCCGCCGCAGCATCACTTCGGGCAGGCTCAGCCCCAGCTGCCGGGAAACCTCCAGCAGTTTAGCCGCTGTTGTGGTATTGGTCTTCATCGGTCGGCCTCCTCTCTTGGGGTGATGCGCCGGGCCGCCACAATATCCGGGTGCTCAAAAATGGTGCGCACCGTTTCCCGGTGAATGGGCTGGTCCGCCTCCACGATGGTATAGGCGATTTTTCCCCGGTTTTCCCGGTACAGCCGCATAAAGGCGATATTCACGCCGCTTTCACTCAGCGTCTTGGTAATAAAGGCCACTACGCCGGGCTTATCGTACTGCTTCACCACGATGGTATCGTACTCGCCGGAAAGGTCGATCTCCACCCCATCCAGCTCCCGCAGACGCACGCTGCCGCCCCCAATGGAAACCCCGGTAACATGCACGGAATGGCCATCCGCCCCCGCAAGGGTAATACCAACGGTATTGGGGTGGGGTACTTCGGTCGCGGTATCGATGCGGAAGCTGTACTGCAGCCCCCGCTCTTGTGCGATCTGGAAGGAATCCCGGATGCGCAGGTCATCCGGCGTAAAGCCCATTACACCGGCCAGCAAAGCGCGGTCGGTGCCGTGGCCGCGGTAGGTGTGCGCAAAGGAACCATACAGCGTAAATTCCACCTTTTTGGCGCCCCCGTGGATGAGCCGGCCCGCAAGATAAGCGATGCGCAGCGCCCCGGCCGTGTGGGAGCTGGAAGGCCCGATCATATTGGGGCCGATGATATCAAAGATACCGGTTGACATAAGGGAGGTTCTCCTTTCCCGCCCTCTAGGGGGCTCTATTCCCAGTATACCACATTTTGCGGGGGAAAAGGAGAGGCGCAAAGGTTTTTTATTCAATTTTCAAGGTACTGTTGGGAGGCAGGTTCCCGCTTAAGGCAGACCCCCAAATTGCCCGATGAGGTCTGCTGAAGAAAAAATTAACCGGCGCCCCTGTTTGACCGGTGGGGCCGAAAGGCTCTCAGTTTTAGTTCGGTGAGAGGGGCCGATGAGAAAGATTTTTTTGCCGGTGAGAAAAAGTCCTTTCACTAATACGGCAAAATCGAGCCTTTTTTGCATGTGAAAGGTTAATATTTCACTTTTTTTAATGGAAAGTTTACATTATGGGGAAATGCTGGGTGGATATTACATAAATAGTGGATTTTATTGGGGAAGAAAAACTGGGATTTATTATGATATTTTGGGGCGGGTTTGTGATCGCCTGGCGGGGGGAGGGGCCTTTTGCAAAGGCATAGTTAGCACCGCTCGCCGCGGGGGCCTTCCTTTTGCTCCTGCAAAAGGAAGCAAAACAGGGCAAAGGGGAACCAAGCTTTCCCCTTTGCAAACCCCTTTGACGCTTAGCTGTGCTGGCTACGAATTTAGATTTTTCTCAGCCGAAAAATCCAAATCCATACTGCGCACAGATGCGCTCCAAAGGTAGCCGCAGGCGCATTTTATGTGGAAATTGTGGATGGTGAGGGGTCGCGGGGGTTGGGGCGCGGGCCGCCGATTGGCCGAGGGAGCAGTTTTGCAGACTATAAAGTATTTGCTTAACTGTCACCTTAGTTCCCCTCCTCAGAGGAGGGGACAGGGGTGGTGGTTCGCCCTTCCGCGCTCCAGCGCGGGGCGATAAAAATGCGTCGCAGACACCTTATAAGCACCGTTTAGCCCACGCTCCGGGAGGTCATAGACCTTCCGGGCGGGCGTTCCGGTGCGTGGGGTTTTTAGGGCGCAGCCCTAAATCGCTTTTGGGCACTTTTGGCGATTCAAAAGTGCCACCCCGGCGGTAGCCGTACAATTTATGCCTTTGCAAAAGGCTCCACGGCGCCGGCAGGCGAGATGAAATTTGGTGTGAAGGGGGTCGCGGTGCGCGGGTGCGGGACTGCGATTGGTCGAGGAATTCCGCCGGCAGGCGGCCACTCCCTCGGCTTTCTACAGAATCCAACAAAAATGCCGCCGGACACAAACAAATGTTTGCAATTTGCGAGGGGATGTGCTACACTGAAAACGAAACCAGAAATATGGGAAAAAGGAGCGTGTGCCATGTTCTGTTCGGTGCAATCCATGGGGCTAAGCGGGATAGAGAGCTACCCGGTGACGGTGGAGGTGGACTGCCGCCGCGGGCTGCCGCGGTTTGATATTGTGGGGCTGCCGGATACCGCCGTAAAGGAGAGCCGGGAGCGGGTGCACAGCGCCATCGGCAATTTGGGGTATACCTTCCCCGCGGGGGTGCTGGTGGTGAACCTGGCCCCGGCCGATACCAAAAAGAGCGGCCCGCTGTATGACTTGCCCATATTGCTGGGGATCCTGGCGGCGGGCTGCGGGGTGGACCTGCCGTTGGCGGGCAGCGCCTTTGTGGGGGAGATCTCACTGGATGGGCGGCTGCGTCCCGTCAACGGCGTGCTTTCGATGGTCTCGGAGGCGGCGCGGCAGGGTTATTCCCGTATATACATCCCCTATGATAACGCCGCGGAGGGCAGTGTGGTGCAGGGGATAGAGGTCTACCCCGTGCGCACCGCGCGGGAGCTGGTGGAGGCGCTGAGCGGAGGAAACCCGCTGCCTACGGCGCGATTGGTGCCGTACCGGGAGCTGCCCCAGCCGCCGATGCCGGATTTTAGCGAGGTGAAGGGGCAGGAGAATGCCAAGCGGGCCCTGGAGATCGCTGCGGCGGGCGGGCACAATGTGCTGCTGATCGGGCCGCCCGGCACCGGCAAAAGCATGCTGGCCAAGCGCCTGCCCTCTATTCTGCCGGAGATGAGCTTTGAGGAGGCGGTGGAGACCACCAAGATCCATTCGGCGGCGGGTTTTCTGCCCAGCGGGGTGCCGCTGCTGAAAAACCGGGTGTTCCGATCGCCGCACCATTCCATCTCGATGGCGGGGTTGACCGGCGGCGGCAGCACGCCCCGGCCGGGAGAGATCTCACTGGCGCACAACGGCGTGCTGTTTATGGATGAGCTGCCGCAATTTACCCGCCCGGCGATGGAATCGCTGCGGCAGCCGCTGGAGGATGGGGTCATTACCATCAGCCGGGCAGGCGGCAGGGCAACCTACCCCAGCAGCTTTATGCTGGTGGGGGCCATGAACCCCTGTCCCTGCGGCTATTTTGGGCATCCCACCCGGGCGTGCACCTGCTCCCAGACCAAGGTGAGCCTGTACCTGAACAAAATAAGCGGCCCGTTGCTGGACCGGATGGATCTGCAGGTGGAGGTGCCCCCAGTGGAGTACGACCGGATGGCGGACGCCCGGCCGGCGGAGTCCTCGGCGGAGGTGAGAAAACGGGTGGAGGCGGCCCGGCAGATCCAACGGCGGCGGTATGCCGGCACCGGGGTGAGTTGCAATGCCCGGCTGACTCCGGCGCTGCTGAAAAAATACTGTGTGCTGACCCCGGAGGCCGACCGGCTGCTGGCGGCGGCCTACGAACGGATGGGGCTTTCCGGGCGGAGCTATGACCGGCTGCTGCGGGTGGCCCGCACCATTGCCGACCTGGCGGGGAGTGAGCAGATCGGCCCGGACCATGTGGCGGAGGCGATTCAATTTCGGAACCTGGACCGCAAGTACTGGCAGGTTACGGCCAAGGAGCTGTAAAGGCGGGGCAGAGGCCCGAAAAGGCGCCGGCCGCCCGCAGGGCGCCCCGGCGCAGCCGGGGCTGGGGGGCGGAGCCCCCCAAAAACCGTCCGGAGGACGGTTTGCCCTGCGGGCGGCTGGCGCCCTGCAGAAACCCGGATTTTGGCTTGCAATCCCGGCGGCGGCGTGGTAGAATGTCCGTATAAGAAATACAACTGTGTGCAAGGAGGAAAACGCATGGTCAATTTGCAGCAGCCGTCCCACCGGGAGGGTTCCCGGCTTTTACTGGTGGATAGTTCCGTACTGCCGGAGGTTTTTCTGCGGGTGGTGGAGGCCAAACGGATGCTGGCGGTGGGCCAGGTGCGCAGCCTTTCGGAGGCCGCCAAGGCGGCCGGGATCAGCCGCAGCGCGCTGTATAAGTACAAGGACTGCGTTTTTGTGCACAATGAGGCGCTGGACGACAAGGTCATTACCCTTTCCGCCCGGCTGGAGGACCGGCCCGGCGTACTTTCCGGGTTGCTGAACAGCCTTTCGGAGCAGCAGGGGAATATTCTGACCGTGAACCAGAACATTCCGGTGGACGGGGTGGCGGCGGTTTCGGTTTCGGCGCGGCTGCCCCTGCCGATGGCTATTGAAACGCTGCGGCAGAACCTGCTTTCTCTGCCCGGTGTGACCCAGGTGGATATTCTCTCCACCCGGTGAGTTGAGTGAAATAAGATTTTTTGTCCCTGCGTGGGTGCTGCCCGCGCGGGGGCGTTTTTTTGGCTGGGAGGGCTGGCGGAGAGGGAAGGCTGGCGGGGCCCGCAGGGCAAACCGTCCGGAGGACGGTTTTGGGGGCGGGGCGTCGCCCCGCCCCTTAGCCCCGGCGCAGCCGGGGCGCCCTGCGGGCCACGGCTTTCCCTACGAGGGGACTGGGTGAGGGGCAGGGACCGCCCCCGCCCCTGTGTTCGCGCAAATTTTCCGAGGGGGAAGGACTATCCCGCCCGTGCGGCGGGTACACTGTACCATAGAGAACAGGAACGGTAGGGGGGAGCGGTGTGCCGGCGGGAAAACGGGCGTTTTTGCAGGGAGTGGCCTTTTGGGGTGTGGTGCTGGGGCTGTGTTACCTGGGGCTGCGGTACGCGCTGCCCTGTTTTTTGCCGCTGGTGCTGGGCGCCGTAATGGCGGCGGCGCTGCACCCGGCCGCGGCCGGGCTGTGCCGGCGGTTGGGATGGCGGTACCGTCCCTGTGCCGTGCTGGTGGCGGTGGCGGCGCTGACCCTGCTGGGACTGATGCTGTGGGGGATCGGGGGAGTGGTGGTGCGGCAGGGAAGCGCCCTGCTGCCGCAGATCCCGGCCTTTTACCGGGAGACGCTGCTGCCGCTGGCGGAGGAGCTGCGGGAAAAGTGGCAGACGCTCCAGCAGGGGCGGGCCGGCGGCGGATGGGGGACCTCCCTGGAGGAGGTGCTGCAAAACGCGGTGACCACCCTTTCGCGGCGGGTGGTGGGCTGGCTGGGGGGCATTGCTTCCTCGCTGCCGTCGATTTTATTCACCATGACCTTTACGGTGCTTTCCACCATCTTCTTTTTGCAGGATTATGCCGGGATCACGGGATTTATTGTGCGGTCGCTGCCGGGGCGGTGGCTGCGGCCTATGGTGGAATCCAAGCGGTACCTGCTGGGGGCGGTGCAGAAGGTGCTGTTTGCCTACCTGTGTATTATGTTCATCACCTTTGGGGAGATCACACTGGGACTGTGGCTGCTGCGGGTGCCGTATTTTGCGGCCATTGCCTTTGCCATTGCGCTTTTGGATATTCTGCCGTTTATCGGCAGCGGGCTGTTTTTGATCCCGTGGGGGGCGTACCATCTGCTCATCAGCCGGCAGACGGCGCTGGGGGCGGGACTGCTGCTGCTTTACGCGGTGGTGACGGTGGTGCGGATGTGGCTGGAGCCGCGGATCGTGGGCGGGCGGATCGGGCTGCACCCGCTGGCGACCCTGACGGCGATGTATGCCGGACTGAAGATTTTTGGGTTCTGGGGGCTGCTGCTGGCCCCGCTGGGGACGACACTGCTGCTTCATCTGCGGCAGGGCGGCTACCTGCGGGGGGAGGGGTAGGCCCTTTCCTTTTTGGATGGAGTGGTGCAGAGAGCTGGCCCCGGGCGCCCCGCCGGCCGCCGGAGGCGGCCAGACCGAGGGGCCGCGGAGCGGCCCCTCGGTTCCCGCGGCGGAACGCCGCGGGGCGGGGCGCCCGGAAGGTGCGGCGAGTGCTGATGCGAGAAGGAGCAGGGATTCGGCGGTGGTGGGGCAGGGACAGGGAAAAGCCCCCACGCATAGGGTGGAAAGCAGAGGCTCAGCCTTTGGATTCACTATGACCCGGAAAGGGGCGACCCTATGTATCTCCTTGTCTATAAATTCGGCGGCTCTTCGGTCGCTGATGCTGCTGGACTGCGCTGTGCCGCCGGGCAGCTGGCGGCGGCCGCGGCGGCCGGCTTCCATATTATCGCGGTGGTTTCTGCGCAGGGAAAGACCACCGACCGTCTGCTGCAAAGTACGGCGGAGCTGACCGCACACCCTGCCTGCCGGGAGGCTGACCAGCTATTGGCCACCGGGGAGCAGGCATCCGCTGCGCTGATGGCCATGACCCTGCAGGAAATGGGGCTTCCCGCTGTTTCCCTCACCGGCTGGCAGGCCGGCATCCATACCGACGGCAACCATGCTGCCGCGGAGATCACGGCGCTGCACCGACGCCGCATCCTGCGGGAGCTGGAGGCCGGGAAGATCGTGATTGTGGCGGGGTTCCAGGGGGTGGACCGTGAGGGCGATATCACCACACTGGGGCGGGGCGGCAGTGATACCACCGCGGTGGCGCTGGCCGCGGCCTTTGATGCCTGCGGGTGCCGCATCTGTACCGATGTGGATGGTGTGTACGACCGTGACCCGCGGGAATTCCCCCAAAGCCGTCGGTATGAGCGCATCCCCTATGATGAGATGCTGGAAATGGCAGAGGGCGGCGCCAAGGTGCTGCACCCCCGCAGCGTTTTTCTGGCCCGGAAGTACCGGGTGCCGCTGAAGGTGCTGCGCACCGGCGCCGAGACCCCCTGCACGGTGGTGGGGCTGGAGGAACGGCAGCATCACTCCCTAGCGGCCGATACTACTTTCCTTTACCGGTAGCTCGGTGAGGGAGGGACGGCAGGGGTTGTTGGCATAGGGAAGGTTGGCGCGGGGGGAGGGGCCGCAGGCCAAACCGCCCGGAGGGCGGTTTCAGCGGGCGGAGCCCGCTGGCCCCGGCGAAGCCGGGGCGGCCTGCGGCCCCAGCCTGGTCCTGCACCAAGCCCTCCCTTGACAAATCCCCTGCCGCTCCCGTACAATGGCAGCAGAAACTGCTGCTCCGTGCGGGGGAAGAGGGGGTCATTGGATGCGATTTTGGGATTACCTGCGGTACCGGCGGCGGATGCTGCTGGCGGCAGCGGTCTGCTGCGTGATATTTGCGGCAAGCTTTGCGCTGTACCGGCTGCCGCTGCGGGCGGTGCTGTACCCGGTGGGACTGTGTCTGCTGGTGGGACTGGGCTTTGCCGTGTGGGATTACCGCCGGACCCTAAAGCGGCACCGGGCACTGACCGGCTGTGGGGATCTGACCGCGGAGCTGCTGCGGGAGCTGCCCCCGCCGGAAAGCCTGGCAGAGGAGGATTACCGGGCGCAGCTGCTGCACCTGCGGCAGCTGTGCACTGAATTGCAAAGCGCGGCCGACAACCGCTACCGGGATGCCATCGAGTACTACACCACCTGGGCGCACCAGATCAAGACCCCGATCGCTTCGATGCGGTTGGCGCTGCAGGGGGAGGATACCGCCCTTTTCCGGCGGCTATTGAGTGATCTTTCCCGCACCGAGCAGTATGTGGAGATGGTGATGGCTTTCCTGCGGCTGGAGGACGCTCCCGGGGACTATGTGTTCCGGGAGGTCGCGCTGGATGAGGTGCTGCGGCAGGCGCTGCGCCGTTTCTCGGCGGAATTTATAGACCGGCGGCTGCGGCTGGACTATACCCCTACGGGGCTTACTGTGCTTACCGATGAAAAGTGGCTGTGCTTTGTGCTGGAGCAGCTGCTTTCCAATGCCCTGAAATACACCCGGGAGGGGAGTATCACGGTGGAACTGGACGGGGAGCGGGTTCTGGCGATCCGGGATACCGGCATCGGCATTGCGCCGGAGGACCTGCCGCGGATTTTTGAAAAGGGGTATACCGGGCAGAACGGCCGGGCGGACAAGCGGGCCAGCGGGCTGGGGCTGTACCTGTGCAGCCGCATTTGCCGCAACCTGGGGGTAGGGCTGACGGTGAAAAGCACCTCCGGCGTGGGGACCACCCTGCTGCTGGATTTTACGCAGTACCCCCTGCGGGTGGAATGAGAGGGACAAGCCCCGGGGAGGGGAGAGCGGCCCGCAGGGCCGGCCGCCGCAGGTGGCCGTAGGGCGGCGAAGCCGCCCAAACCCGCCCCGGAGGGGCGGGTTGTCCTGCGGGCCGAAGCCTGCCCTCTGCAGGGAGCTGGCCGAGGAAAGCGTGGGGTGCCGAAAGCCTTACAAAAATGTAAGATTTGGGGCGGGAAATGTAAGCCATATCGATGGCAAGGCAGGCCCCGCCCCTGTTACAATAGCAGCAGTAAGACCCGGTCCCATTCATCGATGGGACCGGGCACCAATGCAAGGAGGCTGCTTAGTTTATGAGTATCTTGGAAGTAAATGGTCTGCGCAAGGTCTACACCACCCGCTTTGGCGGGAACCAGGTGGAGGCGCTGCGCAATGTCAGTTTTAGTGTGGAGCAGGGCGAATATGTGGCCGTGATGGGAGAAAGTGGCAGCGGCAAGACCACGCTGCTGAATATCCTGGCGGCGCTGGATAAGCCCACCGCCGGCAGCGTGGTGCTGGACGGTCGGGAGCTTTCCAAGGTGGGCGATGCCGATGCCGCCGCCTTCCGGCGGGATAATCTGGGATTTGTGTTCCAGGAGTTTAACCTGCTGGATACCTTCTCACTGGAGGACAACATAGCGCTGCCGCTGGTGCTGGCGGGCAAGGGCTACCGGGAGATCAACGAAAGGCTGATGCCCGTTGCCCGGCGGCTGGGGATCGCCGAGCTGCTGAAAAAGTATCCCTATGAGGTCTCCGGCGGGCAGAAGCAGCGGGCGGCGGTGGCCCGCGCCATCATCACCCGGCCCAGCCTGCTTTTAGCGGATGAGCCGACCGGCGCCCTGGATTCCCGCTCCAGCGATGAGCTGCTGCGGCTCTTCGGGGAGCTGAACCGCGGCGGGCAGACCATCGTGATGGTCACCCACTCGGTGCGGGCGGCCAGTACCGCCGGGCGGGTGCTGTTCATCAAGGACGGTGAGGTATTCCACCAGCTGTACCGCGGCGGCCGCTGCGAGGAACAGTTCTACCAGGAGATAAGCGGTACCCTGACCCTGCTGGCGACGGGAGGGATGGAGCAATGAAATTCGGGCTGTATCCCCGGCTGGCGCTGGCCGGTATCCGGAAAAACAAGCGCCTGTATATCCCCTATCTGCTTACCTGTACCGGTATGGCGATGATGTACTATATCATCATCTTTTTGCAGCACAATGAAATGCTGGACGGCATGCGCGGCGGGACGACCGCTTCCACCATTCTGGCGCTGGGTGGCTGGGTGGTGGCCATCTTCGCCTGCATTTTTCTCTTTTATACCCATTCCTTCCTGCTGCGCCGCCGCAAAAAGGAATTCGGCCTTTATAACATCCTGGGCATGGGGCGCCGCCACCTGGTGCGCATCGAAATATGGGAAACGATTTTTGTGGCCATCGGCACCACGGCGGCAGGGCTGCTGTGCGGCATTGCTTTTTCCAAGCTGGCGGAGCTGGGCCTGATGAACCTCATGCACGGCAGCATCAGCTATGTCTTTTCCATCAGCGCTCCGGCTATTATGGCCACGCTGCTCATTTTTGGGGTCATTCACCTGCTGCTTTTGCTGCGGGCGGCGGTCGCGGTGGGACGCACCTCGGCTATCCAGCTGCTGCAAAGCGAAGCCGCCGGCGAGAAGCCCCCGCGCGCCAATTGGTTTTTGGGCTTGCTGGGCGTTATCCTGCTGGGAGTGGCCTACTACATGGCGGTCACCATCAAGGAGCCGCTGATGGCGCTGGCACTGTTCTTTGTGGCGGTGGTACTGGTCATTCTGGCCACTTATCTCATTATGATAAGCGGCAGCGTGCTGCTGTGCCGCCAGCTGCAGAAGAACACGGCCTACTACTATAATCCCCGGCATTTTGTTTCAGTCTCCTCCATGGCTTACCGCATGAAGCGCAACGGCGCGGGACTGGCCTCGGTGTGCATCCTGGCCACCATGGTACTGGTGATGCTCTCTTCCACCACCAGCCTGTACTTTGGCGCGGAGGATTCCTTGATGGCCCGCTACCCGCGGGAGCTTTCGATCAGCTACGGCGTGGAGGATGTGGAATATCTCTCTGACAGCTCGGTGAAGGAGCTGCGGGAGGAGATCCTTGCCGTGCTGGAGAAAGAGAACTGCACCCCGCAAAATGTTCAGGATTGGCGCAGCCTGCGTATCTTTGGTTACCTAAACGGCATCCGTGCCGATTTTGAACGCACAGATGAGGAATCGCAGACGATCTATCAGCCTGATGGCGAGATATATAACTTCGTTTTTGTCTCCGCCTTGGATTACAGTGCCCTCACCGGGGAAAATGTTACCCTGGACCCCGGCGAGGCGGCGGTCTATACCGCCCGCGGGCCCCGCTTTTCCGTCAAGGAAGTGGATTTCGGCTACGGGCTGCGTTACGATGTGGCAGGCTATTTGGACACTCCGCTGGAGGATGGCAGCATCGCCATGGATATTGCCCCCACACTGGTGCTGGTCGTTCCGGACCTGACCGAAGCCGAGCATGGCCTGGCGGCGCTGGGGCAGTATCCCGCGTGCCGGTGGAACTACGGCTTTGATACGGGGCTGCCCGCCGAAAAGCAGGCGGAGATTAGCAACAGCCTGTACGATGCCAACATCGGGATGCATGATGACTATACCGAAGCCCATGGCATCCGCACCCGTACCATTGAGTGCCGCACCATGAATGAGGCGGACTTCTTTGGCACCTACGGCGGGCTGTTCTGCCTGGGCATTATCCTCAGCGTGGAGTTCCTCTTTGCCGCTGTACTTATTATCTACTATAAGCAGATCTCGGAGGGGTACGAGGATCAATCCCGCTTCGGCATTATGCAGAAGGTGGGGATGACCAAGGCCGAGATCCGGCGGAGCATCAACAGCCAGCTGCTTACGGTATTTTATCTGCCGCTGGTGATGGCCGGACTGCACCTGGCCTTTGCCTTCCCCATGATCCACCGCCTGCTGCTGCTCTTTAACCTGAACAATGTGGGGCTTTTCGCTCTCACCACTGTCATCAGCTTTGTGATGTTTGGGGTGCTGTATGCCCTTATCTACCGCATTACCGGCAATGTGTATTACCGCATCGTCAGCGATATCCACGACCGGGAATGAGACCCTCTCTCTATAAGGAAAGCCCGATGGCCGGCATTGCTGCCGGCCACCGGGTTTTTGCTATATTAGGAGAGATAGAGAGATGATAGGTCAGTTGGCTGCAGGAGTGGGCAGCTTGGGATTTTCCTTGTAGTACTTGGCACGGGCGGGCAGCCAGAACAGCAGGAACACTGCCAACGAGATGAGCGGGACCATCACGCCGGGCCAGATGAGACCGATGGCAATGACTAGGAACAGGGCACGCTCATACAGGCGGATGGGCCGGTAATGGTACCCCTGTACCACATAGGAGATGGGGAGAGCATCCACGACGCAGCAGACGAAGGTGACGATGGTATCCAGAATCATGTAGGGGCTGCTGAAATCGTAGGTGAGGATGGATGGATTGTAGATAAAGGCATAGGGCACCAGGAAGGCCACGATGCCGATCTTGACCGCTTCCATACTGACCTTCATGGGCGGGGCTTTGCAGATGCCGGCCGCGGCATAGGAGGCCAGCGCCACCGGCGGGGTGATGCAGGCGATGGAGGAGAAGTAGAACAGGAACATGTGCGCCCCCAGAACCGGAACGCCCAGCTTGATGAGGGCGGTGGCAATGGTGGAGGAAGCAATGATGTAAGCGGCGGCGGTGGGCAGGCCCATGCCCAGCACGATGCACACCAGCATGGCCAGCAGCAGGGAGATGAGCAGGCTGCTGGAGCCGAGGGAGATGAGCAGGGAGGAGAACTTGACGCCAAGGCCGGTCATGGTGAGCATGCTGATGATGATGCCGCAGATGGCGGTGGCAGTGATAACGGTGGTGGAGCCGATGGCGCCGGAGCGCAGGGCATTCACCAGCTTTTTTAGGGAGAAGCGGTCGTCCTTATCGAAGCAGCAGCAGATGATGAGTACGGCCATGGAATACAGCGCCGAGCGGGAGGTGGAAAAGCCGAATACGCACAGCGAAAGGATGAGCACGGCAATGGGCAGCAGCAGTTTGGCGCTCTTTTTCAGCACCGGCAGCAGCTTGGGGATATCCTTGATATCCATGCCGGTCAGGTTGGCCTTGAGCGATTCCACATCCACGGTGCTGAAGATGCAGATATAGTACATCAGGGCCGGGACCAGCGCCGCCAGGCAGATGGTGCCGTAGGGGATGGCGGTGGCTTCGGCCATCAGAAAGGCCGCGGCGCCCATAACAGGGGGCATAAGCTGGCCGCCGGTGGAGGAAACGGCCTCGACCGCGCCGGCAAATTCATCGCGGTACTTCTGCTTTTTCATCAGCGGGATGGTGAAGGCACCGGTGGTGACCACATTGGCGATGGCGCTGCCGGAAATGGTGCCCATGATGGCACTGGAGATAACGGCGATCTTGGCCGGGCCGCCGCGCTTGGCGCCCGCCAGCGAGATGGAAAGATCCCGGAAGATTTCATTGGCGCCGCTGACTTCCAAAAAGGCGCCGAACAGGATGAACAGGAAGATGATATTGCAGGAGGTAGCCAGGGCGGAGCCCCAGATGCCCTGATCGCCGAAGATATTGACGATGACACGCTGCAGGGAATATCCCCTGTGGCCAAAGCCGCCGGGGATGTACTTGCCCAGGAAGGCATAGCCGATAAAGATGACCGCCATAATGGGCAGCGCTTTGCCGGAGAGCTTGTACGCTGCGGCGATGGTGACCACGGTGGCCAGGGCGCCAAAGATGATGTCATTCTGATTGGCGGTGATGGAAAGACGGGTCTGGAAACTGGAGGGGTCGATCATGACATAGACCGCCACAGCAATGGCAGCGGCGGAGAGAATGAGATCCGGCCATTTCTTCTTGAGCCCGGTCCAGCCGGATGCTTTTCCCTTCCAGTCGTACATCAAGAAGGCGAACAGCATGCCGAACATATAGTGCAGCGCATAAATGCGCAGATAATACATATTGACGATCGGCTTGCCGCCGATGCTGATATACTTACCGATCTGGATAAAGCACATGACCAGCGCAAGTACGGTAATGATGATCTTGAAGATCTTATCAGCGCGGGGAGAAACGCCCCCCGTAGTTACTTTGTCACTCATAGGTTAACTCCCATCACAAAAAATCGGTCGGGTTTTATTGGAGCAGGGGTCAGGTTTTGTGGAAAAGGGGACAGGCGGCCGGCGCTGCGGCCGGCCGCCTGCGGGTTTATTGGTTTAGTCGGTTCAAATGCGTGGGGCAGACATCAGGAGGGGGAGAAGCCGGGGGCTACCTCTGCCATCTGGATGCCCTGCTCCTGATAGTACTTGATGGCGCCATCGTGGAACAGGAAGGGCATATTGGGGATGTTCTCCAGCTTGAGGCCGCCGGCAAGACCGGCATAAACGGTGACCATGTCGTCATAGTGCTCCCAGGTGGCCTTGGTCAGCTCGTAAACGACCTCATCATCCACATCCTCGCTTGCAATGAAGAAGGCCCACATGGAACAGGAGAGGATATCCTTATCGGCATTGGCCTTATAGGTGCCGGCGGGGATATAGCTCTGAACATAGTAGGGGGTCATCTCGCATACGATCTTGACCTGCTCTTCTGTCATGGGCAGGATGTTGACCTCGTGGGTGGCTTCGGTTTCCGCCAGGGAGGGCCATGCGCCGGCAGCCTGGGTGATAACGGCATCAATGGTGCCGTCCTTCAAGGCCTCTACGGTGGTGCCCCAGGCGTCATTGTGTACGGTTACATTGATGCCCATGGCATCCAGCAGCTTGCGCAGAACGGGATCGATGCCGGAGCCCTTGGAGCCCAAACCGACGGTCTTGCCTTCCAGGTCGCTCCAGGTCTCGATGCCGCTGCTGGAGAGAGCGAACGCGGTGAGGGACATCTCATACATGGGGGCGATAACGCGGGACTTGACCATCTTCTGGCCGCCGGTCCATTCGGCTACGCCTTCATAGGCTTCCAGAGTGGAGGAAGCGCCGCCCACGCCGAACTGGCACTCGCCGGTCTCGATAAGGGCAGTGTTGGCGGTAGCGCCGCCGGTGGTTTCGGCAGTAATGGAATACTTGCCATTGAATACGGAATTCATAACGGTGCACCAGCCGGTGCCTACTACATTGAAGGCGCCGCCGGAAGCGGAGCAGCCGGCACTAAAGGTTTGCAGCTTGGGGGCATTGGGATCGTTGTTGCTTTCGCCGCAGCCAACACAGGCAAAAACCAGTGCGCAGGTCAGCAGCAGGCTGAGGAAAACTTTGAGTTTCTTCATGGTCTTTTGTCCTTTCCGTTTTTATCTGCGATTCTTTATACTGTCGAAGAGGGCCGGTCAATGTCTTTTTGTCGACTGTCGGCAAACTCTCCTTTTTTACATTAACACTTTTTTGTAGGAAAAGTCTATGAACAATCGCACCAATATTCATTCCGCAATATTGTATACAATATACATAAATCGCTAAGAAGACGCCAATTTGGCCAAATTTTATTGACGAAATCACCAAAATCCCCTATATTTATGTTGACAGTATACAGTATTTAATTTAGGAGCAACTACGATTTTATGAAAAATTCCGTCATTGGACCGTTCTGTTTCCGGCGTGTCATCAAAAAGACGCTGGTGAGCCGTATGAGGAGGTAGAGACCTCGGCTCATCCTTTTTGCCATACCGAAAAACAGGAGGAAACCCAATGAAAACAGAACCGAAGGATACCGGCCTGCGCATCCGGCAGCACCCCATCCTGGGGGAGCAGCCGCAGGGCAGGCAGGTGACAATATACTTTGACGGAAAACCGCTTTCCGCCATCGAAGGCGAGCCCATCGCGGCGGTGCTGACGGAGGCCGGGGTGCGGGTGTTCCGTCACACCGCCCGCGAGGACCATCCACGGGGCATCTTTTGCGCCATTGGCCGCTGCACTGACTGCGCCATGACGGTGAACGGCGTGCCGGGGGTGCGTACTTGCATCACCCGGGTGGAGGAGGGCATGCGGGTAGAAACACAGCATGGCCTGGGAAAGTGGGGTGATCCCCATGCGTGAGAACCCCCAGGTGGCCATAGTAGGGGCTGGGCCTGCCGGGCTTTCCGCGGCGGCGGTGCTGGCCCGCTGCGGCGCGCGGGTCACCGTTTATGATGAAAACGACCGCCCCGGCGGTCAGCTCTTTAAGCAGATTCACAAGTTTTTCGGCTCCGGGCACCACGGGGCCGGGGTACGCGGGGTGGAGCTGGGCCGCCAGCTGCTGGCGGAATGCGAAGCAGCCGGGGTGGAGATCTGCCTTTCCCACGCTGTTTTCGGCATCTTTCCCGGAGGGCGACTGGGTGTTACCCATGCCGGGTACAGCCGTATCATCCGGGCGGAAAAGATTTTGATCGCTACCGGCGCTACCGAAAAGGCCCTGGCCTTCCCCGGCTGGGACCTCCCCGGGGTGATGGGTGCGGGCGCCGCCCAGACCATGGTGAACCTGAACCGGGTGCTGCCTGGCCGCAGAATCATCATGGTGGGCAGCGGCAATGTAGGCTTGGTGGTGGGTTTCCAGCTGCTGCAGGCTGGGGCACACCTGGCTGCTGTGGTGGAGGCCAGGTCCCAGATCAGCGGCTATGCCGTCCATGCCAACAAACTGATGCGGGCCGGGGTGCCTATCCTTACCAGGCATACCGTACTGGAGGCCCGCGGCAGGGATTCGGTGGAGGAAGTGACCATTGGCCGGGTGGATGAGCGGTATCGGCCTATTCCCGGTACCGAGCGAACCATTGAGGCTGATACCGTCTGCTTGGCGGTGGGACTTACCCCCTCGATAGAACTTCTGCGCATGGCCAATGTGGGGCTGACCCACCTGCCGCCGATGGGCGGCTATCTGCCGCTGCACAGCGGCACCCTGTGTACCACCAATCCGGATATCTATGTGGCCGGAGATGTGGCCGGGATAGAGGAGGCCAGCACGGCCATGGAAGAAGGCCGACTGGCCGGGACGGCCATTGCCGCGGCGCTGGGCCTGCTGGAGGAAGCAGAAGCCGGGCGGCAGATGGAGGAGATCCGCCGGCGTGCGGCCCAGCTGCGAACCGGCCCCCACGGGGAAGCCCGCGGCGCCGCCAAAGCGGAACTGGAGAGGAGGTATGTCCAGTGGCAGAACAGCTGAAGCGCGGCCCCCATGCCGTTATCGAATGCACCGAGGAGATCCCCTGCAACCCCTGCTGCACCGCCTGCCCACAGGGGGCCATCACCATGGCGGAGGGCCTGAGCAGCCTGCCCTGCCTGAACCGGGGAAAATGCACCGGCTGCGGGCTGTGCATCCCCTGCTGCCCGGGCCAGGCCATCTTTGTCATCGATGATACCTATTCCGGGAGCGAAGGTTTGCTTTCTCTCCCATATGAATTTACTCCCCTGCCCATTGTGGGGCAGTCGGTCATCCTTACCGACCGCCGCGGCCGGCCAGTGGGGGAGGGGACCATCCACCGGGTGCTGTGCCCGCCGGTTTTTCACCAAACGGCTGTGGTGACGCTGCGGGTGCCGCTGGCCCTGCTGGATACCGTCCGGGGATTTCTCCCCACAAGTGGAAAGGAGGTGCTCCATGAAGGATAAGGATATCATCATCTGCCGGTGTGAGGAGATCACCAAAGGCGAGATCATACAGGCCATCCGGGATGGCGCCACCACCGTGGATGGCATCAAGCGGATGACCCGGGCCGGTAAGGGACTATGCCAGGGGCGCACCTGCCGCCCACTGGTGGAGGCCATTCTGATGGCGGAGCTGGGCCACCTGCCCCCCGCGGAGGAATACCCCAGTACCCGCCCCCCGGTGCGGCCCATGCCGCTTTCGGCCCTTTTGGCCGGGGAGGAGGACACATGAAGCAGCACAGCGAGTTTGTTATCATCGGCGGCGGGGTGCTGGGCGCCAGCCTGGCCTACCAGCTCAGCCTCCACGGCAGGGAAGTCCTGCTGCTGGAACAGAATGAAATATGCAGCGGCACCAGCAGCGGCACCGTCGCCTGGATCGGACCTTTTGACCGGCAGCCGCTTTTTATGGAGGAGCTGGCGATCCGCTCCTTCCTGCGGCTGTTCCTGCTGGAGCATGAACTGGACCGGCCCTTTGAATTTACCGTTACCGGCTCCCTTAAGCCGCTTTACACCGAAAAAGATATAGCCGCCGCCCAAAAGGCCGCAGAAATGGGCGCCGCCGCGGGCTATGATGTTGTCCGGATCCTCGCCCCGGAGGATGCCTGGGAAAAGGAACCGGCCATGCGGGGCAACGGTATGATCGCCGCCCGGTATGAGCCCTACTCCGCCCACATCAATCCTTTCCTGCTGGTGGATTCTTACATCCAGACCGCCAAGCGTCTGGGTGCGGAGGTATGTACCTTTACCAAGGTGCTGGACCTTGAAATAAGTGACCGCCGCATCACGGCGCTGATGACCGACCGCGGCCGCGTCACTGCCGAGCATGTCATCTGCTGTGCCGGCCTGTGGAGCTATGAGATCGGGGAAAAGTTGGGGATCCCGGCGCCGGTGCGGCCCAATCGCGGCTGCTGCCTGGTCACCGAAAAGCTTCCACCCATCCTGCATACCTTTTCCAGCAGCGCCCACCAGACCGCCCACGGCAATATCATTTTTGGCCTAAATAGCGAGGACCTGCCCGCCGGAACCCACGATACTACCGTCCCGGCCGAAGCGCTGCAAACCGCGGTGCGCCAGGCGCTGCGGGAGTTCCCGGCCCTAAGCGGGGTCAATATCATCCGCAGTTACGCAGGCCTGCGCTGCAAGCCTGTGGATGGCCTGCCCATCATTGGCGGCGATGAGGAAAAGCTCCAGAATTTCGGCTATTTCCTGATGCACAGCGCATACAGCTACACGGCGGGGGTCTCGCCGCTGGCGGCGGCCTACTTTATGGGCCAGGTCGATGCGGAGGATCCTTTATTAGCGCAGCTCCATTACCGCCGCTTTTTATACGGAGGAAACTAAACCATGATCCCAGCCCTTTCGCAGAACAGTCTCCCGGTCGGCATCTTGATGAACCGGGCTTCCTTCCCCCGCTTGCCGGGGGATATCGGCAATCCCGCCACCTTTCCCTTTGCGGTACGGTACCGTATGGTGCCCGGCACCACCTACCATGATGTGGTGGAAGCCCTGCAGGAGGAGCGCCTGCTGGTACCCTTCATTGCGGCGGCCCAGGCCCTGGAGCAGGAGGGGGTCTGCGCCATCACCACCAGCTGCGGCTTTTTGGCGTTGTTCCAGCGACAGCTCAGCGCGGCGGTGCGGGTGCCGGTCTATACCTCGGCGCTGCTGCAGCTGCCCATGATCGCTGCCGCCCTGCCGCCCGGCAAGCGGGTGGGCATCCTTACGGCGGATAGCGCCAACCTGACCCCGCGCCACCTGGCGGCCGCCGGGGCCAGCTACTGCCCTGTCACCGTAATGGGTATGGAGCATACCACCGAATTTTCCAGCTTCCTGCGGGAGGACCGTACCTCCTTTGATGCCGAGAAGTGCCGCCAGGAGCACATCGAAGCCGCGCTGGAGCTGATCCGACGGGACCCCGGCATTGGGGCCATTCTGCTGGAATGCACCAATATGCCCCCCTGGGCGCTGGATATCCACTTGGCCACCCGCCTGCCGGTCTACGACTTCCGCACCATGCTGTGCGGGGTAGTGGCGGCACTCCGCCCGCCGGATTACAGCACCTAACTCTGGGCCCTGCCGATAGCTTTCCGCTGTCGGCAGGGCCTTTTTGGCAGTTTGATTCTTTATTTTTGAGGATATTGCACAGTTCCGCGCGGGCAGGTTCTACCAACCACACATTGACAAGGTTCGCTCGTATGGTGTAGAATGTATACAATATACAAATAGATCGCCGCCGCTTCCTTTGGGGCGGTGCCTATTCCGTTAACTTCTCCTTGAACTTCATAAGTGTCCGCGTCGCCCGGCTCTCCACCCAGGGGAGTCGGGCGGTTGCCTTTTGCTCCGATTTTCTGCTTTTCCCGCCCATCGGCCGCAGGCCAAACCGCCCTTCGGGCGGTTTCAGCGTCCCTTTAGGGACGCTGGCCCCGGCGCAGCCGGGGCGGCCTGCGGCCTGCCCGCTCCCCATTCGCCAAAATCTCAGCAGCGCACGGGTTCGCGCCGCCGCTGCGCCCGCCGTCCCTTTGGGGGCTTTTCACCCCTCCTGCCGCTCTCCGGCCATTCTCACTTTCCGCCGCAGGGCAGGGGAGAGGCAAAAAGAAAGGCCCCACCGGGGCCTGCACCAATAAATAGAGGAGCTCCCCTGGTATTCCAGGGGAGCCCAAAAACTATAAGGAAGGAGAAAGAAAATTACTTCTTGGGGATAAAGCCCTTCTGGTTCACCCAGTACTTGGGCTCCTTGCCCTCCAGCATTACCTGGCAGATCTCACGGTAGCAGTTGCGACCGGAGCGCATCAGGGAGCCATCGGAGAAGGCCATGGCGTGGGGGGTGTTGATGAAGTTATCCAGCTCCAGCAGCTTCTTGCCGTCGGGGAACTCCTCATAGTTAACATCGGCCGCGGCGCCGGCGATCTTGCCGTTCTTCAGCGCGTCGTACAGGTCGTCGTTGTTTACCAGGATGTCACGGGCGGTGTTCAGGAAGTAAGCGGTGGGCTTCATCAGGTCAAAGTGCTTCTTGTTGATAAGGTCCTTGTTGTAGCGCTCGCCGGGAATGTGCAGGGAAACCACATCGGCCTGCTGGAATACCTCTTCCATCGTCTCCACCATGGTGATGTAGCTGGGAACGATAGCGGGATCAATAAAGGGATCGTAAGCGATAATATGGGCGTTCATGCCGTAGAACATCTTCTCGGCATAGCTGCGGGCAATGTTGCCCAGGCCCAGCACACCAACGGTAGCGCCGGAAAGCTCAATAGCCATCTTGGCCTTGATGCCCTCGGGGGTACGCACCTTGGTGTTATACTCGCAGATGTGCTTGGTCATCGCGAGGGTCAGCGCCACGGCGCCTTCCGCCACGGTAAAGTGGTTGCCGTAGGGGCTGTACGCTACATAGATGCCGCGCTTGGCAGCGTCCTCGCATACCACATGGTCCTGGTAGCCTACGCCGTGCACCTGGATCAGCTTCAGGTTCTTGGCCAGGGCCAGCAGCTCGTCATCAAAGAAATGGACGCGGGCAATGACTACATCCGCCTCGGCCATGTATTTCTTCATATCCTCGCGGGAATCCTGCCACTCACCAATGATCTCAAAGCCCTTTTTGCGCAGCATCTCCATCGATTCATCGGACATCGGCTTGGGGGCATAAATCTTGTAACCCATTGTTGGTTCCTCCGGTTTTTGGTTTATTTTACTACTACGCCTACGGCGTCAATTTCCACATCGTAGGGTCCCAGCGCTACAGCGCGGGCGGTACGGGGCGGGTAGGGGGTCTTCATCACGGCGGAATACGCCTCATTCAACAGCGGGAACTGGCTGGGGTCGGTCAGGTATACATTCACCCGCACCACATGCTCCAGATCGCTTCCGCCGGCCTTCAGGATGGCCTCCACATTGCGCAGGGTCTGGCGCACATGGTCGCCAAAATCCCCGGGCACCACTTCGCCGGTCGCAGGGTCCAGCGGCAGCTGCCCCGCTACGAATACATAATCTCCATGCACCATGCCCTGGCTGTACGGGCCCTTGGCGGCCGGTGCATCCGGGGTAGCGATCAGCTTGATCTCAGCAGACATTTTCCTTACCCCCTTACTTTCTGCGGGCCTTCACAGCGGCGGCCAGCTTCTCCAGGGCGGGCATCAGCTGGATCTCCGGGAAGCCATAGGCGATACGCACATAGCCGCGGCCCAGCTCCTTGTCGTATTCCAGGCCGTTGCTCATCAGCACACCGGCCTCGGCCAGGAATTTCATCATCTCGCCCTGATCCTCAAAGCCCAGTCCGTGGCAGTCACACCAGCAGACGAAGCAGGCTTCCGGCTTGATGATCTTCATTTCGGGGATATTCTCCGCAAAGTAGTCGCACATCTTGTTGCGCATGGTCTGCACATACTCACGTGCCTGGTCGGCAAAATCGTCGCACTTGCCGCCGTAGGCCGCCTCAAAGGCCGCTACACCGGTGATGGTCCGGCTGTAACCCTTCACGGCCGCGATCTTCACATTGGTCTTGTCATGGATCTCCTGATTGGGGATGATAATGGCAGCGGTGCGGAAACCGGCAGTATTGAAGGTCTTGCTGGGGTTGATGACCACAGCGGAGAACCCCTTGGCAAAGTCGCCCACGGTGGGGTAGCAGATGTGCCGCTTGCCGTCGAATACAAAGTCCGCGTGCACCTCGTCCACGATCACGAATACATTGTACTTCTTGGAAAGCTCCTCGATCTTCTTCAGCTCCTCCAGCGTGCAGCTCTTGCCGGTGGGGTTCTGCGGGTCACACAGGATGAAGCAGGTATTGTTGGGGTCGGCAAACTTCGCTTCCATGTCGGCCCAGTCAAATTCCACTGTGCCCTTTTCGCTGTCGATCAGCAGGCCGCTTTCCACCAGCTTGCGGTCGTTATCGCGGATGCAGTCACGGAAGGGAGAGTAGGCGGGGGTATTGATGATGATGCCGTCGCCCACCTTGGTCATGGCCTGCATGGCAAAGGCGATGCCGGGCACGATGCCACCGACAAATTCCACCCACTTGTAGTCCACATCCCAGTCGTGGCGGCGCTTCATCCAGCCGGCTGCCGCCTGGGCAAAGTCATCGGTAAAATAGGGGTAGCCATATACCTGGCACTCGCTCACCTCACGCACGGCCTCCAGCACGGGGATGGGGCAGGCGAAGTGCATCTCGGCGCCGTTCATGGGCAGCTGGCCGGGCTTCACATTGCGGGGGTCCCAGGTCTTGCTGCGCTCACGGCTGCGGTCTACTATTACATTAAAGTCATAGGTATAGCTCATATTATTTCTCTCCCTGCATCAGCAAAGCTCGTTTTCGTCTTCCACTTCCAGCACATACACATTTACTGCGCGCAGTACGGTCGCCTTGCGGAAGCCGCCGCCGGTCACAGTGGCGTTTTCGCCGTGGGAGCAGGTCATATGCACATGTACGATGTAATCGCTGGGGGTATTGGTCACCTGGCAGGGCAGACCGGCGGGGGCGTCGCACTTGCGGGTGATCTCGCCCATGAAGGATACGATCTCACAGGGCTCATTAATGGTGGTCTGCAGCATCTTGGGGGGCATCTCATAGCTGCCGGGGTTGCCCACGGTCACATCATAGATGGAACCAACAGCGCTTACGATGACGCCGGCTTTCCACTTCTTGTCCATTAGGTAAGCATGGATCGCGGAGGTAACATCCTCATCCTTGTGCAGTACGATAGTGTGTAACTTTGCCATAAACAATATCTCCTTAAATTTATTTACGATAATTCATTTCGACAACCGAAAATGAATATTGTATACAATTTAATTATATCGACCATCTTCCCCTCCGTCAAGTGTCTGTGCAATTTTCGTTAAATGAGATAAATCCACTCTATTGTCCTTGTCGCTTTTCACAAAGAACCGTGTTTTCTCACCACGGCTCCCCATTTCTCAAGATTGTTCATGGCTGAAATTCCATAATATAGGAACAATTTGCTTGTTTTCGTCTATTTTTTGTATTGCCCTCTTCCATTTGCACCCTAAATAGGTTATAATAATGGAAGCAATATGACAGAATTTATCAGAAAGCAAGGAGTACAGTCATGGAACATAACGAGGTTATCCGTGTCGTTTCCATCAAAGATCAGGTTTATCAGATTCTCAAGCAGGAGATCATCGATTGCAAACTGAAATCCGGCGAAAAGCTGGTGGAGCAGAGCATTGCCGAGCGCTTCAATGTCAGCCGCGCCCCCGTCCGGGAGGCCATCAAGCAGCTCATCGGCGATGGTCTGGTTGTCAATATCACCAACCGCGGCGCCTATGTCAAGATCCCCACCGCCAAGGAACTGGAGGACATGCAGGAGGTCCGCACCCTCTTTGAGGAGCACGCCGTCCATCACGCCGTCACCATCCTCACCGAAGAGCACCGTCAGGCCCTCCAGCAGATCCGGGAGGAGATGCTCTCCACCATCGAGTTGAACGACTACCGCCGCTATCAGGAGCTGGAGCGCAAGCTCTCCGTCGAGCTCATCCGCCTCTGCGAAAATGACCTCATCGAGGAGACCTACACCAAGGCCTACACCATGATGAATAATTTCAATGATTCGCTCATCAAGGGCGCTCACTTCAGCCAGGAAGGCGCCGTCACCGACCGTGTGGAGTTCATAGATTCCCTGTTGGCTGGCGATTTGGATAAGGCACTGGAGCTGGTTCGTGGTCACTCCGAGCGCGCCATGGAGTTCATCCGCCACTATGTCACCCGGTAAATCCGGTAATTTTGCCATTTTTTCCGCCAAAACTTTTTGCACTTTTTTCTTGCAATTTGCCGGGCGTTGTGGTAAACTATTTCAGTACGGTTCAGCCAATGCAAGCTAACATTGGCGCCAGGAATTCGAAAGAGGTGAAATCGCATGAAAAAAGGCATCCATCCCAAGTATGGCCCTGCTGTGATTCGCTGCGCCTGCGGTAATACGCTGGAGACCATCTCCACCGTCCCCGAGATCCGCGTAGAAATCTGCTCCAAGTGCCATCCCTTCTTTACCGGCAAGCAGAAGCTGGTAGATACCGGCGGCCGCGTTGATCGTTTCAACAAGCGCTTCAATCTGGGCAAATAATCTGCAAAAGTATAAGGCGGTGCCGCACGGTGCCGCCTTATTTTTGCTCCCCTGCGTTTTTCCCTTTTGGAAAAAGGAAGAAAATCTTTTTAACAGGCTCCCCTGTGTAAGGGGTGTGGCACCGCACCAACTCATAGCCTCCCTTGTGTAAAGGGAGGTGGCACGGCACAGCCATGACGGAGGGATTGATAGCAGAAACCGTAATAAAGTTTTATCTTGCCTACCCGGCGGGGCCAGTTTGTGGTCGCCTAGCGGCGTCGCGGAGTCACCGGAGGGTGACGGCCTGCACGCCTACCCGGCGGGGGGTTACTTTTCTATGAAGAAAAGTAACCAAAAGTCATTTAGGGCTCCGCCCTAAAGACCCGTAACGCGTCGGTACGCCCCGACCGGAAAGCCAAAGGACGGCTTCCCGGATCTGGGGCTAGACGACGCTTATAAGGTTGATTTTTAATTTGGTCCCTGCTGGGTCCAAAATAAAATGCGCCGCAGGCACCTTGAGAGCGTATCTGCGGCGCCGTACGAACGATGCCAAAGCATCGTTCGTATCCAGCCGCAGCTTAGCGGCAAGGGGGTCTTGGGGCACAGCCCCAAGTGCGTTTTGCCTACTTTTGTGCATACAAAAGTAGGCCCCCGCCGGGTAGGCGTGCAGGCCGTCACCCTGCGGTGACTCCGCCCCACCGCTAGGCGACCACAAACTGGCCCCGCCGGGTAGGCATACAGATTATGCCTTTGTAAAAGGCACCGCGACGCCGAAGGCGACTACCAATTTGGCCCCCGCGGCAGCGGTGCTCATCATGCCTTGTAAAAGGCCCCGCCCCGCCGCCAGGCGATTACAAACTCGCCCTAAATAAAATTCTTTTGCTTACTTTTCCGCATAGAAAAGTCCCCCCGCCCCCATTCCACCGGAAAGGAGAACCCATATGCCCCCCAGCTACCGCACCATCGCCGCCCCGGCCGAGGATGAATTCATCGAGAAAAAAAGCCGCTTTATCGGCTATATCGCCCCCGTCACCACCGAGCAGGAGGCCGCCGCCTTCATCGAATCGGTGCGCGCCCGCCACCGGGAGGCCCGCCATAACTGCTACGCCTACCGTCTGCGGCAGAATAATCTCGCCCGTTTCTCGGATGACGGCGAGCCCAGCGGCACCGCCGGCCGCCCCATTCTGGAGGTCCTCCAGCGGGAAGACCTCACCGATGTCTGCGTGGTCGTCACCCGCTATTTCGGCGGGATCCTGTTGGGGACCGGCGGCCTGGCCCGCGCCTATACCCAAGGCTGCAAAATAGCGGTCGCCGCAGCCGGGGTTCTATGCATGTACCCCGCCGTGGAATGTACCCTCTCCGCTGATTATGGTTTTTACGGCAAGCTGCAGAATCTCCTTCCCCAGTATGGTGCCGTCCTGCTGGATACCGCCTTTGAGGGGGAGGTCACGGTCCGCTTCATGCTCCGGCAGGAGGCTCTTTCCCCCTTTTCAAAAGCCTTGGAAGAGCTGAGCGCCGGCAGCCTGGCCCCCACTGTCCAGTCGGAAAGCTACTACCCCTTCCCCGAACCCTAAGCAGAAACCGGGATTGGGGCCGCAGGCCGCCCGCCCTACGGGCGGGCAAGCGGACCGAAGGTCCGCTTCGGCGGCTTCGCCGCCGGGCCTGCGGCCCCAGCCATCCCCCTTCCGCTCACCATAAAATCCACACTAAGGAGGTCCCCCATGGAATATACCCGTCTTGGCCGCACCGGCCTTTCCGTCAGCCGCACCTCGTTCGGCGCCCTGCCCATCCAGCGCATCCCGGAGAGCGAATCCACCGCCATCCTCCGCGCCGCGTATGAGGCCGGTATCAATTTCTACGATACCGCCAACGCCTATACCGATAGCGAATTTAAGCTCGGTCAGGCCCTGGGCGATGTCCGCCGAAATATCATCATCGCCACCAAAACTGCCCCCGCCGCCCCGGAGGTCATGCAGCAGCACCTGGAGCAAAGCCTTAAAATGCTCCGCACCGATTATATCGATATCTACCAGCTGCACTGCGCCCCCAGGGTCTACCGCCCCGGCGAGGAGGACGGCGTCTACGATTGGCTGCTCCAAAAGAAAAAGGAGGGTGCCATCCGCCATATTTCTGTCACCGCCCACCGCATCGGCGTCGCGGAGGAAGCCCTGGAAAGCGGTCTCTACGATACCCTGCAATATCCCTTCTCGGTCATTGCCGATGAGCGGGAGCTGCGCTTGGCCCAGCGCGCCAGGGAGCTGGATATCGGCTTCATCGCCATGAAAGCCATGGCAGGCGGCCTCATTCAGCACCCGGAGGTCACCTTCGCCTTCCTGCGCCAGTACCCGCAGGTGGTGCCCATCTACGGCATCCAGCGCAGGAGCGAGCTGAACCAGTGGCTCTCTCTGGAAAATGATCCGCCCCAATGGAACGAGGAAATGCAGCGCCTGGCGGCGGAGGAAAAGGAAGTCCTCGGCGGGGATTTCTGCCGCAGCTGCGGCTATTGCATGCCCTGTCCCATGGGCATCGAGATCCCCAATGCCGCCCGCATGTCCCTTTTGATGACCCGCGCGCCTTACCAGCCCTATATTACCAAGGAATGGCAGGCCAAAATGCACAAGATCGAAAGCTGCATCAATTGCCGCCGCTGCGTGGCCCACTGCCCCTACTCCCTGGATACCCCCCGCCTGCTGCGGGATCAGCTCCATTGGTACGAAAACTTCTGCCAGCAGCACCAGTCGGAGCTGGGGTAAAGCCCTCCTCAAGCAATCGCAGCCACGCACCCCAAAGCTTCCTTATGTAAAGGGTAACGAGGTGGCATCGCACCAGCCAAAAGGCTCCCCTGTGTAAGGGGAGCTGTCAGCCGTATGGCTGACTGAGGGGTTGCCGGCAAAAGGTAATAATTTCTTCTCGCCTATCGGCGTCGCAGGGTCTTTTGAAAAGGCCTTGTTTGCACGCCTACCCGGCGGGGGATGGTTTGTAGTCGCCTACGGCGGGGCGAAGATTTTGCAGAGTGCAAAGCCTGTACGGCTCGCCGCCGGGGGGATGCTTTTCTGTGATGAAAAGTGGGCAAAAGGATTTTTAGGCCAAGATAGTGGGCGCCTGGCGGCGGGGCGGAGCCTTTTACAAGGCTTAGCTAGTACGCCTCGCCGGCGTGGCGTTCCTTTTACTTGTGTAAAAGGAACCAAAACACACTTGGGGCTGTGCCCCAAGACCCCCTAACGCTAAGCTGCGGCTGGATACGAACGATGCAAAAGCATCGTCCGTACGGCGCCGCAGATACGCTCCCAAGGTGCCTGCGGCGCATTTTATTTTGGATTCAGCAGAAACCGAATTAAAATAACACCTTATAAGCGTCGTCGCGTCGGACGCAACCTTCGCTTAAGTCAGACTGACCCTACGCTTTGCTTCGGGCAGCCCTCCCCGCTGCGGTGCATCCTCCTTTCCCCACAAGGTCTTACGACCTTGCGGGGGCCCCAATTTTACGGGGTGTACCGACGCGTCGGGGGTCTCGGGGCACTCCCCGAGTGACTTTTGCCTACTTTTCTTCATAGAAAAGTAGGGCCCCGGCGGCGAGCCGTACAGGCTTTGTACCCTGCAAAATCAATGCGCCGCCGTTAGACGATCACCATCTTGGCCTAATTAAAATTCTTTTGCCTGCTTTTTTCATAGAAAAGCCCCCCGCCGCCAGGCCCCCACAAATCAGCCAATAAATACATAAATCCCCAATTTGTAAAAATCCCCTACGCGTGTGCGTGCGCGCGGGCCCGTGCCGCGGCGTGTGCACTTGGGCGCGCGCGTGAGGTTCCCCCACAAAAATTGTCCCCAAGGGAACCCGCAAAAACGGCGCCGTTCCCCCGGGAAGCGCCGGCCAAAAACAGGAAAATAAAAATTTTTCAAAAAAATTTGCCCAAACAGGCAGGAATTTGCCGCCCCGATTGCGTATTATACTAGTAGAAGGGTTTGCAACCCGGAAAAGACCCCCAATCCCCCCAAAATTTGCGTTTTGCACAGAAATGACCCACCAAGGAGAGACAATATGACCATTCGAGAGCAGCAGGAGGCCCTGGAGCACGAGATCCTTTCGTCCCGGGCAACCTTCGCCGATGAAACCCGCGGCCGGGAGCGCCCCGAGGAAGAATGTCCCATGCGCACCCCTTTCCAGCGGGATAGAGACCGGATCCTGCACTGCAATGCCTTCCGGCGGCTGACCCACAAAACCCAGGTGTTCCTTTCCCCGGAGGGGGACCACTACCGCACCCGGCTGACCCACACCCTGGAGGTCAGCCAGATCGCCCGGACGCTGAGCCGGGCCCTGCGCCTCAACGAGGACCTGACCGAGGCTATCGCCCTGGGGCACGACCTGGGCCACACCCCCTTTGGCCACGCCGGGGAATACGCCCTGCAGGATGTTTACGACCCCAACTTCCACCACGCCGCCCAAAGTGTGCGGGTGGTGACCCTGCTGGAGCGGGAGGGCCGCGGCCTGAACCTCACCGAGGAGGTGCGGGAGGGCATCCTGGCGCACAGCGACGGACAGGCCTGGAGCCGCACCCAGGAGGGCCGGGTGGTCCGCTATGCCGATAAGATCGCCTACATGAACCACGATATCGAGGACGCCATCCGGGGCGGGATACTGACCGAGGAGGACCTGCCGTGGGAGGTGCGTCTGCGCTTTGGCAGCGGCAAAAGCCGCCGCATCAGCGGGATGCTGCAAGCCCTCATCCAGCACAGCGGTGAAACGGTGCAGATGGACGAGGAGAGCGAAAGGCACTTCCTCACCCTCAAGCGGTTTTTGTTTGAGGCGGTGTATAAAAACCCCGTAGCCAAAGGCGAGGAGGGCAAGGCCAGGGACATTGTGCGGTACCTGTTCGCCTACTATGTGGCCAATCCGTATAAGCTGCCGGATTTCTACCGCAGCATCGCGGAGGAGGAGACCCCAGCCAGGGCCGCCGCCGATTTCATCAGCGGCATGAGCGACCGCTACTGTGTCGATCTCTACGAGGGCATGGTCATTCCCCGTTCCTGGCCGGTGCTGTAAGGCTCTATCCAGGGCCGGGCGGGGACTGCTTTTCTCCGAAAAAAGCAGCAAAAGAATTTTGGCCAAGTTGGTAGTCACCTGTCGGCGTCGAGGAGTCTTTTGCAAAGGCGTGGTGAGCACCGCTCGCCGCGGAGGCGTTCCTTTTACTCGTGTGCGTCGTCGCGGGCTTTGCTCCATGTCGGGTCGCTATCCCTATGGGATAGGCAACCCTCCAACGCTCCGCCGCTCCTCCTTTCCCCAGCGGGCCTTGCGTCCCGCCGGGGACCCCATACCAAAACACACTTGGGGCTGTGCCCCAAGACCCCCTAACGCTTAAGCTGCGGCTGGATACGAACGATGCTTTGGCATCGTCCGTACAGCGCCGCAGATACGCTCTCAAGGTGCCTGCGGCGCATTTTAATTTTGGCCCAGCAGGGACCGAATTAAAAATCAACCTTATAAGCGTCGTCTAATCCCGCTCCGGGAAGCCGTTGCTTTGGCTTTCCGGGCGGGGTGTACCGACGCGTTACGGGTCTTTAGGGCGGAGCCCTGAATGACTTTTGCCTACTTTTCTTCATAGAAAAGTAGGCCCCCGCCGGGTAGGCGTGCAAACTAAGCCTTGCACAAGGCCTTCGCCGCCGCCAGGCTACTACAAACTGGCCCGACTATAAACCCTAACAAAAATCCACCCCAAAGAGAAAGGAGGGACCGCTGTGATCCCGGATCAATTTTTACAGGAGCTGAAATACCGCAGCGATATCGAGCAGATCATTGGCAGCTATGTGAACCTGCGGCGGCGGGGGCGGACCCTTTCCGGGCTGTGTCCCTTCCACAGCGAAAAATCGCCCTCCTTTACCGTCTACCCGGAAAACCAGTCTTTCTACTGCTTCGGCTGCGGGGCGGGCGGGGATGTCATCAGCTTTATCCGGCGGATAGAGAACCTGGACTACATGGAGTCCATCCGCTTTTTGGCCCAGCGGGCCGGGATGCAGGTGCCGGAGGAGGCGGGAGATGACCGCTCCGCCCGGCTGAGAAAACGAATATTGGAGCTAAACCGGGATGCCGCCCGCTACTTCCACCGCAACCTGATGAGCGAGGCGGGCCGGCCCGGCCGGGCTTACCTCATCGGGCGAGGGCTGACCAAGGCGACCATCACCCACTTTGGCATCGGCTACGCCAGCGAGGGCTGGAACGGCCTGACCGATGCCATGAAAAAGCTGGGCTACACCAAAGAGGAGCTGCTGGCGGCCCACCTGGCCAATGAGGGCCAGCGGGGCGGTTATTATGATATTTTCCGCAACCGGGCCATCTTTCCCATCATCGATCTGCGGGGGAATGTTATCGCCTTTGGCGGTCGAAATTTGGGAGAAAAGGGCCCCAAGTACCTCAACAGCAGCGATACCCCGGTATTCAAAAAAAGCCGGAACCTCTTTGCCCTCAATTTCGCCAAGGGCAGCGACCGCAAGGAGCTGATCCTGTGCGAGGGGTACATGGATGTGGTCTCGATGCACCAGGCGGGCTTTACCAACGCGGTGGCCACCCTGGGCACCGCGCTGACGGAGGAGCAGAGTCGGCTCATCGCACAGTACACCGGGGAAGTGGTGCTGAGCTACGATAGCGATGCCCCCGGCCAGGCAGCCACCCGGCGGGCCACCGGTCTGCTGGAGGCGGCGGGGGTGAAGATACGGGTGCTTTCCATCCCGGATGCCAAGGACCCCGATGAATTTATCAAGAAATTCGGGGCGGAACGCTTTGCCCAGCTGATAGAGGGGAGCAGCTCCGCCACCGATTTTGCCATCAATAAGCTGCGGCAGGAAAACGATGTGACCACCGCCGAGGGCAAGGTTTCGTTCCTGAAGCAGTTTGCGGCGCTGATGGCCGGGCTGCCCAATCCCATCGAGCGGGAGGTATACCTGAGCAAGGTATGTCGGGAGCTGGAGGTGGATAAGGCCGCCGTGGCCGGGCAGATCGCCCGGGAGCAGAAGCGCCGGGACTACCGCGACCGCAAAAAGGAGGAGCGGGATCTCATCGCGCCGCCGATCCGGGAGGACAGCGGCAAGGACCGGGAGGACGAGCTGCTGCTGCGGCAGCACCCCCGGGAGATGAAGGCCGCCGAGCGGCTGCTGCGGTACCTGCTGCGCAACCCCGACCGGGCCGAAGCGCTGCGGGACCGGCTGCCGGAGGGGTACTTCCTAAGCGAGAACGACCGGACGATGTACCGGGTGCTATTGCAGCGGGGGCTTTCCGGGCAGGAGCTGGATATCAGCGCCCTGGGGGAGAATCTCTCCCCACAGGCGGTGGACCGGCTGGCCAAATGGCAGCTGCCGGGCGCCCCGCCGGTGACCGATGAGGAAGCCGAGGACTGCTTGAAGTGTCTGCGGGACTACGCGGCCCGGATGAGCAGGGACGAGCTGGGGCAGCTTTCCGGCGAGGCGCTGCGGCAGTACATAGAGAATCTGAACCGGGAGAAAAACCGGCGAAAGGAATAAAAACGCCAAAAATGGCGCAGAACAAGGAGATGGTGCCTTTTCCGGGAAGTTTGCCGCCGGGAAGGCAAAAGCCCGCAGAACGCGAATTTGCGGCGCTGGCAGAGGGATAGCTTGCGGAAGGGACAGCCCGCGGCGACGAGCGGGCACACCAGGCCCCGCACAGACCAATCAAGATCAGTAACGAAGGGGAGCTTTCCCCATAAGGAGGAGCAACAGATGGCGACACAGGATAAAAAACAGGTACTCAAGGAGCTGCTGGAAAGCGGTAAGCAGAAGGGCCGCCTGACCACTAAGGAGATCAGCGACGCGCTGGAGGAGCTGGACTACGATGTGGAACAGGTGGACAAGCTGTACGATACCTTTGAGGCGTACAATATCGAGATCGTGGAGGACGATGGCGGCGAGAGCATAGCCCCGGCCAGTAATGAGGAGCTGGAGAGCGTGCTGAGCGCCGACGGCATCAGCATCGATGACCCGGTAAAGGTGTACCTCAAGGAGATCGGCCGGGTGCCGCTGCTTTCCGCCGAGGAGGAGGTCGAGCTGGCCATCCGGATGTCGGAGGGCGATGTGGCCGCCAAAAAGCGGCTTTCCGAGGCAAATCTGCGTTTGGTGGTTTCCATTGCCAAGCGGTATGTGGGCCGCGGTATGCAGTTCCTGGATCTGATCCAGGAGGGCAATCTGGGCCTTATCAAGGCGGTGGAAAAATTCGACCACACCAAGGGCTTTAAGTTTTCCACCTACGCCACCTGGTGGATCCGGCAGGCCATTACCCGCGCCATTGCCGATCAGGCGCGTACCATCCGCATCCCGGTGCATATGGTGGAGACCATCAACAAGGTGAAGAAGGTGAACAGCCAGCTGCTGCACGAAAACGGCCACGAGCCCACCAATGAGCAGATCGCTGAAAAGCTGGAGATGCCGGTGGAGAAGGTTCGGGAGATCATGCGGGTGGCACAGGAGCCGGTTTCCCTCGAAACGCCCATCGGTGAGGAGGAGGACAGCCATCTGGGCGATTTCATCCCCGACGAGGACGCCCCCGCCCCCAGCGATGTGGCCAGCCATACCATGCTGAAGGAGCAGCTGGCCGAGGTGCTTTCCACCTTGACCCCGCGTGAGGAAAAGGTACTGCGACTGCGCTTTGGCCTGGAGGACGGCCGCAGCCGCACGCTGGAGGAAGTAGGAAAGGAATTTAATGTGACCCGGGAACGCATCCGGCAGATAGAGGCCAAGGCCCTGCGCAAGCTGCGCCACCCCAGCCGCAGCAAAAAGCTCAAGGATTTCCTGGAATAAGGGGAGGGAGAACGGTGCATATTACGCTGGAATCCGACTACGCGGTTCGGATCGTATACTGCCTGGCGCAGAACGGCGGACGGATGGAGGCGGCGGCTATCGCCGAGCAGACCGGCGTGACGCTGCGGTTTTCGCTGAAGATTCTGCGGAAGCTGGTGGCGGGTGAGCTGGTGAAAAGCTACAAGGGGGCCGGCGGCGGCTACGAGCTGGCCAAGGACCCGAAGGAGATCTCTCTGTACGAGGTGATAGAGCAGGTGGAGGGGCCGTATGCCATCAGCCGGTGCCTGAACGAGGACGACTACACCTGTAACCGCAACCGGCAGGCCTGCATGGTGTGCAAATTCAGCCGCATCTACGCGGATATTTCCGAGATGGTGCGCGAGAAGCTGGAGGGCATCAAGTTTGGCAACCTGCTGGACGAGCCGTAAGCGGACGATAACATAGAAGAAAGGGCCCCTACGGGGGCTCTTTTTTTAGTACAGGGGGAAGGCGGGGATAAAAAAAGCCCCCGGCCGGAAAGCCCGGTCGGGGGAGAGGCTATGTACATGGGAACAGGTGCCGTACGGCCCTTTCACCTCCCGTTATGCAGTGGGAGCGCCCGGTGGAATGCTGCTTCAGGGGGTCGGGGTTTCGCCGGATTCGGAAGCAGGGTTTTGTCCCTCACCGCCGGAGGACTGCTGAGATGATTTCGCTGCTTCAATGGCAGCTGCCAGTTCAGCATTGGTGGGATAATCGTCTGCATTGATGCCGAGGCCGGAAGCGGTGCTCTCCAAACTGGCACGGGTGTTGTTTACCTCGTTCAGCTTGGCGCTGACGGCATTGGCATCGGCGTCCTTCAGGGCGGCGGCGGCATCGGGATCAAGCTTGGCGATTGCGGCGAGATTGGCCTGACGCTGCGATTCTGCTTTCTTCTGCTGTAGCTCCTGATTCTTGGCAACGAGCTGATCGTAGGTCATGCCCTTAAGGGCGTTTTCATCCACGCTTTCGCCCAGTTCGGCCGCCAGCGCCTTAATATCATTGATGAGGTTCTGCTTTTGCTGCTCGGCTTCCTGCTTGGCTTTCAGGTCGGCCACCAGCTGCTCCAGCGTCTTGTTGGAACCGTCATAGCTGGGATCATATTTCCGGATCTGTTTGATGAGATCCTCGCGCTGGGCTTTCTGCTTCTCATTGATGGCCTGCTGGAGCTCCGCATTGCTGGGATACTTCTTGATCTCATCGGCGGTCATACCGGCGGCCTTGGCGGAAGCCTCCAGGGTGGCGCGCTCCTGCTGGAGGGCAGAGAGCAGCGCCTTGAGCTCATCCAGAGTCATATCGGAAAGGGCCGTGCCGTTGGAGCCGGTGGCATTGGGATTGAGCACCTTGATATCGGCGATGGCCTTTTCAATCTCGGTCTTGTTCTTGGCCTTATCCACGGCCTTTTGCAGCTCGGAAAGGCTCATCTTATCCATTTCCGCCTGGGTCAGGCCGGCCTTCAAGCCCTCGGCCTCCAGTGCCTTGCGGGTGGCCTCGGCCTTGGCTATGGCGGCGGAAAGATCATGCCAGTTATTGTACTGGCCGATCTGCTCGGGGGTGAGGTACTTCTGGGCCTTCTGCTGGTTGGCGGTCAGGGAGTTCTTCAGGGTATCGCCGGAGATATTCAGGTTCTGAACATCGGTGATGGAAAGGTAGGTCTTCCAGTCTTTCTGCTTGGAGAGCAGCTCATAGCGGGCCTGCAGCTGGCTCCACTTGCTGGCAAAGAGGGTGTTATCATCGAACAGCGGTTTCTTTTCGCCGTTCACAGTCACCTCCTGCTGCAGGATATCCAGACGCTCCTGGCAGAGAGCGAGCTTCTTGCTGGCGGTGTTGCCGTCGGTCTCATCCTGGGTCAGCAGCATGGCAAAGAGCTTCTGACGGTACTCGATGCGCTCCTTGATCTGCTTGGGGGTAAGACCTTCGGCCAGTTCCTCCGCCGTCATACAGCGCTCGGCCTGGGCGGCGCGCTCCTGCGCTTTCTCATAAAGCTCGGCGGTGGTCATATTGGAGGCCGCGGCGATCTCCTCTTCGGTGAGCCACAGCTCGATGTAAGCCTTCTGTTCCTTCTCCAGCTCCTCGGCGGCCTTCTTCTCCTGCTGCTTCTTGATGTACTCATACCACTGCTTGGGCATCAGCGGGTTGGGGTTCAGGGTGGCGGCATTGACATTGACCGCTTCGCTTTCGCCATCCCGCAGCGCGCGGCCGAATATGACCAGACGGGCGATGAGCTTATTGGTATCGGGATCACGGAAGGTATAATCGCAGGTGGAAAGGGTCAGCAGGCGGTCGCTGGCTTTTACATCCACGGTGGTCTTGATGATGGAGCGCTTCATGATCTTTTCGATATATTCATTCTTGGCGGCATCGCTGTCGCTGTCGATGAAATTGTGGTAATCGAAATCGGGGTCATCGGCCTTGCACACCACCACCGCAAAGATCTTATACATATCCTTGCGGTAGACGCTGTTGTAGCTGATGAGCGGGTGCTGCTGGTAGTAGCTGAGCTTTTTGTAGGCCTGCAGATAGCCGAACATGGTGCCATCGCCCATATTGTGGCCGTAAATGACGGTATTGTAGGAGGGCTTGGATTGGTCGACACGGAAATCAACATAGGGGATGCCCCAGTCATTGTACTTGCCGTCGATATCCGCCCGGTGGTATTTATCGTTATCCTCGGCCTGTACCACGGCGTAGTCCAGCTTGGTATCCGGAATCTTGACCCAGCCGGCGATATCGGGATTGCGTTGGTACAACGCCTCAAAGCCGCGGATGTAATCCTTGGGATAGCCATCCACTGAGATATCGGTGGTGCCATCGGGATCGTACAGGCCGGCCAGCTCATCGGAAAGGTTCTTGTTCTTGATGGACTGGAGCTTGTTATTGATGATATAGATGCCGGAGGCCAGGAACACGATGATGCAGACCGCCAACAGAATGATGCGGATCTTATCATTCTTGGTGATGGACTTCATCTTGATGCGCTGGATGAGGTTGGTGCCCTTCACGGCTTCAGCGGCGGGTTCGGCCGCGGCGGTGCGGGTCTTGGTACGGATTTTCTTTTCCATAGAGGCTTTCGGTTCCTTTCCGGAAGTATTTGCGGGGGATTTGGGAGCTTTGGCCGCGGAACAGGCAAAGAGCGAGCCGATCCCGGCACGCTTATCCAGCTCGGCGGGCTCTATGCCGCCGGGGAGCTGCTTGGGATACTGCGCGGTGTACAGCCGCAGGACATTCAGGGCCTGCCACACGGCGATCTGTTGGGTGTCCTCCCGGCGGAGCTCGGTGACCGAGAGCCGGCGGTTCCAGATGCGGTTTTTATCGGCCAGGGCCACATGCAGCTGGCCGCTTTCCGGCTGGCAGTAAAGGCCCAGGCCCAGGGCGGTGTGCCCAGCTTTGCGGCTTTGCTGGGCCAGCAGCCCCGCAATGAGCGCGGCGTTTTCGGCGGGGTTCTGCAGCACCCGGCGGGGGAGCTCCAGCTCCTGCCCGATGTGGGTGTCATCGTAGGAGGCACGGTAGCAGCTGTTTGCACCGATGACGGCGGAGAGCTGCTCCCGCAGCAGGTCGCCGGTGCCCCATTCCGCGGTGGAAAGGGTGAGCCCATGGCGGGTCATGCCGTCCACGGCGATCTGGGGGAGGGGACGATCGCCGATGCAGTACAGGTAGATGCCGAAAGTCTGCTGCATATGGGTGATGGCCCGCTGCAGATATTCCTCGGCCTCCTGCTGGGTAGCGCCGGTGGCCTCCACAAAGATGGTATAATCACCGCACTGGTGGCGGGAGGTGAGCTTGAGGTGGGGATTCTGGCTTAGGCGGGTGATCTCCTGCGGGACCGAGAACTGGTCCAGCTCCAGCACCCGCACGGTGGCGTAGCTGACCGCGAGCCCTGCCAGCTTGCCCAGCAGGGGGCGCACTGCGGAAGGATAAAGGGCGGAGAGCTCACCCGGCAGGGCGGGCAGCGCCATTAGCAGCTGCCGGCGCGCGGCGATAGCATAGCCCTGCACCAGGCCCTGCGCATTGGGCAGCTGGGTGGCCCCAGAGGGACAGGAGGCGAAATCTGCCAGCTGCTCATACCCCAGGGTAAGGCCCATGCGGGCGGCGCGGGCTTCCAGCTGCTTTTGCAGGGCGGCATCGGTTTGGGCGGTGCGCTCCAGCCCGCCGCAGACCACCCGCAGCGCCGTGGAAACGGCGGCGGGCTCCGGCGAAAGCAGCAGCACGACCGCTTCGCTTTGGCCCATGGCGTTGCGCAGGGCCGCAAACAGCTCGGCGGCATCCGGGCGACAGATGGCGTAGGAAAGCTCCGCCGAAAGGGCGGCGGTTTCTTTTTTAAGATACTGGTAGGCGGTATCAAAGGTGGGCTGATACTGCGCCTCGCTGCCGACGGCAAGAATAGTGATCTTCATGGGACGGCGTTCCCCTCCTATGTATGGACACAATTAGTTAAAAATAGCATACCGCAAAGTTTTTTCGCGGCTGCAAATAGAATACGAATAAGCTGTGAATTTTGTCGGATGGAAAATATTTTTTCTGCAGCCGGGTGGCCGGGGCGCAGCCCAAACCACCCTGCGGGCGGTTTCTGCGGCCTTCGGCCGCAGCGGCGGCTTTGCCGCCAGGGGCTGCGCCTCGTGCCTGCCCCTTGTAGTCATTTATAAATTTAGTAGCGGATGATATTGAGCTCGGCCTGCTCGGCGGCCTCGGCCACCAGCTCCTCCGGAATGGCCATTTCAGCCTCGATGGCCTCCACGGCGGCTACGGTGGGCTTGGTCTTGGGATGGCGGGGAGTAAATACGGTGCAGCAGTCCTCGTAGGGCAGGATGGAGGTCTCAAAGGTCTCAATCTTGCGGCTGATGCGCACGATCTCCTCCTTGTCCATGCCGATGCAGGGACGCAGTACCGGCAGCTTGCAGGCTAGGTCGGTGCAGCCGATGGCCTGCATGGTCTGGCTGGCCACCTGCCCCAGGCTTTCGCCGGTGATCAGCGCGCCGCAGTCCTCCCGCAGGGCAATTCGCTCGGCCACCCGCATCATGTAGCGCCGCATCAGGATGGTGAAGTAATCCTCCGGGCAGCGCTCCCGCAGCAGCTCCTGCAATTTGGTGAACGGCACCACAAACAGCCGGATGCGGCCGGTATAGGGGGTCAGTTCCTGGGCCAGGTCCAGCACCTTCTGCCGGGCACGGTCACTGGTGTAGGGGGGTGAGGCAAAATGCACTGCCGCGATCTCCAGGCCGCGCTTGGCCATCATGTAGCCGGCCACCGGGCTGTCTATGCCGCCGGAGAGCAGCAGCATGGCCCGTCCGCCGGTCCCGACGGGGATACCGCCCGCACCGGGCAGCTGGTTGGCGTGAATGTAGGCGCCCTGCTCCCGGATCTCCACGGTAATGGTGATCTCGGGCTGCTCCACCTTTACCTTGAGGTGATGGAAGCGGGAAAGCAGGTACCCGCCCAGCTCCCGGCTGATCTCCGGGCTTTTCATCGGGAAGGATTTATCGCTGCGCTTGGCCTCCACCTTAAAGCTGCGGGCAGCGGTAAGCTGTTCGGCAAAGTATTCGGCGGCGGCGGGGCAGATGACCGAAAAGTCCTTTTCCACCACGCAGCTTTTGGTCACGGCCACAATGCCGAAGACGGTTTGCAGGCGGCGCACCGCCTCATCCATGTCCACGCCCTCGGTGAGGGGCTGCACATAGGTGGTGGATTGGGCATGCCAGATCTTGAATTCCCCCAGCGGCTGCAGGCGGCGGCGGGCGTTTTTGGCCATGATATCTTCAAAGGTGCTGCGGTTGAGGCCCTTTAGGGCGATCTCACCGCTCTTCAGCAGAATGATCTCTTTCATGCAGGAAAAAACTCCTTATCTTCGTTTGGTCAAGGTGGCCTCGCCCTCCAGCAGGCGGCGGCAGAATTCGTCGATCTCTTCCGGGGTGGTGGTGTCGGTCATGCTCACCCGCACGGCGGAGTCGATACGGTCACGGGAAAGCCCCATGGCGGTCAGCACATGGCTGCGCTCTCCCTTGGCGCAGGCGCTGCCGCTGGAAACATAGATGCCGAACTGCTCCAGATAGTGGATCATCACCTCGCTGCGAATGCCCTGAACCGAGCAGTTCACAATGTAAGGTGCGGCGTCGGTGGGGGAATTGATGCAGACGGCCGGCGATTGTGATAAATTTGTAATCATTCGCTGCCGCAGCGCAGTAAAATGCGCAAAATTTTCCGCGCAGCGGTCGTTCATCAGCTGGGCGGCCAGCCCCAGCGCGGCGATGCCGGGGACATTCTCGGTGCCGGGGCGCAGCCCCTTTTCCTGCCCGGAGCCATAAAGGGGCGGCAGCAGCCGGGTGCCCTTGGCGATGTAGAGAGCGCCGGTGCCTTTGGGAGCGTGGATTTTGTGTCCGCTGACGCTGACAAGCTGTATCCCCCATTTGACGGGATCTATAGGCAGGCGGCAGAAGGACTGCACGCAGTCAGCGTGGAAGATGAGGTTGGGGCTTTTGCGGCGGCAGGCGGCGGCAATGGCGGGCAGGTCATGGATGGCGCCGGTCTCGCTGTTCACCATCATGCAGGAAGCAAGGATGGTTTTTTCATTGCAGGCGGCGGCCATCGCCTCCGGGGTGATATGCCCGCTTTCATCGGGCGCCACGGTAATGACCTCAAAGCCCTCATTTTCCAGCGCCTTGCAGATGGCAAGAACGGAATGGTGCTCCACAGCGGTGGTGACGATGCGGTTGCCCCGGCGCTTCATGGCACGGGCGGCCCCCAGCAGGGCAATATTATTGCTTTCCGTCCCCCCCGCGGTAAAGATGATCTCCTCGGGGCGGCAGTGCAGCACGGCGGCCACCTGCCCCCGGGCCTCGGTCATGGCACGCTCCGCCAAAAAGCCCCGGCGGTGCAGCGAGGAGGGGTTGCCGTATTCTTCGGTCATTATGTGCAGCGCCAGGGCGGCCGCTTCGGGGGAAACGGCGGTGGTGGCGCTGTTATCCAGGTAACATTCCACGGGGTGCCTCCTACAAGGTGATGGTTTTCGGGCGGGCCGGCCGCTGCGGCCCCTCATAGGGCCCCTGCAGGGTGCGGGTTCGGGGCGCAGCCCGCCCCAGCTGCGCCGGGGCAAAGCAGGCATCGCCTGCTTTCGCCGCCTGCGGCGGCGGGGCTGCGCCCCGCGCTCTCCCCCTGCAAAAACGCTGCAAAGGAAGCCGCGGCCGCCCCGCCGAAACGGGCAAAATCCGGCAGTCTATCTATCAGATAATTATAGCGCCGAATGAGGATAAAAGCAACGAATTAGGCGTTTTGTAATAGAATCGTAAATGGATTTGGGACTTCCCGTGGCTGGAATTATTTATGGCAGGACAGGAAAAATGTTCCCAGCGGGCAAGATGAGACCGGACCCCCTTTTCAAATGCCGGGAAATGCGGTATACTGGGGGAAAATCTACCCCGATACGGAGGACGAGCGATGAAGAAAATAATAGCGCTGCTGCTGGCTCTCACCCTGGTGCTTACCATGGTGGGCTGCGGCGGCAAAAAGGAATATCTGGCCGGCACGGTAAGCGATACCGGCGTGGTGGCCATCGGTGTACCGGGCCAGCCGGCCAATACCGACCCGGCCCTGTACGATGGCAGCCTGGCGGCCCGCGCCGTGCTGGGCATGCTGTACCAGGGACTGACCGCTGTGGATGAAAACGGCCAGGCGGTGGGCGCCGCGGCCGAAAGCTGGGAGATCTCCGCCACCGATGACGCCGCCAAGCGCCCGGTGTATACCTTTACCCTGCGGGAGGGTGCCTGCTGGAGTGATGGCACTCCTGTAAAGGCCGAGGACTTTATCACTGCCTGGACCCGCGTGATCAGCGGCGCGGTGGATAGCCCCTGCCGGTATCTCTTTGATGTTATCCTGGGCGCCAAGGATTACGAGAACGAGGAAAGCGAGCTGGGCCTGGAAGCGACCGAGGACGGCAAGCTGGTGGTAACGCTGGAGGGCGATTATTCCGGCTTTGCCCACATGCTGGCAGCCCCGGCGTTCTGGCCCATCAAGGAGGGCGAGATGGCCTATAATGGCCGCTACGCGCTTGCCGATATCACCGAAAATGTGGCTACGCTGAAGCCCAATACCGGCTACCGCGGGGAGAAACCCGCCGCCGGCCTCGCCCTAAAATACTACTACGGCGATCTGGCCGCGCTGGAGACTCTGGCCGCCGATGGCACCCTGCAGGCGACCTTTGGCTACGCCGGGGATGCTATTACCCCGGTGACAGGCAGTAATGGCGTGACCGGCTATTATGTGCTGAATACCGAAAAACTGTCCGAAGCGGAGACCCGCCTGGCCGTAAAGCGTCTGCTGGCCGGGGAGGAGGGGACCGGTACCCTGCCGGAGAACATGACCCTACTGACCCTGAAGGACGCCCCGGCGGCCCCCGAAGCACTGGCCAATGCCACGAACCTGACCGTAAACGCCCTGGATTATGAGGACTACAAGGCTGCCCGTGATGCCGGGGAATGCGACCTGCTGTACCTGGCGGTAAGCCTGGACTACCCGGATGAGGCAGTGCTGCTCCATTGGTTCGCCAGTGCAAGCGAAAGCAACTACGCTAAGTATAATAGCGAAGAATTTGACGAAATGTTGTCAAAAATCGACACAGAAACCGAAGAATCCGCCCGAATCGGGCTGGTGAAGGGCGCCATGCAGCTGCTGGCCGAAGAGGCGGTGCTGCTGCCGCAGGATACGGGCAAGACTCCGCTGTACTGCCACGCCTTCCTTTCCGGCATCACCTGTGATGCTCAGGGCCTGTGGGACTTCGGCGATGCGAAATACACCGCATAATCGATAACAGCAAAATGAACTCCCGGCGGGCACCAACCTGCCGGGAGTTTTTCGTGGTATCAATTATGACAAGTCGTCATAATTACACATTTTTCCGCTATCGTATGCTCCAGCATCCCCTGTGATGCCCAGGGCTTATTGGCCTTTGGCAGCGCGAAATATACGGCATGACCAATCATGATGAAGTAAGCTCCCAGCGGGGGAGAACCCCTGCCGGGAGCAGCTTGCTGCGCAACTAAAGCATATGCGATAAACCGGGATGGATTATGACACAGCATCATATCCTAGGCAGAATGGAGATATGACAAAGCGTCATATTATTGCTGCGATAGGGCAGAATTCCTGCAAGGCGCAGGTACGGGCCGCAGGCCCGCCCGCCTGCGGCGGGCGCCGCAGCTTCGCTGCGGAACCGTCCTTCGGACGGCTGGCCTGCGGCCCGAACCCGTGCCTTACAAAGGCTCAGTCAAGGAGCTGCTGGCGCATGGATTGGAGAATGCGCTTTTCCCGCCGGGAGACCTGTACCTGCGTCATCCCCAGGCGGCGGGCCACCTCAGTCTGGGTCTTTCTGCGATAGTAGCGCAGAAAGATCAGCTGCCGGTCCCGTTCCTCCAGCGAGGAAAGCAACTGCTGCAGCGAAAGCAGATCGCTCAGCCGCTCCTCCGGGCCCTCCTCCGGCAGGTCTATCTGCCCGCTGCCATCCTCCTCACCCCCCGTCAGGGAAAGCGGCGGCGTGGTGGCGGCCAGGGCCTGGGCCACATCCTCCGGGGCCCGGCCCATGCGTTCGGCTACCTCATTCACGGTGGCCTCCCGGCCCAGCTCGCTGCCCAGCAGCTCTCGGGTGCGCCCGGCGGCCAGTCCCAGCTCCTTCAGGCTGCGGCTCACCTTTACGGTGCCCCCATCCCGGAACAGCCGGCGGATCTCCCCCAGGATGACCGGCACGGCATAGGTGGAAAACATCACCCCACGGCCGGCATCAAAGGCCGCGGAGGCCTTCACCAGCCCCATGCACCCGGCCTGGTACAGGTCGTCGTATTCTATGCCCCGCCCCTTAAAGCGATGGGCGCAGGCGTGCACCAGCCCCAGGTTGTTTTCCACGCTGGTATCCTGTATGGCGGTCGCCTTTGGTTCAGCGGTAACAGGCATTTTGGTCAGACCTCCCTTGTTACCGGGCTTTTTGGCTCAGGCGGCGGCGCAGTCGCACGGTGGTGCCGCCCCCCGCGCGGGAGGTGACCCGCACCTCATCCATCAGCTCCTGCATCACCGCAAAGCCCAGCCCGGCCCGTTCGCTGCCGCCGGTGGTAAACAGCGGCTCCATCGCCTTTTGCACATCGGCGATGCCGCACCCGTGGTCCCGCACCTTGATGGTGACGAGATTGCTTTCCGAAAGGCTGGCAGCTATGTAGATCTCCCCAATGCGGTCCGGGTAGGCGTGAACGATGCAGTTGGTTACCGCCTCCGAAACAGCCGTTTTGATATCGCACAGCTCCTCCACGGTGGGATCTGCCTCTGTGATGAAGGCGGCGACCAGCATCCGGGCCAGGCCCTCATTGGCGCCCCTGCTGGGAAAACTGACTTTCATGGTGTTTTTCGGCTTATTCATACGCGGCTTTCCTCCTCTATCTCCAGGCTGGCAATCCCGGCCACCCGCATTACCCGGCGGATGTGCGGCGGCATGGCCCGCAGCACCAGCTTTCCGTTCATTTCCTGCATCAGGCGGTAGCGCCCCAGCACCAGCCCTATCCCGCTGGAATCCATAAATTCCACCCCGGCAAAATCCAGCGCCAGCCGGGCGGGGCGCTCTTTTTGCACATTGCGGTCGATCTCCTCCCGCAGCTTTTGGGTGTGGTGGTGGTCCAGCTCGCCGCTCAGGCGCGCCACCATGGTATCGCCGTTGGTTTCTATTGTGACCGGCATTTTAACAGCCTCCTTTGGAGAAATTTGTTTGTAATTTTTTCGCCTGACGGCGTTTTTTGACCGAGCAAAGCAGAGAAGCACGGTCGATGGAAAAGTCCTTTCACTAATACGGCAAAATGGAGCCTTTTTTGCATGTGAAAGGTTAATATTTCACTTTTTTTAATGGAAAGTTTATATTATGGGAAGATATTGGGCGAAGATCGCACAAATATCGGATTTTGCTGGGAAATTGCAACTGGGATTTATTATGCAAATTTGGGGGTGAGGGGGTCGCGGTGGATGGGGATGCGGAGCCGAGCACCGCCAGTGGCGGATGCAGCGAGGCGGAGCATCCGCAGCGGTCGAAAAAATCGAGCAAGCGAGCAGCGCGAAGATTTTTCCGGGCACCGCAAGGCGGAGGGGGCAGATGCGCCTGCGGCTACCTTGGGAGCGTATCTGTGCGCAGTACGGACGATGCTTTTGCATCGTTCGTATCCAGCACTGCAAGCGACAGAAAGGGGTTCGTCAAGGGGGAATCTGTCCCCCTTGACCGTATTTTGGTTCCTTTTGTACGCACAAAAGGAACGCCACGGCGGCGAGCCGTACAGATTATGCCTTTGCAAAAGGCTGCGCGACGCCGAAGGCGATCACAAACTGGCCCCCGCCGGATAGGCGAAATAAAACCAAGTCATAGTTTGTGCCGGCAACCCCTCAGTCAGCCATGTGGCTGACAGCTCCCCTTACACAGGGGAGCCCTTGGGTTGGTGTGACGCCGAAGGCGAGATGATATTCGAATTATTTTTACGATAAAATAAAAAAACCAAGCCCCTATTCAAAAGAATAGAAGCTTGGCATCAAATATTCTGTCAAAATATGGGCTATGCTTTAATTTTTCTTCAGCGCTTCCATCATCACCGGCCGGACGGCGGAAGCCAGGTACAGCGAGCCGAAAACCAGCACACCATGTTCCCCGGCGGTAGCCAGCGCCAGCCGGGCGGCTTCCTCGCAGTCGGGGCATATGGTGATATCCCGGCATACCCCGCGGGCCAGCTCGGCAAATTCTTCGGCCGGGCAGCTGCGCGGGTTGGGCACCGTGGTAATGATCATGCGGGCGCAGTAGGGAGCCATCATCCGCAGCACCGGCAGGCAGTCTTTATCCCGCAGCATGCCCACCACCGCCGTCAGGTCGTGCAGGCCCAGCGACTTGACGGCATCGCAGAGGGCGCGGCCGCCGTTGGGGTTGTGGGCGCCATCCACCAGCACGGGCGGGGACTGCCGCAGCAGTTCCAGCCGGGCGGGGAACTGCGCCGCGGCAATACCGGCGGCAATGGCCGAAGGCGGCAGCGCAAAGCGGCTGCTGGAAAGCGCGTTTAGCGCTTCCACCGCTGTGATGGTGTTCAGCACCTGATGAGGGCCTGGTAGGGGAATGAAAATCTCCTGGCCGCGGTAAAGAATACGGCTGCCGGTCAAATCGGCGGAGAGGACAGAAAGCGCGGTCCGGTCGGGGAGGATCAGGGGATCGTCCTCTTCCTTGGCCCGGCGGCAGATGACCGCCAATGCTTCCTCCTCCTGGTCCGGGTAGCAGATGACGGTGCTGCCCCGCTTGAGGATGCCGCATTTTTCCCCGGCGATGGCGGCCAGCGTATCCCCCAAAATGGCGGTATGGTCATAATCGATGCGGGTGATGACCGCTACCAACGGGGGCGGGATGATATTGGTGGCATCCAGGCGGCCGCCCAGGCCCACTTCCAATACGGCAATATCGCAGCCGGCTTCGGCAAACCAGGTAAGCCCCAGCACCGTGACCAATTCAAACTCAGTGGGGGGATCGCCCGCGGCTTTGAATTCCTCAGCGATGGGGCGCAGCCGGGTGGCCAGTGCCGCCAGTGTTTCCTCCGGGATCATTTCGCTGTCGATCTGCATCCGCTCCCGGAATTCCAGGATGAAGGGGGAGATGAATTTGCCGGTTTTGAAGCCGCCGGCGGTAAGGGCCGAGGCGATCATAGTGGTGGTGCTGCCTTTGCCGTTGGTACCGGCCACATGGATGTAGGGCACCTTGAGATGGGGATCGCCCATGCGGTGCAGCAGGCGGCCCATGCGGCCCAGCCCCAGCCGACTGCCAAAGCGTTCGGTGCCGTGGATCCAGGCAAGTGTTTCAGGATAATTCATCGTTAGGCCCTCCTTTGGGGGAATTTGGGAAGTTGCTTTTCTAGGAAGAAAAGCAGGCAAAAGATATTTACGGCAAATTTGTAGTCGCCTGTCGGCGTCGCGGAGTCTTTTGCAAGGGCAAAACCTGCACGCCTACCCGGCGGGGGCCTCCTTTTGCGCCGCCAAAAGGAGGCAAAAGCGGGTCAAGGGGGACCGGGCTTCCCCCTTGACAAACCCCTTTGACGCTTTGCTGTGCTGGCTACGAATTTAGATTTTTCATTATCGAAAAACCCAAATCCGTACTGCGCACAGATGCGCTCTAAAGGTAGCCTGCGGCAGCATTTGCCCCCTTCCCGTTCCCCTCCCCCGTGGCGGGGGAGGGGCCGTCTGGGAAAATAGCTGCTTGTTCAACCCATAGTCTCGGCAGCGTGACTATCTGCGATTGGTTTGCGGAAACCAAATAAAATGCGCTTGCCCCCTGCACCCGGACAGCGGACTGCACCGCACCACAAAGGGCACGGTGCAGAGAAAAAGCGATTACTGCCGCATGGCGGCGATGGATTCCAAAATCTTGGCCATGCGTTCCTTGTGCTGGGCCAGCTTGGCGCGCTCGGTTTCGATGAGCTGAGCGGGAGCTTTGGCAACAAAGCCGGGGTTATCCAGCTTGCGGCCGATGAAATCAATGTCGCTCTGGCACTTTTCGCGCTCTTTTTCCAGGCGGGCCAGTTCCTTTTCCCGGTCGATCAGCTCGTCCATCGGGATGAGAGCACGGGCGGCATGGGTGATGATCTGAACGGCGCCGGGCAGCTCGAACTTTTCACCGACCTCGACCTCCGAGGCGGAGGCCAGGCGCTGCAGGAACGGGATGCCGTTTGTGAAAATCTCGGCTTCGGCCGTTTCGATATAGACCTTGGCCTTTTTGGAGGGCGGGATGTTCATTTCGGTGCGCTGGTTGCGGATAGCCCGGATGATATCAATGATCTTCTGGAAATCGGCCTCCTCCTTCTGGAAGGAAAGCGCCTCGCTCCAGGCGGGCCACTGGGAGATCATGATGGCTTCCGCCTCGCCCTCGTGGGGCAGGCTCTGCCAGATCTCCTCGGTGATGAAGGGCATGAAGGGGTGCAGCAGCTTGAGGGTATTGGCCATGACATACACCAGTACCTTTTGGGCATTGAGGGCGGTTTCGCCGCCCGCCTGCAGACGGCTCTTTACCAGCTCGATGTACCAGTCGCAGAGGATATCCCAGATGAAATCGTAAAGCTTTGCGGAAGCGACGCCCAGCTCGAATTTTTCGAGGTTATCGGTGACCTCCTTCACAAGGTCATTGTAGAGGGTGAGTACCCACTTATCCTCGGTGGCGAGGGTTTCGGGCAGCTCGATTTTGGTGATCTCATCGGAGAGGTTCATTTGAATGAAGCGGGTGGCGTTCCAGATCTTATTGGCGAAGTTGCGGGCGGCCTTCACCTTTTCATCCATATAGCGGGTATCATTGCCGGGGCTGTTGCCGGTCACCAGCATAAAGCGCAGGGCATCCGCGCCGTACTGGTCGATGACCTCCAGCGGGTCTACGCCGTTGCCGAGGGATTTGCTCATCTTGCGGCCCTGGGCATCCCGCACCAGGCCATGAATGAGGACGGTATCAAAGGGCTTTTTGCCGGTGTATTCCAGACCGGAGAAGATCATGCGGGAGACCCAGAAGGTGATGATATCGTAGCCGGTGACGAGGGTGGAGGTGGGGTAGAATTTGCGCATCTCGGGAGTGTCATCCGGCCAGCCCAGGGTGGAGAAGGGCCACAGCGCGCTGGAGAACCAGGTATCCAGGGTATCGGGGTCCTGGGTCATGTGGCCGCCGCACTTGGGACAGGTTTCGATGCCTTGAATGGTGACAACGGTCTCGCCGCAGTCATCGCAGTAGTAGGCGGGGATGCGGTGGCCCCACCACAGCTGGCGGCTGATGCACCAGTCCCGGATGTTCTCCATCCAGTGGAAGTAGTTTTTATCGAAGCGCTCCGGAACGAAGCGGATGTCTTTCTCACGGACAGCCTTGATGGCGGGCTCTGCAAGGGGTTTCATCGAGACGAACCACTGCTTGGAGACCATCGGCTCGATGGTGCAGTGGCAGCGGTAGCAGGTGCCTACATCGTGGCGCAGCGGCTCCACCGATTTGAGGGCGCCGCAGGCTTCCAGGTCCTCAAGAATGGCCTTGCGGGCCTCCCGGGTGGTCATGCCGGCGTACTTGCCGCAGTCCAGCACCTCCGGCTCGCCGGCAGCAGCCTTGCCGGTGCGGAACAGCTCATCGGCGGCGGCCTTGTCCTCGGGGCCGGTCATGCGGCCATCGTAGGTGAAGACCCGGACACGGGGCAGATTATGGCGTTCGCCCACCTCAAAGTCATTGGGGTCGTGGGCGGGGGTGATCTTTACGACGCCGGTGCCCTTTTCCATATCGGCGTGCTCATCGCAGACGATGGGGATTTCCTTATTCAGCAGCGGCAGGATGACATGGCAGCCGTGCAGGTGGGCGTAGCGGGGATCCTCGCCATTGATGGCCACGGCGGTATCGCCCAGCATGGTTTCGGGGCGGGTGGTGGCCAGCTCCAGCTGCTCGCCGGTCTCCTTGACGGTGTAGAGCAGATGCCAGAAGCTGCCGTCCTGCTCCTCGTATTCTACCTCGGCATCGCTGATGGAGGTATTGCAGGTGGGGCACCAGTTGACCATGCGGTTGCCGCGGTAGATGAGGCCCTGATCGTACAGGCGCTGAAACACCAGCTGCACCGCACGGGAGCAGCCCTCATCGAGGGTGAAGCGCTCCCGCTCCCAGTCGCAGCTGGAGCCGAGCTTTTTGAGCTGGCTGACGATGCGCCCGCCGTACTGGCGGCGCCATTCCCAGGCGCGCTCCAAAAAGCCCTCGCGGCCGATCTCCTCCTTGGTGACGCCTTCCTTGCGCATGGCTTCCACGATCTTGGCCTCGGTGGCGATGGAGGCGTGATCGGTGCCGGGCAGCCACAGGGCCTCGTAGCCCTGCATGCGGCGCCAGCGGATGAGGGCATCCTGGAGGGTATTATCCAGGGCGTGGCCCATATGCAGCTGGCCGGTGATATTGGGGGGCGGAATGACGATGGTGTAGGGTTCCTTTTTGCTTTCGGCATCGGCGTGGAAGTAGTTTTTATCCAGCCAGAATTGGTAGGTGCGGTCTTCGACCTGCTTAGGGTCATAGACCTTTTCCAGTTGTTTTGCCATGGGGATCCTCCTTTTTTCTTTTGGGGTGGTGCGGCCGATGATTGACAGTGAAAAAACAGCCGGGCGGCGGCAGGCGGGGAAAATAAAAAAGCCCGCTGATTTTTCCACAGAAGGGAAAACAGCAGGACGCATTTCTTGGCGCGGTACCACCTGGTTTCGTGCCGAAGCGGCACGCACTCATTTTCCTTAACGGGGAACGCCGTTGCCGCTTAAAAAAATTCGGCGGCACCGCTCGGCGGCGACTTTCTCCGTTTTCCGCCGCAGCCTTTGCACCGGACGGCTGCTCTCTGGGGGTCGGGGGGAACGGGTACTCCTCCGCTTCAAAGCGTTTTTTGTTATCCCGGTTATTTTACCGCAGGAGAGGGGGATTTGTCAAGGTGGGAAGGGGATTTTTGCGGGGAATTTGCGCAGGGCGCGGAGATCGGGCGGCAGCCCCGCCGGCCGTAGGCCGGCGAAAGGGGCGCCCCCGCAGGGGGCGCCCCGAAGGCGGGCGAAGCCCGCTGGGCTGCCGCCCGATCTGGGACCCGCGCAGGGTTTATTGGTCGCAGGGGGTGTGTTCTTCCTTACCTTCGCCCAGCAGTAAGGCACGGGCTTCCCGGGCATTTTGGGCGATGGCCTGCCGCAGGGCTTCCACATCGGGGAAGCGGCGCTCCGGGCGCAGAAAGTGGCAGAGGGTGACGGTCAGTTCCTGGCCATACAGGTCGCCGGAAAAATCGAGGAGATAGCTTTCCACCCACAGGGCGCCGGCCTCCTCCACGGTGGGGCGGACGCCGAGATTGGTCACGGCGGCACGGTGGGTGCCATCCGGCAGGGTGACCCACGCAGCGTAAACGCCGAAGGCGGGCACCCGTTCGCCGGGGGTGACAACGATATTGGCGGTGGGGAAGCCGAGGGTGTGGCCGAGATGGTGTCCCTCGATGACACGGCCGGTAAAGGAGAACTGTTCTTTCATAAAATCACCGATGCAGAAGCGGCGAAACGCTTTTGTAGACGAGGAAGGTCACAACGGCGTTGATGCCGGCTTTGATGAGATTGAAGGGCAGGATGATGGGCAGCAGGATGCCGCGGATGGCCTCCACCGGCATACCGGTAAAGATGGGGGTGATGATGAGGTTGGCGGGCATCATGATGAGCCCCCACGCCACGACGCCGCAAAGCAGTGCGATCAGTGCGCCCTTTTTGGTCTTATGCTTTTGATAGAGGAAGCCCGCGACCAGCACGAAGGTGCCGGTGGCGATGATGTGCATGATGATGCCATAGATGCCGCCGGAGGCGCTGACGGTAAGCCCCTGCACCACCGCAACGACGATGGTGGTCATCAGGCCGTACCAGGGACCGAAAGCAAAGGTGGCGATCATGATGGGGATATCGGCGGGGTCGTATTCCAAAAACTTGGCGGTGGGGAAGATGGGGAAGTGGATAAAGAATACGAGCACGATGGAGAGGGCGGCCAGCAGGCCGAGCTTGGCCAGACGGCCGAGTTTGAGATTGGTGTTTGCCATGGTGGTTATGCTCCTTTTATTGATTTGCAGATGTTTCATCGCAAAACAAAAGCGCCCGGCACGGCAAAAAGCCGCAGCGGGGCGCCGAACACGCAAAAAAGCGCTGTTTCTTCCATCCGGACTGTAACCGTCGGTGAGGGAATTGCACCCTCTCGGCAGCGCCGTGGCGCTGTTCGCGGACTGGGGAGCCGATGGGCTCCGTCACCGCCGGTGGGGAATTGCACCCCGCCCCGAAACATCTTGACACCATTATATTCCCTTTTGGGCGGATGTCAATAGGGAAGCCGGGGGATGGTCAAATTTTTATCATTCCGCCGTGGCAGGGCTTGGGGGGATGCCGGAAAGCCGGGCGGGGGCGCATTTTGCCGGAACGGATGGGCAGGCGGTGTGCTACGGGAGCTTGCCACAGCCGGGCGGGGTGGTTTCCCAATCCGACATGGCCAGGGCCAGGGCACGGTTTTTGAGGTTCGGGTCGTCGGTCACCTCGGCCAGCACCTCGATCTCCGGCGGGAGGGTGATGGGCTCATCGGGGGCGGAAAGCTCCACCTCCAGTATCGCTTCGTTTTCCCAAAAGGGGTAGCAGTCGATCTCGATGGTGTGCCCCTTGTAGGGGAACGCCCAACGCACCTTGTAAAGAGGCGGCGTACCGGGCTGCATCTCCCCCAGCAGCGCTTCGTACTCGCTTGGGGAGATCTCCTTTTCCAGCTCGGTACGGATGAGGCCGGCTTCCTCCGTTTTTTCGGTGAGGGTACAGCGTACCTCCCCAGTGAGGGCATTGGTGGCCTGGCGCACGCGGCGTTCCCAGCCGGGGCGGGCGGTGAGGTAACACTGCACCAGGCCGGTAACGGAGAGATTTTCCCGGCTGCGCAGCCAGGCTTTGGGCGGCATTTTGATGCGGAATTTGCGTTCGATCTCCAAGGACATGGGAACACCTCGTTTCTGCCACTGATGATAGCACAGGGGGAGGGCTTGTGCAAGGGGAGGGGTGGTGCAGGGGGAGTTTGCGCAGGGGGAAGGCGGGGGCCGCAGGCCCGGCGGCGGAGCCGCCGATGCGGGCGAAGCCCGCATAAGCCGCCCGGAGGGCGGCTTGGCCTGCGGCCCATGCTGGGGTTCGGCAGAAATAAGAAAAGGGGCAGCTCCCGCAGGGACTGCCCTTTTGATGCAAGTATTATTCAGCGGCAGTAGCTTTCAGCTTGCGGTTCTGCAGCAGCTGGAACGCAAACGGAATGCCGATGAGTAAAAGCCCGATGAGGTCGCTGACAGGACTGGGATCAATAAGGAAGATCCCACCGGCCAGCAGCATGATGCGCATGTACCACGGAACATGGGCGTATACATGGCCGGTCATACCCATGGCGATGCCCGCCATGCCGATGATCGAGGTGACCATAATGCCGATAAGAGCCCAGACGGACTCCACATCAATGAACAGCAGGCTGGGATTGAGCGCGAAGATGTAGGGGATGATGAACGCGCCGATGGCGAGCTTGGTGGCGGTGATGCCGGTTTTAAGGGGATTGGAGTGGGCGATGGCGCTGCCGGCATAGGCGGCCAATGCCACAGGCGGGGGGATATCCGCCACGATGCCGAAGTAGAACACGAACATATGCGCCGCCAGCAGGGGGATGCCCATTTTAATGAGGATGGGGGCGGTGATGGTGGCCATGATGACATAGTTGGCGGTGGTGGGTACGCCCATGCCCAGCACAATGCATGCCAGCATGGTACAGAACAGCGCAAGGAAGATGCTCTTTTGGGCAAGGGGGACAATGACCGCTACCAGCGTGGTGCCCAGGGCGGTCATGGAGACGACGCCGGAGATGATGCCGGCCATGGCGCAGGCGACCGCCACGCCGATGGAGCTGCCGGCGCCGCCCTGCAGACCCTCCGCAACGAGGCGGGGGGAGAGGATGGCGGAACGGGTAAGGAAGCTGCACAGGACGGCGACCACCATCGAAACAAAGACAGCGGTACCGGTATCGATTTTGATGACCTGCCACAGAACGACGAGGACGGCCAGCGGGATAAGCGGCAGCCCGACGGAGCGCAGAAGATCCCGCTTATCCCGGCCGATCAGGCTGATGATAAGGGCGAACAGGATGGCAAAGCAGGCGGACATCCCGGCGGTGTAGTAGTTCATGCAGATGACGAGGATGACGACCGGAATGAGCAGATAGCCGCTTTTTGCCAGCAGGCGGAAGAAGTGGGGGATGGAGTCCTTGGGCAGGCCCTTGAGCCCCAGCCGCTTGCCCTCAAAATGCACCATAAGGAAGATGCCGGTGAAGTACAGAACGGCGGGCAGGATGGCGGCAACGACGATGGAAGCATAGGGGATGCCGGTGATCTCCGCCATAAGGAAGGCGGCGGCGCCCATGATGGGCGGCATGATCTGACCGCCGGTGGAAGCGGCGGCCTCCACCGCTGCGGCAAATTCCGGCTTATAGCCCACCTTTTTCATGGTGGGGATGGTGATGCTGCCGCTGCCGACGGTATTGGCGACGGAGGAGCCGGAATACATTCCCTCCAAGGCGCTGGAGATAACGGCGACCTTGGCGGGGCCGCCCACGCTGGCGCCTGCGATGGAGTTTGCCAGATCCACGAAGAAGGTGCCGATGCCGGTTTTCTCCAGGAAGGAGCCGAGGATGATAAACAGCACGATAAAGGAGGCGCAGACGGTGATGGGGGAGGAGAAGATGCCGCAATTGAGGTTATAGAACAGGTTGTAGATGAGATTGCGCAGGGCGGTCTTGGGGTTATTATTGGTGAGCCACCAGGCGCCGTAGACGGTGAACAGCCCAACGACCACGATGAGCGGAATGCCGGTGGAACGGCGGCACAGCTCCACCAGCAGCAGGATGCCGATGATGCCGATGATGATCTGGGTGGTGCCGATGCGGTTTGCCATCTGGATGATCCTTTTCTGCTCGATGGCATAGTAGAAGAACACGCCCAGCGAGGCAAAGGCGAGGACGATATCGTACCAGGGGAAGTAGTTATCCCGCAGGGCATCCCTTTTGCTGGCGGGGTATTTAAGGTAGCCGACAAAGAGGGTCATGCCCACAAAAACGGGCAGGCGGGTATACTGCGTGGCGCCGGAAACGACCAGCGCCATAACGATCATAGTGAGGGAATAGAGAACAAACAGCACCGTCATGGCGGTCTTATAGCCGCCGGTCAAGCTGCGGCTTTTGCTGTCGCGGTCCAGCTCCTGCAGGAGCTTGGCGGTATCGGCAGCATCGGTGTGGTGCAGGGAATGGCTCATGGGGCAGCATCCTTTCTGATATGGATTTTTACCGAATCACAAAAGAGGAACAGCATGGAATAGGGCCGGTTCGCTTTTGTTACCCGGCAAATAAAAGAGGAAAGCCGCGGCGGGAGTCTTAGTGGAACTCCTCCCGCCGCAGGCGTATGGGGAACTTAATGGTTTGCAGCTCAGCCTACATTCAGGCCCATCTCGGTGTAGTACTTGGCGGCGCCGGGGTGCAGCGGAACATTGCCGATGGTGACGAAGGCATTGTTGATATCCATACCGGAGCCGACGGCGTGAGCCTTAGCGATCTCATCCTTGCTCTCCCACAGGGCCTTGGTCATATTGTAGACCTGATCCTCGGAGAGGGAATTGGAAACGATGTAGGTGGCGGTAACACCGATAGTGGTGATGGGGGCATCGGCGGGGATGCACGCGTACTGATCGTGGGTGACGGCCATCTTGGCGTAAACGGCATAGTCGCCTACCTTGTTATTGGCGATGAACTCATCCATTACGGCGTCATCCAGGCCCAGCAGGTAGATATCCATGGCGGTTTGCAGCTCGGTGATGGCGGTGGTGGGAGCACCGGAGGTGAAGAAGAAGACATCCAGCTTGCCATCCTTCATGGCATCGGCGCTGTTATTGACGGAAAGGTTCTGTACGGTGATATCATCGGTGGAAACACCGTAGGCGGCAAGCAGGGCTTTGGCGTTGGCCTCGGTGCCGGAGCCGGCATCACCGATGGAAACGCGCAGGCCCTTGACATCGGCCAGGGTCTTGACGGTGTCCTTCAGGTCGCTGCGGACAACGACCTGCATGACCTCGGAGTAAACCTCGCCCAGAACCGAGAAGGAGGTGATGGCAACAGGGAAATTGAAGTCATCCAGTTTATTGTAGGCTTTGATCATGGTATCGTTCTGTACGATGGCCATATTGTAGTCGCCGTCTTCGATGCCATTGATATTGGCAACGGAGCCGCCGGTGGAAATGACATTGTAGATGTAGCCGGTGGCGTCCTTCAAGATCATGCCGACGGCATTGGTATAGGCATAGTAGGTGCCGGAGGTGCTGCCGGTGCCGATGGTGATGGAGGCGGGGGTATCGATGGGGGTATTGGGGGTGTCATTGCCGCCGCCGCAGGCAACACAGCACAGCAGCATCATGGCGGCCATCAAGAGGGCGAATAACTTTTTCATGGTGGGATCTCCTTATCAATATTCATTTTAATCTGGGTCACAGTGGACTATGGTCATTATTATAGCACCGCAAAATGGAATTGCAACCCCTTTTTGCAGGATTTTTTGATTTTTATTCATTTTGGCAAGAAAATAGCCTTTTTGATAGATGAAAATTGAGCAAATATGAATCGTTTTTATTTTTTCCTGCATTTTTGCAAATTTTGCAGGGATTCCTGCAGGGACTCCTGCAAAATGAGAGGGTGCTTGCCAGGGGGGCCTTTGGCGTGGTAGAATAGTGGCAGAGATGAAGGGAGCTCCGGCCGCCCCCGGGGCGCCGCCCCGAAGGGCGGTGCGCCCGCGCGGCGGAGCCGCGCAGGCCCGCGAAGCGGGCCGAGGGGGCGGCCGGAGCCTGTACCCTGTAACCAATGAAACCGAGGAGAGAAAGCCATGCTGAATACCTTCTATGCCTTGCTGGGGCGAATGAAATATATTGACCGCTGGTGCTTGATGCGGTCCTCCCGGCCGGAGAACCTGTGTGAGCACACGCTGGAGACGGCCTATATCGCCCATGCGCTGGTGTTGCTGAACCGGCAGCGGGGCGGCACACTGGAGCCGGAAAAGGCGGTGCTGTATGCCTTGTACCATGATTGTACCGAGATACTGACCGGCGACCTGCCTACGCCGGTGAAATATAAGAACGAGAGCATTAAAACGGCGTACAAGGCGGTGGAAAAGGAAGCGCAGACGGCACTGCTGAGCCGCCTGCCGGTACCCATGGCGGAGGAAATGACCCCGTGGTTTACCCCTACCGAGGAGTACAGGCCCTATATTAAGGCGGCGGATAAGCTTTCAGCCCTGATCAAGTGCACCGAGGAGCGCCGGGCGGGCAACCATGAATTTGACCGGGCCTATGATACCCTGCTGCAGGCGATCCACGAGATGGAGCTGCCGGAGGCGGAGCAGTTTATGATGCAGTTCCTACCGCCCTTTGGCATGACGCTGGATGATCTATAATATTGGATAAGATAGAGAAAAGCTCCCCTGTATGGGGAGCTTTTTGTGTGGAGCAGAAAAATATCCCCGCCGGTGCAGGGATACTTTCCTTGAGGAGCCAAATTGAAATAGGGAATGGGAATGTCATAGCAGGGGGCGGCCCGGCCGCAGGCCGACGCAGGGGAGGTCAACCTTCGGCTTTCAGGCCCTTCATGCGGTTCAGTACAGCAGGGTCCACCGGCTTGGTGAAAAGGCTGACCGCGACTGTGACAATGACCGCCAAGACAGCTGCCGCTAGGGTGCGCTTATAGATATCGACCGAGAGCATGGCGCTGATGCAGTGGATCATGGAATCCACGCAGGCCATCATGGAGGCGAACAGGCCAACGGCCACAATGGCCAGGCTCCATTCGGGCAGCAGGTTCTGGGCGATGGTGGGGATGACACTGTCGGCATCGGTCAGGTTGGGGTACAGCACCCGCCCAAACAGGCCGGACATATACATCAGCATGCAGATCATACCGACAGAGATGAGGGTGAGGCCGAACTTCTTAAAGCTCTTGCGGCCCACATTGGTCATGGCCATCAGGCGGATGGTGCAGTAGGGATTGGCCACCAGCGAAACAAACAGATAGAACGGCATGGCGATGACGCCGGAAAGGCTGTAAAGACCGCTCTCATTGAAGGGCTGGACGAGGTTGGGGTCGATGGCGGAAAGCTGGGTGTTTACATCGGCAAAACTCCAGCCGACGGCCTTGAACGCCGCGATGAAGATGACCACAGCGATGATGGCCATGAGGATGCCCTGCAAAAAGTCGGTCCAGGCAACGGATTTGAAGCCGCCGATATTGACCAGGATGATGGCGAACAGCGAGAACGCCACAATGATAACGGTTTGGCCTGCAGCTTTTGGACGGCCTGCCCCGGCACCGAAGAATAATCGTTATTGTGCAGGTTTTGCAGGTCTGGGTCGTAGATCTTTTGTGCGATGATGCCGCGCAGACCCAGCTCCTCCGCCACGCGGGCGGTGGATTCCGGGAAGTGGTACAGGTCATCGATGAAGGTGGAGCCGAATTTGACGGCCTCCATGGCCCCCAGCATACTGATGCTGTACATGGATTCCCGGGTGATAAAGCGTTCCATGGGGAAAGCCAGCCCGTAGAGGCCCCTTTGATGTCCTCGGTGAGGCCCTTGAACAGGGTGCCGCCTACATGGGTGTGGATATTGACGATGCCGGGCATGATGACCCGACCGGGAAGGCAGCGCTTCACGGTGCCCTCCGGAACCTCCGGCGGGGCGCCAGCGCCGATGCCGATGATCCGGTCGTCCTCCAGCAGGATCCAGCCTTCCTTGTGGATCTCATCCTGTTCGTTCTGCGTGATGATTTGTGCACCATACAGCAGTGTCTGCATGGTCGATTCCTCCTTTACATTAGAGATATGATATTATGGTATTACCTTATAAAAGATATAAAAAGTAAATAGAGGAGGCTTCTCTTTTTTGGACGGGAGAAGTGCATGGCTATGGGTATGCTTTTTGAGAAGTGAGGGAAATAAGGGGGAAAGTGCGGACTCCAGCAGGGGTGTGGGGCGATGTGCTGGCCGCTGGCGGCAAGCCATAAAAGATAATATGGTATTACCTAAATGTGTTTGCAAATTTCTGCCCTGTTTACGCAGGGCAGTTTTTATTGCGTCAGAATGCCTTGATATTCCGCAGCATCTGGAAGTGAACATAGTTGGTATTATACAGGGCCTGGCCGCTGAGGGCCGGTTTATTTTCCGCAGTCAGGGAGGTACCGTTCATGCACAAAAAGGAATCACAGTCAAATTCCCCGGCGGCGGGAGTGATGGACAGGGCTTCCGCTCGGCTTTTACTCTGGATGGTGATGCACTCATTGGTGACCAGCAGTCCGGCGTGGGTGCGCAGCAGCTCATAGCTGGTCTGGGTGCCCCATTCCTCCCGGCTCGGCATGGTTTTCAGCAGGCCCTCCGGAATGTGATTGATGCTGACAATGGCCAAAATATCATTGGCATAGTAGGAGCAGACGACCTTGATGAGGGGAGAGCCCGGCGCTATCTCCAGCGCTTCGGCGTGGTGCAGGTCGGCGGGGACGGTTTCCAAGCTGATGAGTTCATTGCGGGATTCGTAGCCGCTTTCCCGGATAAGCTGGTGCAGATCCTGCCCAGGGGTGATGGTGGCCTTGATTTTGGAGATATTGGGATTGATAAAGGTGCCGCGCCCATGGATGCGCTGAATAAGGCCTTCCTGCTCCAAATCGCTGAGGGCCCGCCGTACGGTGATGCGGCTGGCGCCCATCGATTCCCCGATGACGGCTTCCGGCGGCAGCTTCAGGGAACGGGGGGCATCGCTGCTGCGGATATATTCCCGCAGCTTTTCCGCCACGGCGTCGCTCAGGTTCTGTTTATTGATGGGTTCGCGGTTCATGTGTTCCTCTTCTTTCCTATGATAGGATTAGGACACAACAAAGGTAATACCTTTGTAAACGGACAATCTGCACATAAAATGCAGAGTATTTTTGTAAGGAAAGGAAAAAGCTCCCCCGCGGGGGAGCTTTTTGGTGTGTTTGAAGAGGAATTACTTCTTCTCGATCACGGTGATGCGGCCCTGGCCGTAGGGGTCGGCATAATCTTCGCCTACCACGCCGCCCAGTACATCCACGATGTAATTGATGAGCACCTGGTTGTCGATCATGACGGAATCTTGCAGCAGGGTGCAGCCCTGGAACATGGCCATGCCGTCACCGGCGGATTTGAGCATGTAGTTGTGGCTGGCCAGGGTGTAGGTCTTGGCCAGGTCCAGCGGCTCATCGCCTACCTTGACATTCTTTACGCGGTATTTGCCGGAAACACCGGTGAACATGCCATCGGCGTTCACCTCTACGGTGGGCTCCACATTCAGGTCGATCTCATAGCTCATGCCAGAGACCTGCAGGAAGCCGCCGCATTCGCCGGGAGCATTGCGGGCGCCCATCTCCAGGGCATCCAGGATCTGCTGGCCGGTGGCTTCCACCACGCACATCTCATTGCCGAAAGGATGTACCGCGATGATCTGGCCGTAGGTGATATCGCCCGCGGGAATGCTGACACGGATGCCGCCGCCATTGACTACGGCGATATCGGCACCGGACATGGCCCGGTAAGCATCGGCGCACAGGTCGCCCAGGTTGGTTTCCTGCCGGCGAACCATACGCTCGCCGCTGACGGGATCATTGACGGTCAGCTCGACCTTGGTGGAGGCTACGACGGTATTGACGATCTCCTCGTAGCCGGATTTGATCTCGGCGATGGTATCGCCCATGCCGTCATCGTTGATGAGGGCGGTGGAGAGCTTGCCATCGGCGGTGATGGTGAGGCAGCCGATATTGGCGAGCTTGGTGCCGGTGGAGGTAAGGATGACATCCTTGCCTTCCTTATTCTTAACGATATCCCCGGCGATGGTGGAGTGGGAGTGACCATCCAGCACCACATCAATGCCGCTGGTGTTCACAATGACATCCGAGGAGGTCCAGGGCTGGCAGTCGGCCTCGATGCCCAGGTGCGCCATGGCGATGACATACTTGGCACCTTCCTTGCGGGCGGCGTCCACAGCGCTTTGTACGGCGGTATACAGCTTCTCGCCGGTATCATCCTGCATAAAGCCGTAGATATAGTTGCCGTTCCCATCCTGGAAGTAGGTGGGGGTGGAGGTGGTGATGGTCTTGGGGGTGGAAATGCCGACAAAGGCGATCTTTACGCCGTCGGCTTCCTTGATGACATAGGGCTTCAGCACGGGGTTGCCGTCCTTGTCTACAAAGTTGCAGCTGATGTAGTCAAAGTCGGCCTTTTCAACCAGCTTATTGAACTGGTCCATGCCGTAGTCGAACTCATGGTTGCCGGGGGTGGCTACATCGTAGCCCAGCTTGTTCATGATGTCGATGATGTACTCGCCCTTGGAAAGGGTGCCGATGGTGTCGCCCTGAACGGCGTCGCCGTTATCTACCAGCAGGACTTTATTGCCTGCGGCCAGCAGCGCACGCTTGGCGGCGGAAAGGCCCTGGTAGCCCATGCCATCCTCGATGCCGCAGTGGGCGTCATTGGTGTACAGGATCACGATGTCTTTGGCCGCGGGGGTAGAATTACCGGTACCGCAGCCTGCCAGTACCATGATGAGTACCAGCATCAGTGCCAGAATACGGAATTTTCTCATTCTGTTGCTCCTCCTTAGCTGTTTTTCGTTTTTTATCCTGCGGTTGGGGATTCTCCGCCCCCGCCGCAAGCCCAGCATACCATAATTATGATGAATGATACAAGCGAAAGAAGAAAATACGGAAAAATTTGTTATATTTGCCAAATTGCACGGAATTTTTTGACTTTGGCGTAGAATTTTCCCGGGAGGTGTTGCATTTCCCGGACGAAAATCGTTATATAGGTTAAGGAAGGAAATGGGCCGCCCAGAAATAAAAAAAGACCGCCTGTACATGACAAGCGGTGGGTAGGCGGCACTTATTTTTTGCGGGAGGTAAGCAGCAGTACGGCGGCAATGACCACCACAACGGCCATGGCAATGATGGCGATGGGGACGATGCTGTTATCGCCGGTAACGGGAGCGGCGGTGAGTGCCGCGCAGAACAGTTTCATGGGATACCCTCCAGGCTCTTTTGGAATAACATAACATATTATAGTCCCCCGTGGCAGGCGTGTCAATTACATTGGCTGAATTGTAACGGAGTTGAAACCATTGCAGCAATAAACAGTACAACATACAACAAGGAGGAAACAAGAAATGAGAAAACACGCTAAAAGGGTGCTTTGCCTGCTGGCGGCGGCACTGATGCTGCTGACGGCCTGCGGTGCGCAGGGGAACATCAATGTTTTGCCGCAGCCAGAGCCGCAGCCGCAGCCTGACCCACAGCCACAGGAGCCTGATTTTTCGCAGTTCGATGATCAGTTTGTCACCTGCCCCACCGATGAAAACCTGGCGGTGGCCTGCATTTCCTGCAATGGCGGCAGTTACCTGGTGTATCGCCGGTATACCGATCCCGAGGCCGGTGAGGCGGTCTATGGTGCTTCGGTGGGCTATTTGCATGGGGAAAACCACTACCGGGAGCCCATCTGGTCGCCGAATGGGGAGATCGTGCAGTACCTGGAGGCCGAAGAGTGCGAGGGCGAGGGAGACTATTACGATGTAAGGTTCCACAAAAGAGCCCTCGATAAGGGAGAGGAGCCCATCCGCTGTGGTGTTAGGGTTTTTGGCTATGAGGACATGCCGGCTCCCACCGTGGAGTGGTTTGCCGACAGCAACCGGCTGCTGATCACCAGCCGCCCGGTGGTTATTTATAACTGTGCCGAGGATAGCTACACCTGGGTCTCTCAGGATACCCCTACCTCACCGGGACCTCCTTTTGTTTCTACCGATAAGGACGCCAAGAGCATGGATGCCAGCCTTTCTCCCGATGAAAAATATATCGCCTACGAACTCATTGATGATGAGGGCATGAACCTGATGCTTTATGAGATCGCCACCGGGGAGCGGACCAAGATCGGCTTTCTGCGCGGCCATGAATACGGCCGCTGGGAGAGGGCAAAACCGCAGTGGGTAAGCGAGACCGAGATTCAGTGGCGGGACAGCAGCTATACCCTGTAAAGCGGAAGGCCCGTCGGGCCTCTGCGCCATTGATTTTGGGGGAGGGTTCTGCTAATATTTAGCCAAAGAGAAAACCACCCCCCGTGGATGAAGGAGGCCCACCATGATCCCGATGATCCTAATGGCGATAGAGGACGACGCCGACCGCGCATTTATGATAAATCTTTACGAGCAGTGCCACAAGGCCATGTATCGCCAGGCCTATGATATTCTGCGTGACCACGGCGAGGCCGAGGATGCCGTGCAGGATACCCTCGTCAAGCTCATTGGCCGCATGGCGGCCCTGCGCACCATGCCCCAGGGCCAGCTGCTGCCGTATGCCGTTATTGCGGCCAAAAGCACGGCGATAGACCGCTGGCGCCGGCGGAAAAAGGAGCGTGTGGGTGCCAGTGAGGACTTTGCGGAGGGGTGGAGCGCCGCCCCGGAGGAGCAGCTGGGCGCTTTTATTGATATGGAGCGGGTGGATCTGCTGAGCCGGGGGCTGGAAAAGCTCCCCCAGCGGGACCGGGATATCCTGATGTACCGTTACATACTGGAGATGAGCGATGAGGAGATCGCTGGGCTGCTGAATATCAAGCCGGGCAGCGTGCGCATGTGCCTGAGCCGTGCCCGAAAAAATGCCTTTGCGGTGCTGGAGGCGGAGGAGATGCTGATATGAACTACGAATATCCACTGAATAGGAACCGCCTGCGAATAGAGCAGGAGGAGCTGCTGCTGAAGCTGGCGCTTTTCCACTACCTGGAGCGGGAAAATGACCGCCTGCGGGCCAGGATGCAGGAACAGCCGGACCCGCCGGAGGACCGGGAAAGCGCGGAGCACGCCGTGGACCGTGCCATGCGGCGGCAGCGCTGGCAGGTCATCGGGCAAAAGGCCTGGCAGGTCTCCGGGCGGGTGGTTACCCGGGTGGCGGTGGTGTTCCTTACCTTTTTCATCTGTTTAAGCACCGCTTTTGCGGTATCCCCGTCGGTCAGGAGCGCCGTTTACAAGATGATAATTTCCCCGCAGGACCTCTTTACCAATGTAACGGTGGCCCCACACCAGCCGGGCATGTTCATCGATGCGGACCTTTACACCTGGGAGCACTGCTTTGCCCCAACATATTTGCCGGAGGGGTATGAGTTGGCAATATTTGAGGATCTTGCGGGGATTGAATTGCTTGTGTCTTATGAGAAAGGTGATAAATACATAGATTTTACACAGACTAGTTCCGGGGTACATACCTCAGTTCATGTTGATTCCGAGAACGCGCAGATCACCCGCCCCATTATGATTGGTTACAGCGAAGGGATATATAATCTAAAGGACGGCGAGACAGCGATTGTGTGGCAGGTTGGCGAAAGCATGCTTGAACTGCTCTCAAACGAAGATACCGAAGAAGTAATAAAAATTGCCGAGAGTATCCAGCTGCTGCGGTAGCGGCACAGGGGCGCATCACAATAAAACAAAAAAGGAGCCTTCCGCTACTCCTGATAGGGGTACCTTGAAGCGTGTCCTCGGATTAGGCAGGCAGTGCAATTGTACTGTCTGCCTTTTCTGTTGTCTCTCCGCATAGAAGCATATCGTCTGTCTCGTTGAGGTTGAAGTCCCGAAAACAGATGTGGATCTTCTGCGGTGCGTGCTTGGAGTATTTGACCTCTTTCTCATACACGATGATTTTCGCCACAAAGGTGCGGAGCAGTTCCGGGGTCAGTTCCGTCATGTCGGTGAACTTTCTGGCCTTGGCGATGAAGTTCTTGGCGTTGGCCATGCTACTGCGTAGTTTCTCCAGGCGCTCCTCCGTGGCAGGGATGGCTTCAGCCAGCTGCGCTTTCTCCTTGGAGTATGCCTCAGACAGCAAACGGAACTGCTCATTGCTCACCCGTCCCAAGGCGCTGTCCTCATACATCCGCTTGAACACTACATCCAGTTCGCCATCCCGTTTCCGCATCGTGGACAATTCCCGTTCCACCCCCCGGATCTCCTTTGCCACCTCAGTAGATTGCTTTTGCTGAATATATGCGGCGAACCGCTCCGGGTCGCTCCTGGCAAACTCTGTGGCTCTGCGGATTGTTTCCAGCACGATTTCCTTCAGTGCCACTTCCCGGATATAGTGAGCGCTACACACTTCTGCCCCGTCCTTCTTGTAGGTGCGGCAGGTGAAATGATTCTGTTCCGGCTTCATGGTGTGCGCCCGGTGCAATACCATGGGCTTACCGCAGTCCGCACAATACACCAATCCAGAGAACATATTCTGCTCATCCATATTCGTGCGGCGGCGCTTATGAGATCGCACCTCCTGTACGATATCCCAGGTTTCCTGATCCACCAGCTCTTCATGAGTATTCTCAAAGATAAGCCACTCTGATTTGGGGCGTTCACATCGTTTTTTGTCCTTGTAGGACTTGGTGCTGTAGCGAAGGTTGACCGTGTGCCCAAGGTAGACCATGTTCTGAAGCATATCCGCCACCATGTCGCCAGTCCAGTTGTAGGGCCGCTCTGCATTCAGCCCGGAATGGGATGTGCCGAATTTCGTATAGGCGTACATGGATGGACTGTAGATGCATTCTTTCTTGAGCTGCTTTGCAATCTGGGCTGGTCCCATTCCGCCGGCGCACATGGCGAAGATGCGTTTGACGACAGCCGCCGCCTCCTCATCCACCAACAGAGGAGAGTCCTTGGTTGCACCCTTGCGGTAGCCGTAAGGAGCTCGTGTCCCCACCCGGATTCCCCGCTGTGCCTTGGCGTTCACTACATTCCGCACCTTGCGGCTGCAGTCCCGCACGTGCCACTCATTGAACAAATTCTTGAAAGGCATCAGCTCGTTGCTGTTTTCATACTTGGTGTCAACATTGTCGTTGACAGCGATGTAGCGCACATCATTGGAAGGGAATATCTCCTCGATATAAAGACCGGTGTGCAGTTGGTTTCTTCCAAGGCGGGAAAGATCCTTTGTGATGATGACGGCGATGTCGCCGTTGCTCATGTCATCCATCATCTGTTCAAAGGCTGGGCGATTGAAATTCGTGCCGGAATAGCCATCGTCCACATAAAATCTGGTGTTCTGGAACCCATTCTCATCGGCGTACTTTTGCAGGATAAGTTTTTGGTTCTGGATACTGTTGGAGTCGCCCTCCAGATTATCATCTCGGGACAGACGGCAATAGAGCGCCGTGATCTTTTGGTTTGGCTGTAACATATTGACCTCCTTCATAAAACGCCAAACCGATTGAGAGATTGCAACCATACAATACCCTCAATCGGTTTGTTTGTCTATGCGAACCTGTTTTTCAGGCGGAAATATTTTTTGCGTCCTGCTCCAGGTCGATGACCTGTTTCATAAGATCGACCGTAGATTGCGTTCCTCCGAAACTGAATTCCGCGAACACAATGTACTCTCTGCCGCATACATGCTGTCGGCGGCTTTTTATAATCTTGTCGTCCCTTTCTTCCACTGCGGTATCCCGCACTGCCTTGGCAGAGGGAATATCCTCATCTCCATGCTTTTCTTCACTGTAGGAGCGGGGACGCTCATTGTATTTAAATTTATACGCCATATCGTTCCTTTCCCCTGACGCTACAGTCAGGCAACAAAAATAGCAGACCGTTACATGGTCTGCTGCTGTGTTTGTTCTGCCTGCTGATCTTCGGTCCACTGCTGTTCTGTAGATGATTGCTCATCCTGTGTGAGCACCATGGCTACGCCGGCCACCAGTCCGATGACAGCGCCGATATTTTTGGCTTCCTGTTCTGCCTGGATACGGCGGTAACGTTCCTCGACATCTTCGTTACCATCATCCAGTAACGCTCCAGTTACCGCCAGACCATACAGTCCAGCGTGGAGCGGCTTCATAGAAACAGGTTGCGGATGTTGCTGACCACTGTCGCTGTGCCATACCCCATCCCCAGCAGTGCCGCCACGATGAGCAGTACCAGTACGATCCATTTGGCCACTACGATCAGGTCGAAGTCCGGAAGCCAGTCCAGCCATTTGCAGGAATGCTTTTCTTTCTTCTTCCCAGCCTGTTCCAGCAGAGTGGTCATCTCCGTCAACGATTTCTGGATCTTCGCCATGCTGTTCTGCACCGCTGTCAGGTCTGTGTGTGATCTCAGGTTCGGAAGATACTCCCGCATTCCACGCACTTCCCACCCGATGGATTCTGTCTTCTGTGTCAGCATCGTCAGAGCCTCCGGCAACGGACACTGGATGACAATGGGCGTGATCGGTGAACTCGACTCCTGCGCTGTCGGCTGCGGTGAAGGCTCGGGCCGGTTCAGGGTCATGAGCTCGTCCATAGATAATTTCTTCTCTGATCCTGAATTCATATTCCATGTTCTCCTTTAGATATTTGTCACCGAACAGCAAACGGTCCCGACACTGCCAGCCACTCGGCGTGGTATAGGTGATATTCTTTCGGGACTTTTCCCAGCGAACCTTGTAGCCCTCGCTCTCCATCAGCGCAATGAACTCCTCGCGGTTGGAAGCGTGGCGCATACAGTCATTGATGATATTCATGAGCTGCAGCTTCTTGCTCTGACCGCGGGCCGCCGTGTGATACTCTCCGATGGTCATAGTCTTTGTTTTCTGCTTTTGTTCCCTGGGTTGAAATACAGGAAGTGAAAACTCCTTGCAGACCATGTCGTTGCGTTGCCGCAGTTCCTGGAGCTGCTCCTTTGCGATATGCAGTTTCCGTCCGGTATCGAAATTGACCGAGTTGATGAGGAAGTGGGAATGGATGTGCTCACGGTCTGTGTGGGTGCAGACCAGAACTTCGTATCCCTCATAGTACTCGGCCAGCTTCAGCGCGGCCGCGTGAGCGGTGACCGGGTCGACTGCTTCGCCTTTCGGGAAGCTCTGTACCATGTGATAGAACAGTACACCGTCCGTCTTGTGGTAGAGCCGCTTGGTGGTCATGAAATCCGCGTAGACAGATTCCGGCTGACAGTTGATACCTGTGACCAACTGCTGCCCCTCGAACTCGGTCTTTTTATCCTGCATGGTATACCGCATCACGGCGCTCATGCATCCGGTGGTCTGGCCCCGCTTGTAGTTTGTGAAGCTGATGATAGCCATAGCTTACCAGCGCTTTCGTTCAAGGATCATCCGAACGGCACCACAGAGTTCAGAGAACGCCCGACATACGCTTTCCAGATCGATCACGGTCACTCGTCCCATGTGCGCCAGGGTGACGAGCTGGTTCAGATTTCTGCCGATGGACTTCAGCTCCTTCAGCACTTCTTTCAGGCCGTCGATGACCACCACCTGCTTTCCCAGGCAGCAGGCAGTGACGTAGTCGCTCATGGACATCCCGGACTGCTTCGCCAACTCCTTGATGGCCTCCCGGTCTGTGGACGCCATGCGGGTGCTGAATTTAACATCTTTTTTCATGTCGTTTCCTCCAAATCGTAGATAAAGTGGGCCCGGGCTTCTGCCCGGAATTCATGCGGAAGTCGGGCAGCGGCGTTGCCGCAGACCAGACAAACGCGATGCTGGCCACCTCCAAGGAGGTGATTTCCCTGCACCGAACACCCGCGCTCCGCTTTCGGCCACAAATGGCCACAAACGGCGTTTCTTTTTCCCTGCGGGTGTTTACTCGCCATGCCCGGCAATCTCCCGCAAATCGCCGCACAGCGCCCCAACAGGGTCAACAGGGGCGACCACAGGTACACCCTGGGCATCGTCACTTTCGGCACGGCGCAGCTCGATGAGCCGTTTCCCGTTGCTGCGGCGCACCATACCGAAAATTCCGATTTTGCTTAGCGCGTCAAGGCTTTGCAGGATCAGGCGGGACACTTTCTTAGGCGAGATACGCTCCATACCGACAGGGTCGATTTTTTCAGACAGCTCTGTGGGAGTGCCGATAAATTTCGTACGGTCGCGCATCAGTTCAGAGACCAGATAGGTGATCCGGTCGCCCAGTAGCTCCGGCTGCGTTCTGCTGTCTGCTACCATCTCCCACACGTTTTCAACGTTGCGTTCCAGAGACAACTCCCGGTATTCAATGTCACGACCGATGCAGGAGAGCTTCGCCTTACCGCTGCCGCGCCGATCTTCCACCAGAGTAAAACTGGAATCCACCGCCCCGCTGATGGCTGTCGTACCGGAGATACGGTTGAACACATCATCGGCAGTTTCCTTTCGCAGATGATGGATCAGCAGGATGGCGATGCCGTGCTTGCCCGCCAGCCGCTTCAGCACGGACAGGTCCCGGTAGTCATTGGCGTAGGTGGCATCGTGGACGGGGCGGACCATCTGCAGCGTATCGACGAGGACCAGAACAGTATCCGGGTGAGCTACGAGGAAGCCCTCCACCTGCTCCTCCAGCCCCTGGCCGATGGGAGCGCACTCCGTACAGAAATGGACGCTGTCCGGCGCGTCCTCTGTGATCTCGAAGAGGCGGTTCTGGATGCGAAGGACGGAGTCCTCCAGGCAGAGATAGAGGGTGGTGCCCTGCTTCACGCTCATTCCCCAGACCGGTTCTCCCTTGGCCACCGTCACCGCCAGCCACAGGGCCAGCCAGGACTTGCCCACCTTGGGTGAACCCGCCAGGATATGCAGACCCTGAGAGATCAGCGTGTCCACCACAAAATTGGGCGGCTCCAGCGGACGGTCCATCAGCGTCCTACCGTCCACCGTGACCAGAGGACGGTCCATTTTGTTGCTCATAGTCAGTACCTCCAATTCAAAATATCTGAATACAAAAATCTCCCACCTCGAAAGAAGTGGGAGTAGTATTCTTTTAGAGGAGCAGTGCCCACAGGACTTTTGAGCATCCCCTTGCCCCTCTGCTTGTATTGTGGTGGAAAAGATGGTATCCTGATAAAAAGCATGGACAGATTAAAAATCAAGTAGGACAAATTATTGCAGAGGAGGGGGCCAGCGGAAATGGAGGGGAGCATCATATTCTATACCTACGGCAGCACCTTGGAGCTGAACGGGCAGCAGTTTGAGGCAGGCAGGCTGACCGAAGATCTGCTGAATCTATCACCGGATGACTACCACCCTCTGCACGAACGGATGGTGCGCATCCGTACCCTTATGGACATCTACGAGTATGTCCGCAAGAGTGAACTTTGGTGGAAACTGAATGATGAGATGGAGCAGCTCTGTCAGGAACTTCGCCGATATACTGTGTTCCGCTTGCTACCGGACGATTGCTATGACGCTTTCTTTTCGGTGATACGGGAGATCACAGGACAGTTCAGCTTGTTTCCTCCCGAGGAGCACAGCCTTTCAGAGGATGATCAGACAAAACTTCTCAGCGCCTCAGCGGAAGAATTCTTCCAGAGCGATGATGGGGACAGCGATCCTGAAATCTCCTTGGGACTGCTGGATCTGTTTCGTCGCAGAGAGGGCAGCGAGGAAAAGGGCGAGTTGTTTTATTACGAGATGTTTCGCCTCCTGGGAGCGTGCGAAGATACCTGGAGTGCCTACAAGAAATACATCGACCGCTACATGATGTATCTTCACGACATCCGTGCCTTTGTTCCTACCATCCGGAATTTCATCAAGTTTATCCTCTCCACACTCACGACCAATGGGCCGGAAAGTTATGCGGCAGCGCTCTATGGTTTCTATAACGATGATCGCACCGCAGAGAAGCTGATCGTCAACCCCATCACTTACCACGGGGACTGCTACAGGAGACACGATGAATATATGCTCTCCTATGTCCCGCGGGAGCTGCCGGACGGCTCCATGGCCATCTGTCAGGAGCATGTGACGGACAGCTTACAGGCGCTGATGAAGGCAGACTATATGCTGGCCCTGAATAGCGGACACAACATCCGCCGCTGCATCATCTGCGGGAAATACTTCATGCTGAAGAGCGGCGTCCACGCTTTGTACTGCGAAGGGGCCTGTCCCCACGCTCCTGGCTACACCTGTCGGCAATTTGGCACGGTGGAAGTTCAAAAGGAACTGGCAAAGAACAACCCCAAGGTGAAGGCCAAGCTGACTGCCTTTTCCAGGATCACGAAGGATATGCAGCGGGGAGCTATCTCTCAGGAGGATGCCAGAAGAGCCAAGGATCATGTGCGAGACCGGCTCTACGATGCGCTGCGCAGCCCGGATATCTCTGTTGAGGAGTTTTCTGAACAAATATCTACTGCGCAAGTGTATGAATATTGCCGCATCACCAGAGTGAGCAAGCCCCGAGGGCGTCCACCGAAAGCAAAGGCGGGTGGGACCCATGACCAATGAGGAATTGGTCCGCCGATATTACGGCGGTGATGAGCGCGCGCTGGAGGAGTTGTACCGCAGGAATCTCGGGCTGATCCGGCGCATCGCCCGGGAGACTGCCAGAGAGTTCAACTGTCTGCATATGGACAGGGAAAGACCGGGAGAGTTGTCCGGCTATACGAAAACGATTCTGGAGGATCTTTGCGGCGAGGGTGCGTTGGAATTTCTGACACGGGTCCAGAGCAGAGAATACGATGAGAGCCGTGCTGTGCTTGCCACCTACCTGTACCCACATCTGAAAGGCCGGATGACCCGTTGGCTGGAGCAACATATCGGAAATCTTTCTCTGAGCAAGCACGAGATGGATGCTGTCCGGCAGGCACAAAGGCTATATCATTCAGGTCAGTTCAGCATCGAAGAGATCGCGGAGAAAATGGATGTCCTTCTGGAACAGGCTGTCAAGCACATCCGTTACAACACCCATTTTGTTGGTGTCAATGATCTTATCCCTGGGAGCTATGACGGTGATCCCTTTGAGCGGCTGATGCCTGGGAATCTCTCTGTTTCTGCGGAGCAGGTCGTGTATCGAAAAGTCTGCATTGAGCTGCTGCAGGAACTATTTGATGCTCTCCCGAAGAAGGACAGGGACATCCTCGGAAAATTCTACGGCGTATTCGGATTTGAAAAAACTTCGCTGAAGGAAATCGGCATGTACCACATGATGAAGGAGTCCGCCGTGGAAAAGGCAAAGGAGCGTGCTGTCACAAAGCTGAAAAAAGCCTATCCGGGTAGCAGGCTGCAGATCTGGAGGAATGTTCATCGTATGATACGCAGACCGATCCTGCCAGCGAAGGATGACAGAGCACTGCGGCGCAGCTTCACGACTTCGACCCTACGAAATCAGGAGTCTGGAAGATCGTAGTTTCGATACAGTCTGGTGAGAATTTTGCGCAGACAGGAGACCGCAACAGTCCCCTTTAGGACATGTTTAGGAAAAATCAAGAGTCATACTCGCTTTTTTATACGTTCCGTGCTATAATGCAGAAAAACACGAAAGGCCGGCAACTATGGCTACACATATTTTAGTCGTCGATGACGAGACTGCGATCGCAGATCTGGTGGAGGTCTATCTGAAAAACGAAGGCTTCACCATCCACAAATTCTATAATGCCTCCGACGCCCTGGCTTGTGTGCGGACGACACGCTTGAATCTGGCGGTGCTGGATGTGATGCTGCCGGACATGGACGGCTTTACCCTCTGCCAGCGCATCCGGGAGGACCACCTGTTCCCCATCATCATGCTCACCGCAAAGGTGGAGGATATGGACAAGATCATGGGGCTGACCTTGGGAGCGGACGACTACATCACCAAGCCCTTCAATCCTCTGGAACTGGTGGCCCGGGTCAAGACTCAGCTGCGCCGCTACACCCGGTACAACCCCAGGGAGGGGACAGTCCAGGAGGTCACCGAATACGACTTTCGAGGCCTTCAGATCTCCAAGGCCACTCACAAGTGCGTCCTGTTCGGCGAGGAACTGGCCCTGACGCCCTTGGAATTCTCCATTCTCTGGTATCTATGTGAGCACCGGGGGAATGTGGTGTCCAGCGAGGAACTGTTTGAACATGTTTGGGGCGAGGCGTTTATGGACAGCAACAACACCGTCATGAGTCACATCGCCCGGCTACGGGAAAAGATGCACGAGCCCAGCCGAAAGCCCAAATTCATCAAGACCGTTTGGGGGGTGGGGTACACCATTGAGTAAGAAAGGAAATACCCGCAGCCGCCGGAGATCTTTGCGCATCTGGGGCGGCTACCTGCTGGTCCTCATGGCTTGGGTGGTCGCAGTGATGGCCTTGGCATTTCTGGGCTTCATCATCTGCGCCAGCATCACCTGGCAGCCCTCGCCGCTCTACGACTTCCTGAATTGGGTTCGAGACTACATCGTTCTGGTCTGCATCGTCACAGTGCTGGCGGGCTGGGTGGTCATCAGCTTCTATTTTATCTCCAAGCCCATCAAGCAGCTGGACGTGGTGGCCAATGCGGCAGAGCAATTATCCCGCCCCAGTGAGGAGCCCATCCAGCTGCCGGATTCCCTGGAGGACATCTCCATCCAGCTGAATCTGGCCCGGGAGCAGGCTCTCCGGGACGCCCGGGCAGCCCGGGAGGCAGAACAGCGGAAAAACGACCTAATCGTCTATCTGGCCCACGACCTGAAAACGCCCCTGACCAGCGTCATCGGCTACCTGACCCTCCTGCGGGATGAGCCTCAGATCTCCCCGGAGATCCGGGCCAGGTACACCGGCATCGCCCTGGAGAAGGCGGAGCGGCTGGAGGACCTCATCAACGAGTTCTTCGACATCACCCGCTTCAACCTCTCTCGCCTGGAGCTGGAGCGGCAGAGCGTGGACCTGACGCGGATGCTGGAGCAGGTCGCCAGCGAATTCCGCCCCATTTTCGCAGAATCGGGGCTGTCATGCAGCCTGGATCTGCCGCCCAAGCTGCACTATTCCTGTGACCCGGATAAGCTGGCAAGGGTCTTTGATAATCTCCTGCGCAACGCGTCTTATTATAGCCTGCCGGACAGCACGGTGGAAATTGCCGGACGGATAGAGGCCGGGAAAATCGTACTCACCTTCTCCAATGCGGGAAAGAACATCCCCCAGGAGAAATTGGACCGGATCTTTGAACAGTTCTTCCGTCTGGACAGCTCCCGCGCCACCCGGACAGGTGGTGCGGGCCTTGGCTTAGCCATCGCCAAGGAGATCGTGGAGCTCCACGGCGGGACCATTCGGGCGGACAGCACCGAGGATCGGATCACCTTCACCATCTGTCTTCCGTCAGACCATTCAGAAGCGCCGTAAGAAAATCACAAGAATTTCGCAGAAAACTTGCAAGGCATCCGTTGGTAGATAGACAAGTATGAAACGCCTGGTTCTGGTACCATTTCAGTATCAGAACCAGGCGCTTTATTTTGATTAGGAGGTCTTATCCCATGAAAACCATTCTCGTTCTCTTCGGCGGATGCTCCACGGAGTACGAAGTTTCTCTCCATTCCGCCTATGCGGTGCTGTCCCACATGGACCCCGCCCGCTATACTCCTTTGGCTGTGGGCATCACACGGGAGGGGCAGTGGCTCTGCTATACCGGCGACCTCTCCCGGCTGGAGGACGGTACTTGGCAGCAGGCGGCAGACTGTATCCCCTGCACCCCGCTGGTGGAACGGGAGGCCCACGCTTTACTACTGCTGGACGGCTCCGGCCGCCGTCTCCTCTTTGACGCGGTATTCCCAGTCCTCCACGGCAAGAACGGCGAGGACGGTACGGTACAGGGACTCTTTGAACTGGCCGGGGTCCCGGTCATCGGCTGCGGGACATTGTCCAGCGCCTTGTGCATGGACAAGGACCGGGCCCACCAGCTGGCGGCCCTGGCCGGCATCCGGGTCCCCCGGAGCCACGTCTTTCATTCCAGCGATGATTTCAGCCGGATCGCCCAGGCAGCGGAGGAACTGGGATACCCGGTGTTTGTCAAGCCGGTCCGGGCCGGTTCCTCCTTCGGTATCACCAAAGTCTCCGGGCCGGAAGAGCTGCCCGCCGCCATGGAGGAGGCATTCCGCCACGACAGCGCCGTGATCCTGGAGGAGACGATCCCCGGCTTTGAGGTGGGCTGCGCGGTCATGGGCAACGAGGAACTGACCGTGGGTCTGGTGGACGAGATTGCGCTGTCGGAGGGCTTTTTCAACTATGAGGAGAAGTACACCTTAAAGACCTCCGCCATCCACTGTCCCGCCCGCATCCCGCCGGAGAAGGCGGCAGAGATCCAGGCAGCGGCAAAAACCATTTACCGTGCCCTGGACTGCCGGGTATTCGCCCGGGTGGATCTGTTCCTCACCCCGGATGGGGAGATCGTCTTCAATGAGGTCAACACCATCCCCGGCTTCACCGCCCACAGCCGCTACCCCAGCATGATGCAGGGCATCGGCATTTCCTTTGGGGAGCTGGTGACCCGCCTGATCGAGTTGGGGGTGGCGGGATGAGAACCGTGTCGATTCCCCGGGAGCAGATTTTTCAGGGGCCGCTGGTCCTGGTCAACCGGGCGCATCCCCTGCATGAAAAAGAGCGATCTGCGCTGACCTCGGTGGACCCGCACCACCCCGACATTCTTCTTGAAAGCCGGGCACGGCAGCTACTGTCTGCCTGTATCCAAAAGGCGGGGGGACAGCGGGAGATCGTGCCGGTGTCCGGCTGGCGGAGCCAGCAGGAACAGCAGCGGATCTGGGACGACTCCATGGCGGAGCATGGGGAGACATTTACCCGCCAGTATGTGGCCCTTCCAGGATGCAGTGAGCATCAGACCGGCCTCGCCATCGACCTGGGAAAGGCTGCCGGATACATCGACTTCATCCGGCCTGCCTTTCCCTATGACGGCGTCTGCGGAAGATTTAGGCGTCTGGCGGCCCGGTACGGCTTTATCGAACGCTACCAGCGGGGCAAGGAGGAAGTCACCGGGATCTCGGCTGAGCCGTGGCACTTCCGCTATGTGGGGGCGCCCCACGCCCAGCTGATGGAAACCAACGGGCTGTGTCTGGAGGAGTACCGGGACTTTTTGCGGCAGGGTCCCCGGAGCGTCGCTCTGGAAAACGGCCGCATGGCCCAGGTGTTCTATGTGCCCGCCGCCGGAGCCGTCACAGAGGTGGAAGTGCCGGAGGGCTGCTGCCAGATATCCGGCGACAATGTGGAGGGATTTATCCTGACATGGTGGGGGGATACCCATGAGAACGGCTAAGAAAACCGTCCCGACTTTGGACCTCTTTCGTCTGGCGGCAGTCCTGCTGGTGGTGATGAACCACACCTCGCCCCTGGCGGATGTGTCTGCCATGGCTGATTTCTGGCTTACCCGGGTACTGGCCCGGGTGGCAGTCCCATTCTTTCTGATGACCACTGGGTACTTTCTGAGCCGGAATCACTGGGCTGGTGTGGGGCGGCAGCTGAAAAAGCTCTGCCTGCTCTACGGCGTCTGCATCCTTTTGTATCTGCCAGTGAATCTCTATGCCGGCAGCTTCACCGGTCCGGCGGATGTTTTGCGGAAACTGCTGGTGGACGGCACCTTCTACCACCTGTGGTATTTCCCGGCGACCATTCTGGGCATCGTCATCGCCCGGTGGCTCAGCCGGCTGGGCCTGCGGGTGGCTCTGCCTGTGGCGGCGCTACTCTATCTCATCGGTCTGGGCGGGGACAGTTACTATGGACTGGTTTCCCAGATCCCGCTGCTTCGGACCCTTTACGACGGCATTTTTACACTGTGCGGCTATACCCGCAATGGCCTGTTCTTCGCGCCACTGTTCCTTCTGCTTGGGGCCGCCGGAAGGCGGTGGAACCAAAAGCTGTCTCTGGCGGGCTTCTTCCTCTCTCTGGCAGCCATGAGCGCCGAGGGGCTGTGGCTCCATCGCATGGATGTCCAGCGCCACGACAGCATGTACCTCGCCCTCCCCCTGTGCATAGTATGCCTTTTTTCTCTGCTGCTGGGCGGAAACAAGGGCGAGTCCAGGAAAGTCCGGGAATTTTCCACAGCCATGTATGTGCTCCATCCCCTCTGCATCGTACTGGTCCGGGGAGCGGCAAAGCTACTGGGACTGGGAGAAATGCTCATTGAAAACAGTGTTCTCCATTTTATTGTGGTGCTGGCGCTCAGTGCGCTGCTCTCCGCCCCTTGCCTGCTGAGGCTTCAAAAGAAGCCCAGCCCCACCGCTCGGGCCTGGCGGGAGGTGGATCTGGCGGCCCTTGGGCACAACGCCCAGGTGCTGCGGAACACATTGGCCCCGGGGACAGAGCTGATGGCGGTGGTAAAGGCGGAGGCCTACGGTCACGGCGGGGCAGTGACCGCCCGCACCTTACAGCGAGCGGGCGTCCGGGCCTTTGCCGTGGCCTGCCTGGCCGAGGGGATTGCTCTGCGAAAGGCGGGCATCCGGGGGACGATCTTGATCTTAGGTTATACCTCCCCGGAGGAAGCTCCGCTCTTGACACGATGGCATCTGACCCAGACGGTGGCGGATATTGACCACGGGCGGGCCTTGGCAGCCAGAGGGCGGCGTGTCCATGTCCATCTGGCCCTGGACACGGGGATGCACCGGCTGGGCATCCTGGCGGAAAACCGGAAGGAGATCCTGGAGGCATTCCGGCTTCCAAACCTGGTAGTGGACGGTGTCTTTTCTCATCTATACGTCTCGGACAGCCTGGAAGCCGAAGATGTTGCCTACACCCAGGAGCAGCTGACCTTGTTCTATGATACGGTGGCCTGGCTCCGAACTGCCGGATATGATCCCGGCAAAGTTCATATCCAGTCCAGCTATGGACTTTGGAACCTCCCAGCTCAGCCCTGTGACTATGTCCGGGCTGGAATCGCACTCTATGGAGTTCGAAGCGATGATGCGCCTGTTCAGCGAAGCCTTGACCTGCGGCCGGTTCTGTCTCTCCGGGCCAGAGTGGCCAGTATCCGCACTGTGCAAGCCGGAGAGAGCGCCGGGTACGGGCGGGTCTTTCAGGCAGAGCAAGAAACCAAACTGGCGGTGGTCACCATCGGCTACGCGGACGGTCTGCCCCGGGATCTGCCTCAGCGGGGCGGCCAGGTGCTGATTCAGGGCCGGCGTTGTCCTATGGTGGGGCGGATGTGCATGGACCAGTTGCTGGTGGACGTCAGCGATCTTTCGGAGGTCGCTCCTGACGATACAGTGACTATTATCGGCCGGGATGGCGGTCAGGTGATTCGGGCAGAGGAACTGGCTGCATGCTGTGGGACGATTACCAACGAACTGCTCTCCCGGTTAGGCATGCGGTTACCCATTGTTTCTGGTTAAAGAGCGGTAGGGAATTTTACAAAGATTCCGGTTCGGATTTCAACATGAATATACCTTTAAACAGGAATAGCCACCAACCACGATGAAATGGTTGATGGCTATTCCCGTTTGGTCGACACCAAGAGATTCTCTCAATCGGTTTAATCTGGTGTTTTCAAGATGTCCTTATGAGGAGTCGCCATTGGCCGGTCATTTTTTGTTGAGGGGTAAGAACTTTGTAGGGGCCGATGCCCACATCGGCCCTCACGGTGTACGATGATTTTCCGGCAAACGACGGGGCGATGCACCCCAAGGGTACTTGTTCCGCTTCGCTCCACTGCGTGGGCATCGGCCTTGGCTCTCCCTTTGGGAGAGCCAAGGGCCGCCCCTACACCGTTCAGCCTCCCCCTTACCCCGTCACGAAGGCCTCCGGGAAACCGGCGGCCTTTACCTTTTCGCAGTACTCCTCCGCGTTGCGGCGGAAGCGGAAGGCGCCCACCTGCACCCGGTACAGCGGCGTGTCCTCCACCGGCGGCTCCGGCGTTTCCGCAGGCTCCGTCTCCGGCGCCACGTAGGCCATGCCGAAATAGTCGCACACCGCCTTGCAGGTCTCCTCCGCGATCTGGGGCATGCTGTCGATGAGCCACCGGGCCTCCTCCGGCTCATCGTGAAAGCCGAACTCTGGCAGCACGGCGGGCATGTGGGTGGCCCGCAGCTCGTAGTGTCCCGCGCTCTCCACCAGCTTATCCGGCCCGCCGGGCGACAGCGGCGCGATGCGATCCTGGATCAGCCGCCCGATGCGGCGGCTCTCCTCCGAGGGATAGCAGTGCACCCGCGTGCCGGACGCCTTGCCGTTGAAGCCGTTGGTGTGCAGGGCGATGTGCAGCGCGGCGGGCCAGTCGTTGGACTCCCGCACCCGATCATACATGTTGCCCCGCTGGACGTTCCGCACCGTGAAGCCGCAGCGCGTCAGCGCCGTCTCCAGCAGGTCGGCGCAGCGGCCCATCTGCTCCTTCTCATTGGTGGGCTTTCCGTTCCACAGCGCCGACGGCGCGTAGGTGTTGCTGGCTCTGTCCTCGGGGCTGAGATAGATGTTGGGCATGGCTCACTCCTCCAGCTCCGGCAGGCCCGCCAGCGAGGTCAGCAGGCTCAAAATGCCCGCCAGCACCGTGGAGCTGACCACCGCCAGCCAGTTGACCTCACACAGCACGGCAGTGGCGCCGATGGTGGCCGCCGCCGTCTGTGCCATGGTGCGCAGGGCGCGGATGCCCGCCGCCTTGAACCAGAGCTTCCAATTGGTTTTCGTTTTCATATGCGATTCCTCCTTTTTTCGGTTCTATCCTATCCTATGCGTGTCCTTCCAGATCGGCGATGCGGTGGTTGGCCACCCGCACCCGCTCGTCCATCAGCGCCACGCTCTCCTCCAGCGCGTAGGTGCGCTCCACCAGTTTGTTGTGCTTGCTGACCTTCTGCTCCAGCTGTTCCAGCCGGTAGGCGATCAGGGCGGTGCTCTTGCGGTTGGCAAGGTAGCTGCCAACCAGCGTGCCCACAAGCCCCAGCGCCGCCACGATGATGGCTTCCGTCATACGACCGCCTCCCATGCGTCGGCGTATTCCGTCGGGCTGTACGCCGTATCTTGCAGGCACTTATACAGCACCCCATCCAGCGTCATGTATTCGCCCGCCTTGTAGATATCGTGCGCTCCCGTGGGAGCTACGAAAGGCCGGGCCTGCTCCGGCGCGGTAGCGTGCAGCGGGCGGTGGAATGTGCCCCACGCCGTGCCGCCCGGCACGATATCCGGGTAGACGGCATTGTCGTAGCCCTGAATGCATTCCCACACCTGCCCACGAGCGGTGTAGATGTCGCCCATGCTGTGCGCTCCCGCTGCCCACTTGGGGTACAAAGCGCCGGCGGCCAGCCGGTCATTATCGGCCACCACGAACCGCAGCACCGCCACCGCCGCCGTCTGCATGGCGGCGATCTTCTCGTCGGATGTCAGAAGTTCTTCGCCATCCCGCCAGAACTTACTTTCGCTGTACGTGTCCCCGATGCCTACCGGGCGGTCATGGAGCGCTACTGCACCGGGGAAATCCCCGGCGTTGATCTCCCGCAGGGCGATGACGTTGGTCACCGCGCCGCCTGTCACGATCGCATATCTCATGCCGCCACCTCCTTGTGCTGCCGGATGACCACAATGCCGTCGGCAGGTTTAACGCTGGTGCTACCTCCATAATAACCGCCGTTGCCGGAGTTAGGTACGGTGGCTTTCAGGTTTCCGCCTCCGCCGGAAGCGTAAAGGTCGCCGTCCGCTTCGCCAAATTCGCGGGTGGTAGTACCCTGGCCCTTGCCGCCATTGCTGCTGAGGGAGCCGGAACCATTTGCTCCGTCGCCACCATCTATGCCACCACCACCACTAGCAGCAAAACCAGCGCCACCAGAGCCACCATTGGCACCATTCTTTACAGAGGTTTTGCTCCCCTTAACTGAACGTTCGCCGCCATTTGCTACTGCGGCGAACGCCGACGTTGTGCCACCCTTTGTGGCGGCAGTGCCGCTGTAGTTACCATTTGTGCCCGCCGCACCTATCACGAGGGGATAGGCGGTATTGGCCGCCAGCACCACAGACCGTACTGTGGTGGTGTAGCCTGCGCCACCAGCACCGCAGTAATCACTGCCACTACCACCACCGGCACCTAACAGAAATGCATCAATCACCATGTTTTTCAACGGCGTGAACGTGCCGCTGGACAGAAACTTGATGCGCCAGTTGCCACCGCCATCGTCCAGCGCCTGATATGTGCCGTCGCCGCCTGTCCAGTTGAAGTCCTCGCCGATGATGGGCGCGGAAATGGCGCTGCCGCCCGTGGCGGGGCCTGTCATGTTAAGGATCATGTGATCTCCTCCTAACCCAGAATAATAACGTTGGCGGTCACAGCTTCCTCCGGCACCGTCTCGCAGGTGAAGGTCAGCGCCCCCGTGCCCTGCGCCGTGCCGCGGATACCCGCCTGCGCGTAGGCCATGAAGCTGTCCGGAGCCGCGCTGACGATAATGTTGGCGCTGGCCGTCATGTCGCTGACGGGGACGGTCTGCTGCTTGGTATCCGCGTTCCAACCGGACGCCAGCAGGAGCACGGAACGAGGCTTGGGAGCGTCCGCCTTGGCGTTCCACACAGCTTTCTCCGCGTCGGACGTGTGCAGGCTGATGCTGTCAGCATGCGCGTTCAGCGCGGTTTGGATCGCGTCGGCGTAGGCGAAGATGTCACGCGCCTTTCCCTGCGGGTCGTAAACGGCTTGCGTCATATCGCCGGAGCCGTCGCCATCCCGGCCATTGTAGACCATGAACGTCGTCGTGCTGCCGTCTGTCAGCGTAACGGTGTAGGTGTCGGTCGTGCCGGGCGCACCGGTTCCGCTCGTCCGGTTGATAGACTGGATAGAAGAGCCGTCATCGCCGTTCCAGATGGTTACATTTGTACTGTTTTGAGTCGGAGCGCTGCCGCTGTACGAATAGACCGTTTCGGTGATGGTCAGCGTCTTTCCGCCGCTGGGGTGCTCGTCGGTCGCCGCCGCGTCAGAGACCGTCACGCTGACATCGCTGCCGTGGACGCCGATATCTCCCTTGACGCCTTTGGCCCCGTCGTACAACATGAAAACGTGGTCTCCGTCCTTGTCGGTGATGGTGATAAGATAGGCGGTGGGGGTGGTAGGTGTGGCGGGTGCTTGCAGCACACTCACCGTCGGGCTGACGCCATCAGGCCCGCGCAGGCTGTTCGATGTCCACACCGCGCCGTCCGCGGCGGTGATCGTCATGGTGTCGTCGGCATTGAAGTCAATGTCCGCGATGCCGCCGTGGCCGTCCAGCCACGCCAGTAGCGTCCGGCCCTGTACTTTCTTGGCCGTTCCGGCCTGCTCCATGATGAGAAGGTCGGTTGCGCCGATGGTGGTGGCCTCCGGCAGCTGGCCGATAGATCTGTCAGCCATCCTCTGCCACCTCTGTTTCCTCCGTCGCCGTCGCCAGCAGACCGTCCAGCACCTGCATGCACCCCAGCAGCAAGTCAAGATTGCCGCTGCCGTGTACCTCGATCCGATCCAGCGCCAGCCGGACGGACTGGATGGTGTTTCTTTCGGTTGTTTTCATGTAGTCCTCCTTATGTGCCCACCAGCATGATCTTTGTCGTACTTGCGCCGCTGCCGTTCTTGTAGGTGATAGTCTGCGGGGAGAATGTATACCTGTCCACGTGCAGGGAGGGTGTGTAAACGCCTCTCGCGGTAATCGTTCCAGCATATCCAGCATTTGTAAACAAAGTATCAATGTTGGCGATACTTGCTTTCAGGTCTTTGACGGTCTGGCCGTTCACCTCAACATAATTGGCTTTCAGGTAGCTGGTGGTGATCTGGTTGCTCTCCAACGAGGATATCCGCGCCACGGCGGCGTCCAGGTCGGAGATACTGGCCTTATTTGCCACCAGACTGTCGAGCTGTGCCACCTGCGCGTTCAGTGTCCCGATGTCTGCGGTGTTTCCGGCAATATCCGCCGTGTTCTGCGCCGTCTGCTTCTTCTGCCGCACGGCGTCCCGCTCCTGAGCGGACAGGTACGGATACTCGTTGTCGATCTCCTCCTCCGCCGGAGCGCTCACCGTCGCCCGGAACAGCCGGGAAAACGTGGTCGTCTTGGCGTGTATCCCGCCGTAGATGCCGCCCACGGTCACGCCGTCGCCCAGCTCCGCCGCCGGGTCTAAAAGAGCGTCAGCGGCCTCGTAGGGCTGATAGCGGTAGTTCTTAACCGCCGCCAGAATATTCGCCGCCAGCGTGTCGCCCTTGATGCTGGGCAGCAGCGGCACATTGACCGTCAGCTCCCGTCCCGTATTGTCGCCGGACGTGTAGCTGTTGGTGCCGTCCGTCACCGTTACCTTGCTGTAGGGCTGCAGCTTGTCCGCCTCTGTCAGACTGGACGCACTGTTTCCTACAAAAATTTTACCCGACAAGAATCCTGTCACCTCCAAACGTGATGGCATTGCCGCCGTTGTCCACCAGATAATTGGTCTCCTTCGGCAGACTGTTCAGCAGCACCAGCCGCAGCTTGCCCACCGGCGTCATGCACCAGTTGCCGCCGTACCACCCGGCGATCGCCTGTAGCAGCTCCCGGCAGGTGTAGTTTCTGGGCTTTGTCACCTTGTATTTCTTGCCGCTGGCGGAAAAGAAGCTGTCCGTCTCGCTGTCCAGCGTGATCCCGACCTGGGTACAGACCCGGTTGACGATGGTGATATCCGTCACGCCGCCGGTGCCCACGCTGCCGGTATACCACTGCTCCGTGGCCAGCATCTTGTCATAGCCGTGCAGCGTCAGCACGCCGGTCTGCTTGTTGTAGCTCCGCTTGTCCACGTTGTAGACCCCCTGAGCCACCCATTCGCTGGGCTCGCCGGAATCGCCCACAAGCCGCACCTGCGGCCTTAATTCAGCCATTCTGGCCACGCTGGAGGAGAGCACCCCCAGCAGCTGCACGGATATCTCCCCGGCCACCGCCCCGCCCACAGTGGGGATATCCCCCTGGAATAGAGAGTTCTTCGTTTGAAGAGACCCCTCCATAATCTTTTCTTCGCCGTAGACTACATTGTCAATGTAAAGTTGCGTCTGCATCCGGTGGGTGCTTGCCAGCAGTTCCTGATATCTTGCGTTCGTGCTCTGCATTTCGCCCTCCTTACTGCTCTACCAGCGGGAACGAAATGCCAGACCACAGCGATTCTCCTGTTTTTGGGTCTACCGTCGTCACCGTGGCAGGCACGTTGTTGGAATAAAACTGCGCCACAACCGTCTCGTACAACGGATGCAGATTGGTTTCCACTGTGACAAATTCCGGAAGAATTAATTTCATCAGCATCATCAATTCATTCCGGTATAGATCCATGCAGCGAATGTTGACCTTGTACTTGATTGCAACGCGACCGCGGTGCATGGTGCCGTCCATGGTTCTCCCTGCTTCTGAATTGTCAAGGTCGTTGCGGGACCATTCCATACCTTCTTCTCGCACGAAACGGAGAATGTCCGTACCATTGATCTTGAAATACGGTGCGCTCACAGGCTTCCACCTCCCCACGATCTCTGGTTTTGCCGCTGCTGCCGCGTGATCTCTGGCGTCAGCACTCTTGCCAACTGAGCCAACTCTCCGGTAAACCGGATCACAATGTCGCCGCCGGAATTGCCGCTCTCCTCGCGGAATATCTGCCGGATCAGGTCAGCGGGTGCTTCAATGTTGGTGCCTCGTTTCTGGTCGCCCAGCACCGCGAGAAATTCCCGGTTGGCCGGTATAACGGCGCCCTGTGCCAGGGCGGGCACTTGCACGGCCCGCAACGCAGGCATAGTTTGCTTCTTGTATCCACCGATACCACCGGAGCCAAGATTATTTCGTGAGGCAAACGTGCCTTTACCGCCGCTCAGAAAATTCAGTACGCTGCTAAAAGCGTTGGTGATCCATTTCACCGCGTTTGTCACCCAAGTAACTACGACTTTCCACTTGTTGATTAGCCCCGCCAAAAGGCCACCGATTATTTTTAAGCCCAGCTGCGCCCACCAGTGTTCAGACACAAACTTTTTTACCTTTGTGTTCCACCAGTTTTTGATGCTTTCCCAGCATCCAACCAACTTTTCTTTTAAAAAGTTCCAGTTGGGTGCGATGGCCGCTGCCAAGCCTGTTGCGCCAATCAGAATTAAGCCTAGTCCAAGCGGAACGCCAACGCCGGTAAATAAAAGAACAATGCCAAGCACTAACAGCGCCGCGCCCAGCAAGCCAACAACCAATCCAAGCGGCCCTTGCAGTGCTTCCACAATGTAGTTCCAGTTGGCCGCCACAGCAGATGCGAGGCCGATAGCTCCCATAATTAACAGTCCCAAGCCAAGCGGAATATTTGCGCCAGAAAAGATCAGGATAGCGCCAATTACCAGAGCCGCCACACTAAGAATGGAAACGGCCCAGCCAAGCGGCCCCTGCAGCATTTCTTTTATCGCGTCCCAGTTTTCAGAAATAGCGTCCCAGATTGCAATAGCGCCCAACACCATCAATGCAATACCCAGCGGAATATTTGCGCCGGAGAAGGTCAGAACAGCGCCCAGCGCCAGCAGCGCCGCGCCGGTGAACAGTTCCAGAATGGCGCTTAAACTGTCGTCGATCATGCTGGTAAAGTCCGGCGCGATGCCTCCGCTGGTATCAAACCCGCCGCTGCCGCTTGCCGAAGAATTGTCCTGGCTGTCCATCACGTTCAGCTCGTCAAACCCCGCCAAGTACTTACTGGCTTCTTTCGCCGCTTCTCCTACGCCGTCAATCGCGTCCTTCTGCTTGTTCAGCGCTTTCGCGCCAGCCGCCGATTTCTGGATCGTGGTGCCAAACAACATGGAGATCAGCTTTGCGACCGCCGTCACAATGCGGGTGATCACATTGATCAGCACCGTAAACGCCGGGATCACCACCTCCACAATAGGCTGCGCCAGCGTCATCAACGCGCCTTTCAGCCGCGCGATGGCAGCCACAGCCTCGTCGTTTTGCTGAATGGCTTCCCACAAATAGTTTTTCAGTGCCCGTAGTCCCACTGTGATCAGCGAAAACACCAGCACACGTTTTGCCAAAGTTTTTACGTGCTGACTGAATTTGTCCATGCGCTTTGCCGCTTCCTCTGCCGCCGCGCTCATACCGACTGTTTGGTCTTTTGCACCGGCCAGCCTTGCAGCAAGGTCACCCGCGGCACCTTTTGCGCTGTTCAGCGCCGCTGTTTGATCTTCAATCTTTTTTGTTACGCGGTCATACTGCTTTCCCAGAGATTCGATTTCTCTATCCTGATTTTTAAGCAAATCCTGCTGCCCTTTCAGGTCTGCAATAAGCTGCCCTTGACGATCTTCCGCCTGTTGCCATTCCGCATCAGAAAGTGTAATCTTCCCGCTGGCAATATCTTCGTTAAGTGCTAACTCAGATTTAAGTGCATCCATAATGCGCGTGATTTCTTGCTCGGTTTGTTTGGCAGCACCTTTGGCATCGTCCAGTTGTTTTTCAATGGCGCTTTTCTTCCCGGTACTTTCGCTAAGTTCTGATTCTATTTTTTGGATTTTTTCTTCCAGCTTTTTTAAGTCCGCCTGTGCTTTCTTGTCGTCAATTTCCGTGCTGAACACAATAGACCCGTCAGCCGCCATATACTCACCACGCTTTCACTGTTTTTGTGGACATTTGATAAACTATGTGCTATAATTTGCACATGGAGGTGTGAGAAATGATAAATTTTAACAAAAATTCTGTTTGGAATCTTCGCCCGATAAATGTCAATGAGGTTCGAAATGAGCTTTACGGTCTGCTTTTGAACGACGAAGTGATTTTGTCGGCATTTAAAACCATCCGCGACCAACTTGTTTTTACAAACAAGCGCATTGTCGCAATCGACGTGCAGGGAATCACCGGATCAAAGCGCTCTTTTTCCTCCCTGCCTTACTCCAAAGTTCAGTTTTTTGCCATCCAAACACCAAGCGTTATGGAAATGGTCAAGGATTCCGAGTTGTACCTTGAATTCTCAAGCGGCTTTTCTGCCACATTTGAGTTTAAAGGCGATGTAGACATTGGTCAAATCGGAAGAATGGTCTCCAAGTACGTCATTTCTTGAGCCAGCCGCCCCAAAATGGGGCGGCTTTTTCACACCCACTCCCGTATCTTGTCAGTCTCCCACTCGGTGTATCTCTGCTTCAGGTCAACAAGATTTCGGTTGTTTCGGTAGAAATCTCTCTCGCTTTTGTCCAGAGATTTGCCGTTGGCAAGCTTCTGCCGGATGCCCACGATCTGGGCAAACAGACAATCGCCGATCTCCTGATATGCCCCGATGAACGTCCACCAATGCAGATAATCCAGCAATCGAACTTCCGTTCCTATCACGCGATTCACCGGCGCCACGATCACGGGAAAGTCCTGCTGCCAGTCCACCAGCTTTTTGGGTTTCTTCCCGGCATCGTTTTCCTGTCCGCAGTTGATGAACCACATGCACTTTGCAATGGCTTCTTCGTAGTCATCGGATGGCATGTCCTCAAAGCCGGGATAGAAAATATCCAGCACAACCGCCGCCCGCTCCTGGTCGTCCAGCTCCACGTCGTTAATGGCTTCCAGGATATCCAGAATGGCACGGAAATCCGACCGCACCTCGTACTCCTGCCCGTTGATCTCAACGGATGTCGGCAGCGTGTACGTCATTTGTGGTACTTCTTGGTGTACTTGGCGATGCGGGGGTTCATGGCTTTCTTCTCTCGCATAACCGTCTCGTCCATTTCGTCCATGATCGCCAACAGCAGGTTGGCCCAAAGGGGCAAACCCTCCGCCAGCGCATACACATTCAGCTCTCCGAAAAGGCCGTTGCACACATCGAACTCAAAAACGTCGTTGATGATATCCCGCATTTCGCCGTCCAGCTTTCGCACCACGTCAAAAAGCTCTCTCTTGCCCTCAGCTTTTCCAACCTCAGCTTTGTAGGATTCCTGACGCTTGTCCAGCGTATCAAACGCGTTGAAAAGCTTTTCACCAAACGCAGCATCTGTGGGGTTGAAAGAGACTTCAACGGAATCGTTCAGCTTATAGGTCTCAACGCCGGTTGCGATTTTCAGTTCCTTCATTTTTCGCGCCTCCTTCGGTCAGTTACTCCGAATCCGCCGTGAACGTCAACACACCGGCAGTCACGGAAGCGGTGCCGGTGGTGCGAGTGCCGCCGTAAGTCACGTCAATGGGCATGCCCACAAAGCCGCCGCCCTCGCCGCCGAGACTGGAGGGCTTCACCATTGCACCTTCGTAGCGCTCGGCAAACACAGCCGTCTTTGCGGTGCCCGCGTAGTGGTGGACGATCAGCACGTCTTGATTGGCCAGTGCCGCCGCATCCTGCTTCTTTACGGCCAACTCCCAAATCTTCGTCAGCGCCTTGTCGCCGCTGTCCAAGTAGCAGGGGTCAAAGGTCTGCGTGACAATGGGCTTCTTCATGGTGGTGCGGGTGGTGCCCAGGATGTCCTTTTCAGAACTCTCCTGCCAGTCATATTCCATGCTGGAATCCGCCACGCGGGTGCCAAAGGCAGACCACTCCGGGGAAGCGCTGGTGCCGGTGTTTAAGTACGCGATCAGAAGCTCACGGTCAATGGTCTGGCCCGCTGTCGTGTTAAAAATGTTATCAGGCATTTGTTATCACCTCGTAAGTCATTTTCATGAGGATCTGATGATCCTCGTCGCCGTTGTCGTATGCGCCGAACAATGCGGAGCGCGTGGTGGCTTCCACGCGAACCACCCGTGCGTCGTCCCCGATGTCCGGCCCGCCGTCTGCCGCCCAATCTGCCAGACTGTCCAACAGTTCGTCGGCTTTCAGGCGCTTGTCGTTGCTGTTGCCCGGCTTTAGCCGGTAGATCACCTTGAACTGGTACTCCGCTTGATGGCCGCCCAAAATGTAACGCCGTGTAATGTATGTCCCCTGAATGGTCGAAAGCGCCATTGCGCCCTCGCTGTCAGCGGGAAGAAACTCATACCGGATCACATCCACCGGCTTATCCGGCCATGTGTTCAGCCATACCAGCATCGCGCGGGAGATTTTGTCCTCCTCTGCCGCCGAAACTAGTTTCTTCGGCTTGTCATTTGCCATATTTCGCCACCGCCTTTTGCGCTACGCGCACCCATTTTTCAATGTTCTGCGCCTTGGATGCCTCGCACCAATGCGCCTGCGCGTTTGGGTGCATGGCTTGTGAAAATACCAGATTTCGGTCTGTCAGAACCTTCGTCGCGCCTTTCTTGGCCCACGGGCTTCCCGTATCGGGATCGACCATCAACTTTCCGTAATAAAGGTATCTGGCGTAAGGCCCCGGATACACCACCGTTTTCCCGATGGCCCGTGTCCTCTGGGTCAGGGAGCCGGTCAGCGCCGGAACGTACGGCACCGTGTCGGCTTCCACCTGAATAGCAAGAACGTGTTCGGCCTTATCACAGGCAAGCGCCAGCTGCCGCCGCACATCGTCCATGCCCTCGGTGTGTACGCTGAATTTCAGCCCCATCACTTACCTCCCACGGCCCAGTGCTTTAGGTCACCGTAGTCTTTCATGTCCACCTTTGTCACCTCGTAGCAGTCGTCGTGCGCCCTTGCCACAGTCTCGTTGTCTGTGACAAATCGCCCCTTGACGAAAAAGCTCTCTCCGCCGTTGCCGTTGGTGGAAAGTGTCCACAGTCCGGACTTTTCCTCCGCGTTCCAGAAGTCCTGCGGCCCTGCATACCGTTTCTTTTTGCCAGTCGTTGCATCTTTTGCAACAACTGAAAACGGGATGTACAGGTTTACCGCATCGGCCCCTTCCAGGCCGCTGGCCCTTACGTTGGCCGCCTTGGAAGCGGACAGCAGCACACCCTCAAGCACCGTCACATAGAGCTTCGTCACGTCCTGCATGGTGCCGGTGTCCGTCTCGTGGGTCACGTTATAGAGCGTTACCGTGTGGGGGAACATGGACATGATCCGTACCCCCTTGCTTTCAGTAGTCCGTAAGGTGCCAGATACATGGCCGCGATCTCCCGCTTTCTTGCTTCCAGCAGCTGCATATCGGCGGCAGATACCGCTTTCGTGCCGTAGCTTTTTGACCAGTCGCCCACGGATTCGCTTGCTACAGGTCTTTCGGCGTTAAAGGCGACGCTGTTCAGCCGTTCGCCGTCCTGCATCACCTCTGCTAATGCGCACACCGCGTTCTGCACGGCGGTCATGGCGTCGCCGGTGACATTTCTGGCGCGGTTCATGGTCACATAGTCCACATAGGCCGATGCCCTACCAGCCAGGGCCTGGAAAGCGTCCACGTCAATGGCCGTGCCGTAGAACTCGGTAGCGTAGTATTCATAATCTGCGTATGCCATGTTTTCCGCCTCCTTTATATCGTTTCCTCCCCGCCCGTCAGGTTTTCCATCGGGGCGGGGAGGAGGCGCGCTTACTTGCTGGTGTCGGCTGCGATAAACAGGCCGTTGGGATTAGGCACCACGGGGATAAACACGCCGCTGGCCTTTGTCCACACCGCCACGGGGTCGGGAGTGGCCCACTGGGTAATGGTGATGAACTGGTTGGCGCTCTTTTCGTTGTACTGCCCGTAGTCGGCTTCCTCTGGGGTCACACCCCACAGGCCAACGCCGAAGGAGGAAGACGTGCCATTGCACAGGAACGCCATCTTGTCTTCGGGGAAAAAGCGCTTGGTGGCCTCGTTGCCGCTGGCGGTCTGGGTCTTATAACGCAGGTCATTGGTGGTGATGACGCCAAAGCCAAACAGTTCCGCGAACAGAGAACGGATTCTCTCGGCAGGAACATAAGTGCCAGCACCCACAGTGCCATAGATCAGCGTCTGAATGCCCTTGTTGGCAGCCAGCTTGCGCAGAATTTTGGTGGAGGTCACGATTTCGGTCAGGGCGTTGCCGGACTCAGCGGCATCGTCAGCCACGGCCATGATTTGGCCCACGATATCAGCGTTGGGGCCGAAGTCGATCTTGTAGCCGGTGTTCTTGGTGGGAACACCGTAGTCCACCTTGAGGTTCAGGTTGTTCTCGTTGATGGTCATCTTGCCGGTGGCCAGCACTTCCATCTTGGCAACCTCAGTGCGGGTCTTGACGGCCTCGGCCATCTGGCGCATGTCGTCAAAGACATAGCGGATGATCTCGTTCTCGTCGCTTACGCCGTTTTCGATCATCAGCCGCACGCGCTCAGTCTGGTTGATCTTGCGCTTGATCAGCAGCTTTTCCACCTCGGTCTTCTCGAACACGGGGCGGGTGCCGATCTCGGCCTCAGTGTCAAAGGCGTGTACGGTTGCCATCACGGGGATGTTGGCACCATCGGCCAGACGCAGATACTCCGCCTTGAGATTGGCGGTCTTCTGGTCGGGGAAAATGCGGTCGCCGATGTAAGCAGGCCGCGCAACAGACAGATTCTGTGCAAATTCCAGGCGCTCAGCGCTGGAAATCATGTTCAGGATATCAGGCATGGTTTCTTCCTCCTTACTTAGCCGTTAGCAGTCCAAACAGGGTACAGGGTCACATCGCCGGTGATCTCCACCTCGGTCACAGCAGCGCCGCCCTTGCTGGTGCTCCAGCCGGTCTGCTTGTTGCTGGCCTTGGTCAGCGGGTAGCTGGTGGAGACCTGGGCCATAGAGCCCTCAAAATAGGTGTTGCCGTCCACAGGAGGCGTGCCGGTGCCGTCGTTCTTGTCGTAGGTCACGGTATAGCCGCGGGTGATAGCGGGGGTGTCCACAAACACAACGCCCTTACCGGACAGCGCGGTCTTGGCGGCCTGGGCAATGTTCAGGTTCTCCGCCAGCACACGGCCAGCCACCAGAACAGAGCCGGGCATGTCGCCGCTGGTCACGTCCACAGGCTCAAACACGATACCAACAGCGTTGCCGTCGTTGGAGGGGAAAGGGGTGCCAGCTGCAACGATCTTGTAATTGCCGTCCTGCACGCCCATAGAGGCGGGAATCTCGCGGGTTTTCAGCACCAGACCAACTTCGCTTTCCAGGAAATTAGGCCGCTTGGTGCATGCGGTATTGGTCACAAAAGACATGGATCAAATCACTCCTTCGTAGTTGTCTGCGCATACTGCGCGTTGAATTGTTTTGCGTACATTGCGCCCAAGCCCTCCGCTTTCGGTGCGCCGCCGGTACCGACGGGCTTTGCAAACGTGGGTGCGGGTTTGCCGGTCTGAAACGCGCTGGGGTCTGCGTCCATCTGAGCCTTGTGCCACTCGTCAAAGCCCTCAAACACGCCGTTTTCCAGCTTCAGACCCTTGGTTTTCAGGTCTGCGATATAGGCACGTTCTGCCGCCTTGGAGCTGAATTTGATGCCCTTCTCTCCAATCACCTTGTGAACGGCTTCGGAATAGTCCCGGTCAGCGATCTGGGCCTTGTACTCGGCGGTTTCCTTGGTGTACTTGCCCTGCAGCTCCTCCAGCTGCTTGCGGATGCCCTCCGCGTCGCCGCTGGATTTCTTCAGCTCCTCGATGTCCTTGTCACGGTCGGCAAGATTCTTCTGTGCCGCCGCCAAGTCCTCCTTGGCCTGATCCGCTTTCTGCTTCTCCCGGCCAATGTCCCGGCTGTTTTCGTCGAGGATTTTATCCACAACGTCCTTTTCTAGCCCCAGACCTTCCAAAAAATCGCGTTTCATGTCTGCTCCTTCGCCACCTCGCTTTTTTCTCGTGGGTCGCGTCCACTGTGGCCCCGTAGTTTTGCGACTTCGGGCCGGTCAAAAATTTTGAAAAAAAGAAAGAGGGGCTAACCAACTACAATTCGTAGTCAGTTAGCCCCTCTCGGCTCTTCTCACTCACCGCTTAGAGCGAGGTCGAATATTTGTTTGATTTATTATACCATACCACGCAGCCGGTGGCAAGCGCCTATTGCTTCATTTTGCACTTGTTTATGTCCACATTCTCGCGCCGAATATGTATCACCCTTACCCCGTCTTTGGTGGGGATCAGCTCCACCCGGTCGCCCTTTTTCAAAACGCTGTTAATAGCCTGCAAGGTGTTGGTGTCAAAAAGAGAAGTCGCGCTATCTGTCATACAGCACCCCTTACGGAATCAAGTCCACAGCTCCCTTTGCCGCGTTGTACAGCTTCTTCATGATCGAGTTTTCCTGCAAGTATTCCAGACCTTTAAGCGTGATCCGTATTTTGCGCGAGTTCCTGAGACAGAGGTCGCCGGTCACGCTGGTGTATAAGTCTGCGTTTTTGATAAGGCCCACGTCTTGCAGAATTTCCAGATAGCGATGCAGGCGCTCCGCAGTGACGCCCATTGCTTCTAGCTGAAGCGCGTCAATATCAAACGCTGGCAAGTCCATGGAACGTTCCAATGCAAGCAGCAGCTTATAAATCGCCTTGAAGTTGTCCATCAGCCATCGTCCTCAACAACATACCATTTGCATTCTTCGCAAACCTCGTTCGCTCTGTCCATGTCAAACGGTTCTCTCAGCCGCGCTGCGTCCATTTCGTCCTCGCGGACTTCTTGCACTTCTACACACTCCGACCATGTAGTTTCTCTCTCATACAGTGGGCAATTATGCCGTGCGATAGGACTTCTTGCCATGTTATTTCCCCTCCAAATAATCGCGGTACTTCTTGCGAAGCTTTTCCGGTACAACAGTCACGATTTCGTTCTTCGTGTTCAGCATAACATATCCTTTGTCTGCAAGAAATTTAAGGGTTTGCCGGTCTGTCTGGTACAACGTCAGTCTGCTGTTGTTGATTATATCTTGTGCAGTCTCAAGGTTCAAGCTGCTTCTGTCCGGTCTGTTCTCAAGATTGTCCCAAAAGTGCTGTTTTGCACCGGAAATCTGTGGTTCCCCAACGTCAATCACATATTGACGATCAGAAAACTTATCTTTGATTTTCCATGTACCGGCGTATTCTTTCAACGGCGCGAACTTCTTGGAATCCGTCAACTGCCCGCCATACAGAACCTTTAACCTTTCCTTCTGCTCCGGCAGCCCCGCCGCCTTGCTGAACTCCTTGTATTTGGCGTTCAGACGGCGCAGTTTGATGTTGGCGGTGGTCTCGTCATCCTTCAGCCCAGCGGCCTTGTAAGCGTCTCTAAGGCGCTTCTGCTTGCGTATCTGGCGCTCTATGCTGCGCTGCTGCTGCGTGGCCGTGTACCCGTCGTATTCCTTGCCATCAAATACAAACTTCCGGTTTTCGCCCTTCATGGCGTCAAGGTCAGCCTGTGAATAGGTCGGCTCACTGACACCCTCCACAAACGGATAGAAGGTATGTCGGCAGTTCCATCCGCCCAAACCGGCGCCCTGACCGTAACCCGTTGTGGCAACAAAGTCCTTGTATTCGCCCTTTGAATCTCCGGGCTTCTCAGCCCACCGATACACGCCGCCTTGCCAACTCTCATGGTTTTCCAGCCCGTTTCCTGTGTTTCTCGCCCCAATATGGGCGCTCACTTCCACAAGATCGGTTTCCAAATAGTCGGCGGATTTCTCCGCATACTTCTGGTTGAGGGCATTCACGCCGGTCATCACGGCACGTCTTGCCGCCACGTCTACCTGATCCCGATGCCCACTTTCGTAGTCCACCGTTTTCAGGCCACTGTCCGCCAGCTGCTTGACCGCGTTGGTAATAGCTTGATTGTAGGAAATCGCGCCGTTCTGCACCTGCATAAGGGCGGAATCACAGCACCATTGGTACGCCTTTGCAGGCGGCAGCATTGTGCGCCCAGCGTCCACCAAAAAGCCCATGCTTCTGGTGATGTTCCGGCACTCCTGCTTTGTCTGTGCATAGATTGCCGCGATAGCCGCCGCATCCACCAGCACATCAGGCCGCGTCACATCCGCTAACGTGATAAGCTCAGTATAATACGCTTGATTCCGCACCACCACATCGTCCAGCAGCTTCTTGAGCTTCTGCTCACTGATGCCCGTGGTCTTGCGTATGGCTTTCTCGATCTCTTTCAGGTCAATGCCATGCGCCCGCAGCGCCTTGATGTCCTGCACCGTGACCTCGTTCAGCTCGTCCGCATCCTTGAGCCGGGAGCATATCTCCATCAGCAAGGTATCTTCCAGCCCACGATACAATTCAGCCAGTTCCTCCGGCAGAGCGTCCAGCAATTCGGGCGTAAAGTCGTACCTTCTCATTCGATCACGTTCTGGGGTTCAGTCACAACATCCTGCATCTTTGGCAGCGCCGCCTTTGCGGTTTCTTCGTCCTCGTTGAAGTACTTTGCTCGAAATTCCCAATCGTTCATGATCCCGGCGTTCAGCAGCTGCAAATCGCGGGCAAACTCGTTGTCCTTGGTTTCCTGATCGTCAAGGATGCTGTCACCCCAATCGTAAGTAACCTCATACTCGCCATCCGCAGCCAGACCGTAGAGCGTGGCATACACATCCATTGCGTAAATCAACGCATCAAACGTGTGTTCAAGCGCCGTCTGGATGCTGCTAATCAGCACATACTTTCGCTGCTTGCCGCTTCTGATCTCTGTTGCAGTCTTTTCTACCGTCTGGGGGTCGGAAATATCACCGTAAGACAAGCCTACGTTAAACTCAATGCGCCGAATAACGTCCTGAAAGCCCTTGTAAACCGCGTCATTCCGCAGTTCAGGATTAAGGAACTGGTAGAAGTCGCCGTCAGCCGTAAAAGCGCCAATTTCAAACAGCCGCTTGTCAAACATGTTGGCCGTTGTGGTGTTGCCGTCCATCAGCACCTTGCGCTCACCAGACTTAAACTCCCACCGCAGGCGCTCCCACTGTTCATCGGCCTGTTTGATCAGTTCCACCGTCGCCGCGTCGCCGTAGATAGACATGCCGCACAAACTGTTTGTGTCTGCTGTGTTGGCAATGGGCGGTTTGAAATAGGCAAACAACGGCCCGTCCATGTTCTGGATGGTCACTTCCTCCTGAATGTCCGCCCATTCCGGCACCACTTCCAGCGGCGCAGGCGCACCCACAGAGCCGGTGGAATCACTATAATACGCCTTGTTCTTGATAGTGTAAACAGTATCGGTCAGGTCGTGGGACTCCAGTCGCACATAGTACTTACCGTTGACCTTCACCGGCTTATCGCGGAACACACCGCCGACGCATCGCCCGGCCGGGTCAAACTTCGTCGGCTGAAAACCCGCCGCGCCGGTCATGTCCACCAACAGTTTGTCTCCGTAGATGTAAGGCTTTAATGCCACACCGCCAAGCGCAAGCCCCAGCTCCAGCGCCTTGCCGAAGTTTTCTTTCGCCAACTGAAAGCCATCGTTAAGATAGTCCGCCCGCTGGCTGCCCGTGATGTTGGCCGTAAACTCCACCAGCGTTGGCCGCGTCACCTCTCGGCAGATGGCGGCAGGCAGTCCCACCGCTTTCACATTGCAGTCCCGCCAGGGCGGCGTATTGACCAGCATTGCATACCATAGCGCGATCTGCTGCTCCATCGTCATGCTGACAGCCGGAGATGTACCAAATTCCCGCTCGGCCACAGCCCGCGGGAACAGCGCGCGTCTTACCGTATTTACGAAATTGCCTAAAAAGCTCATCTTAACTCTCTCCTAAGGACAGTTTGACAGAGATACCTACACTGATCCATGCTGTGATCATTCTCTTTAATGACTTTATCTTCCGCCGCTTCGGAATCCCAGCTGTAAAGCCCGAATTCCTCAAACGTTTTCACGCAACTCTCGTGGAATTTCAGTTTCCCCGCCTTGAGCAAAGCACCAGTCAAGCGAATACCGTCCAACACCGCGTTATTAGCGTTCCACACGGCGAATTTTCCGTGCCGCCGTATGCACTCGGCAAACGATGCGGCGCTGGGGTCAATGATAATCCTCTCAATCTTGTATCCAGCAGCAAAAGCTTCCAGGTCTTGATAATACTCCTCGTCTGTCTTCTGCCGGTTGGTCTCGCGCCCGCTGTGATAGTATTCTTTCTCCATCACGGCCTCTCCCTTGTGTACACGCCACATCCCAAACACCGTGGGGTTCTGCGTGCCGTAGTCACAGCTGATGTAATACGTCCCCGGCCCACCCCGTTCACTGGTCACATTGACCTCACGGGAGAACATAGGATACACCAGACCCTCGGCAATACAACGCTCACCAAGAATATCACGACGATACCAAATGCTACTTGTGTCATACTGGCTCTCGATCTCCGCCAACCGTTGCGCTGTGATTGTCGCATTGTCGCGGATGGTGAAGTGCTGATAATTGTATCGCTCTCCAAACTGAGAGCGGAAACGGTCAATATACCGCTGGTATATCCAGTGCCCCGGCGAGGATGGGTTCAAATCCCAAAACACGCGGCGCACTTTTGCCGCAAGCTGGCGGTTGAAAGCTTCTTTGATTGTATCTTCGTGGTGCAGGTTAATCTCCGTTGCGATCCACATGCCATACGAGTTGCCTCGTATTTTCTTGAAGCTGTCCGCTTTTGCACCACCTGCAAAGATTACAACATAGTCGCGTCCGCAAGACTTTATCACAAGGGCTTCGTTCCCTTTATATTTCGTCCACCGGCACCGGCCACGAAAAATATACTCAAGTCCAAATCCGTTTGCATCGCCGATGTTAAGCTTTGCATTTGCCGCCGTGGAACCTGTTGCAAGATGAATTCTATCCGGCGTCCCCTTCTCTATCAGTGTCGCAAACGCAGCGATGTTGTCGATGGTCTTACCGGCACGAACAGCGCCTTCTGCAACAGAGATCGTGCACCGTGTGGCGTCCTGAATATACGCCTTGTGCTTTTCACCAAAGGCCGGATGAATTGTTACCGTTTTCATTCGATGCCCGCTTCTTTCAGATAGGCGTCAGTGTCCTCCACGTCAACGGTTTCCTCCGGCTCGTCTCGCTGACCGAGGTACTGCTTGCCAAGCCAGATCGCCATTGTAGCGTTCTTTTCGGCAAGCCTCCACTGCATTCTACGCAGCGATATTTTACCCCGCCCCCTCTTTTGGGCGAATACCTCGGAAAAATGCTTTCCGTATGTGCGCTTACACCACGCATCCAACGTTTTATCCGTAACGTCAAGTGCGTCGCAGAACTCCGGAAGGGTGCATTGCAGTCCGCAAAGAGTCTCGAACTGCTTCTGGTCTATTTCTTTTCTTGGTCTTGCCACACATACCCTCCTTTCTCCTTTGGCGTTTTATGAATTTCTCCATGTCCCGCTTCAAGTAGGGACTGGTTGTTTTTTGCATTATGGCCTGTGCGTCCTCAATCGTCATTGATCAACACCGCCTTTTTGCCCGTGAACTTTTCCCAGCGATCAATAATTACATCGGCATACTTTGGGTCAAACTCCATGCAGTATGCGTGTCTTCCGTTCTGCTCTGCCGCCATAATGGTGGTGCCGGAACCAGCAAACAGGTCAAGAACATTTTCTCCCGGCTTGCTGGAACACTGCATCTGATAATCAAACAGTTTGATGGGCTTCATTGTTGGGTGCTCCGCAGACTTAACCGGCTTATCAAAATTGAGCACCGTGGTCTGCTTCCTGTTTTTGAAAAAATAGTGCTTGTGCCCGTCTTTCCATCCGTAAAGGCACGGCTCGTGAGCATCGTCCTCAATTTCGTTTTCACCGTACAGGCAAGGCTCATGTTTCCACTGAAAGTCTTGCCTTCCCATCACAAGCGAATTTTTTACCCAGATCAAGCACTGGCGCACGCGAAGCATCGCATCTTTGCACGCGCCCCTAAAGTTGTACCCCTCGCTATCAGCATGCCAAATATAAAACGGTGCGCCAGGCTTCATAACCATTGCTGCGTTAAAAAATGCATTCGTCAAAAACCGCCTAAATGCCGTGTCTTCCATGTTGTCGTTTTTGATCTTACCGGCGGTGCCCTTATAGTCCACATTGTAAGGCGGATCGGTAAGCAACAAATCCATTTGTGCCCCCCCCGCAAGCTTTTGTACGTCTGTCAAATACGTGCTGTCTCCGCACATAAGGCGATGGTCTCCGAGCTGGTACACATCGCCCAGTTTGCTCTTCGGCTCTGCCGGTAAAACGGGATCGTAGTTGTCCTCTACCACTGACGTGTCGAGTTCATCCCGCAGACCCCAATCAAAGTCAAAAGCAGACAAGTCAAGCCCCGGCAGCTCATCAGCCAGCAGGTCAAAGTCCCAATCGCTCTCGTTGCTCTTGTTATCCACCAGCCGCAGGGCGTTCACCTGTTCCGGCGTGAGATCGTCCACGCAGACACACGGTACTTCTTCCATACCTAGCTTCTGCGCTGCCAGAGCGCGGCAATGCCCGATTACGATAACGCCGTCGCGGTCAATTACAATCGGCTGCACGAACCCGTACTGTTTAATGCTTTCGGCCACATTGTTGATCTGCCGTCTATCGTGCTTCTTGGCATTTGCAGCATACGGAATAATATCCGACAGCCGCTTGTTTTTTACTTCCATGTGGCCTCCTTTGTCTGACGCACCGGCCTCCCACCACTGGCCTTTGTCATTGGCACGTCTGTACCCGGCTTTCGCCTCACCTAATATGTTCCCGCCGTGAGCTATGTGCCCCGCAAGCATACATAGCATCCACCACGGCGAAATCCTTTGCAGTAAGCAGACTATTTGAGACGCATCCCATACAGCGGTCTGCCAGCGCAATCACACCGCGCTGCGCCTTTTCATCAGCCGCACACTGTTTTTGCGGATTAACTGTCCGCCGCTGTGGCCACAGCTTGTGTGCACTTAACTTCTCGCGCTTCCTCGCCCGCTTGTGTGACTGGTACGGCATTGCAGTCCTGCCCTGCTTTAGCGCTTCAAGGGAAAAGCCCCCGCCACTCGCTGTGGTCTCCCCTTACGGGGCACCTATGCCGCGTATTGGGCGTTTTCTTTCGGCTTCCGCCTATCCGCCTTGAGGAATACGCACAACCCTTCGGAACTCCACGGTAAACGCATGGCGGAGCGCCTACCGCTTCAATGTTCTGGCACACTTTCGGGCGGGACGCTATGCCACTTGCCTGCGGTAGTGCCGCACCGCTTTTTTCGTCGCGGATTCCGTCTCTACAGGCTCCGTATTGCCCAGCCGTTTTCTATGTGTCGGCACACTGTGACCGGATGGGAGGCGCGACCTCCCGCCCCTGATCGTGGGGTATCTCACGAAGTCCGGCGTATACCCGTCATATACCGCTGGCGGGAAAGCGGTTGAATGGAGGCATTGGCGGGAATCGAACCCTGCATCGTCCATCGGCGGCAATTTCCGCCGTGCGCTCTTCCAACTGAGCTACAATGCCGTGTGTGCCCGCCGCCGTGCAACGACGGGCCACAGAAAGGAGAATGAAAAATGAATGCAAGCAAGATGATGAATAGGAGGTGTCATAGGGTCTGCACGTCCCCATGACTATTGTACCACACTTTTTGCAATGTTTATAGTGCAAAAACGCGGATTTTCTAAAGTAGTTATTCTAATTAAACACTTTTTCACACTTCCTCGAAATACTTCACATCTCCGATGCTGCAAACGTAAATCTGCCCCTCGTGGTATTCGCTGTGTCCGGCGATCTGGGGATTATAAAACACCGTCGCGTTGCCGATGTCGGTAAATGTTTCGCCGTATACAAACACCTCGCAAAAGGCGTTTAGCGCCGCGTCAGACACCCAGCTTGCTGGGGTGGTGTACTGATACTCCCTGCATACGTCCTCCGGCGTGTAGCGGTTCCTGTGGCGATTGCAAGCGTTAAACAGGGCTTGTACAATGCCACGGCACTGGTCGGCATCGTTTCCCGCTTCTGCCGTGACAATCTGAAGCACCTTCGACACATCGTAGCCGAAGGTCTCAAACTCTCGGTCCGTTCCGATGGCTGAAATCACCGCCTCCGCGCTTTTCTCCGCTTCGTCCGGGTCTTCGTATGCTTCTTCGTGCGGGCCGCCCTCGATCACCAGAATCGTGCGCTCCTCGTGTTCCGGCCCCTTCTCAGAAAAGCCTGTCAGCACCACCAGCGCCGCCGCCAGTATCATCAGCACCCACGCAGCGGCAATAATGCGGTCATTTGTCGTTGGTTTCATTTGTTTTATGACGCTATTCCTCCTTTCTCTCGCCGTATGAGCAGAAATCGTCATACCCGCTGGCAACCATCCGACAAGCGTATGTTTTGAACTTGCGGCAATCGCGGCACCGCACCACTGACTCCACATCAGCCGGGAACATATCCGCAAGTGCACGCTTGGCATCCGCCATGGTAGCCGTGGGCATTGTCATTTCTATATAGGTCAGCCGCGCAATCGCTACGGACTGGTCAATGTATTTCGCCATCACTCCACCTCCCATTTCAATTCTTCATACAGTTCAGCAAACCGCTTGTTCCACTTCCGCATGCCGCGGAATACATACACGGCAAGTGCAATCCAGATAATTGATGCAATATCACTCATGCTCATGCTCATTCGCCTCCTCAATCCGCCCCGCCAGCCGTTCCAACTTGTACTGGCGGTACTTGTCCACAGTCTCCTTGCAGTCAAACAGAATCACCAACTGCTGAAGCATGATCTCCACGTCGGCGATCTCCTCCGCAATGTGCGGGGTGTTCTCCTGCCCTCTGCTGTTTTTGCAAAGCTCCTTTGTCGGTTCGCTCATTTCCTCGATGGCCATTGTCACCTGTAATTCCTTCCCGAAGGTTTCCAGCGCCGCCTGACAAATTGCGTTATCGTGTAGTATCATTTTGCGGTCACCACCGTATCAGCGCCCTGTACAGTCACCCAGCCATGCTTGAGACGCGCCTCCGCTTCCTTCATCTGGATTAGCTCCGGCGTAATGGATTCCGCAATGGTCTTGTTGGCTTTTGCCTCAGCTTCCGCCTCAATGATCTTTACAGCAGCCTCAGATTCAGCGATAACGCGATTTGTTTCTGCCTGCGCTTCCGCCGTCTGTTTGGCAAGTTCTGCGATCTCTGCATCCTGCTTGGCCTGCTCTTTTGCCCGTACCTTTTCCTGCAACGCGGAATCCAGTTCCACGTCAATGATCAGGGCACTGGACACGTTGATACCATACTCGGTACTAAGTTTCTCATTCAGGTAGTCGGTAATAGCCTTGTTTACCTCTGACTTTTTGTCGGAATAGATGTCCATAACGGAGAATCTGGGGGTAACTTCCTTCACATAGGCAATAATGCTGTTCTGCACGCGACCCTCTACAATGGCCTCTCCGTCCATGCCGTTAAATTTCTCGTACAGGCTCACCACGCGGTCAGGCAGGAAATTGTAGTTGACCGTCAGGTTAATGCCCACCATGCCGCCGTTGGCAGGGGCATCAATATGCCAATCTGCATGTTCGTCTGTGTTGTAGTCAGATGGATCGTCGGAAAAAACAATCTGCTGCTGACTAACGGGAAACTGCTTGACGTGCTTCAATGGTGATAGCCAATGCCAGCCCTGTGTCAGCGTGTTTTGCTCCACGCCCTTTGCGGAATACACAACGCCCACATAGCCCACCTTGATTCTTGTCAGGCAGATGATGCAGAAAACAGCAACAACCACCGCCAGCACGGCGGAAACAGCAATAGCGATACCTTTTTTCATGACTTTTTACCTCCAAAAATGTTATAAATTACGACAAACGATACGCCAAATACAATGATGAATAGTGTGATAATCTCTTTCATCTTTTTTCCCTCCGGCGTACTTAACGCCGCCAGATTAAACCGCAGCCCCTCATTGGCCTGCCGCAGCGCTTCTATCTCCCGCTGCTGGTTCTCGATCAGGTAGGTGGCGAGACCCGCCATTTTTTCAATGCAGTCTGGGTCGTCAAGTCCAATCGGGCATTCATTACATCCCGCTTTTTCGGCACAGCACCGCAGCGCGGTCACGATCTCATCTCTTGTCATGTCATTCCTCCTCTTACCCAGTAAATTCTTCAAAGCTGCACGACTGGAACGCCGACCGCATATTTACCCATCGTGCAAGGCGCTTCTGTTCGGCAGTCGGCTCTCCGCCGTCGTAGTCGCGGTACGGCTGGGCAAACGGCTCCACGCCCATGTCCCGCAAGGCAAGAATGCGCTTATAGCTTTCCTCCACATCCTGCACAAGTACATAGCACCAAAAACGCCACGGCCGCACACCCGCCTCTTCCAGATACGCCGTGGCCTGTTTGATTACCGGCAGCATGGTAGAGGTGTCACAGCTCATGCGGACAAACCTGATCCATTTCAGCCCTGCCAACAGCTTTGCCGTCTGCGGCGTGATGAGCCGTGCGTCCAAGCCCTGATTAAAGTCCACCCGCACATTCTCATGCCCCATGCGCTCGATCTGCTCTAAGCCGTGGTCGTGCGCCAAAACGTTGTTGTCCATGAAAATGATGTCCCGGCTGTCAGGGCGTTTTACTTCCTCCCATGTTGCCGCCGGTCGGATAAGCCCTTCTTTCTTCGGCACGATGCACCAAGGGCAGTTGCGGATGCAGCCGCGTGTTAGAAAGCCGATGGCCGGTTTCCACGCCGGATACAGCGAGTAGTCAGGTCGCATTCTCTCTACCTCGTCCGGCAGAGCGCCGTAATCCTTGTAGCCTGTGCCGCCTGTAATAATCTCATCGGCATTGATGCAGGTATCCACATCAGGGGAAAACGTAAAAACCTTACTCATGTACACCCGGTCATAGTGTTTGAACCCGTCCCACCACTCCACGCTGTCACAACGGGCTTTGTAGTAGGCAGACAGCCGCATCAATGCGAGGTTCGGAAAGTTGTGACCGTCTACGTCGATCAATCCAATGTTCATGTCTCAATCTCCAAACACAACGCCGCACTCGTCCTTCAGCATATCCTTGATGTGCTTCCGCTTGATGCGGCCTTCGTTTATCTCCTCTGCCAGCTTTTCCAGGCACTCATACAGATACGCGATGCTCTGCGTGTCCCGGCTGTCCGATGTCTCCTCAAAGACGTGCCAGCCGCATTTGTCCATCAGCACCATTGCCACCATGTCCATGTTCTCCTGTGTGCCTTGCAGCTTGCCACGCATAAAGATGCGGTCGTCCCTGCTCAAATGCTGTTTACCCATCTCAATACCTCACTCCTATGTAGTCCAGCACCCGCGCATAGCCAAGGCCGTCTTTCGTGGGTTTCCACAGCCCATCCGTGTCGAATGCCCCGCCGCCGATGCAGAACGCATAGTGCTTCGGGTGCGTGTGCTTCATGCACTCAAACCGGTTTTCTCCTTTTTCGAGGTGTGCCCCGAACGCGCAAAACATGCACCCCGTCCTCTGGCACCCCGTGCAATGCAGCGGCTTTTCGATTAGCGTTGACGGATAATCATTCTCGCCGTCGCTCGCCACGATGTTGCCGTATACGCTGCAATACGGGATGTTTTCGTCCTTTAGGAACGCAAGCACGTCCTGTTCTGTCCAGAAGCTCATAGGCTTGCTCATGGGGCGCTTGCCGTCAAAGGCGTTGCAGCCCGTGCGCTTCCACTCTTTTTCTCGCTGCTGGCTCTCGCTCGCCATCATCGCGGTAAATGGCACACATCCGCTCGTAGCTTCGTATCGCTTGGCGGGTGCTTTTTTCATCACGTCGCAGCATTGCTCGCTAATGCGGAACGGCGCATCCTTGAGATAATGCCACTTGTCCGCCAGTTTCATCGTCGAGCAGTAAACGCCCTTCCGGTTGTATCCGGTCAGATACAGATTGACCGTTGCATCGTTCTGCCCGTGCGCGTTTTGTAAATCGCGGATAAAGCGCGCCTGTTTTTTGCCGATGACGGGATACCCGTGCTTTGCTATGACCTGCCGAATGTTGAGCTTTGGCCTCAGCCGCACGAGCTGCACCTTGATCCGCGGGAACTTCCTTTGCAGCCAATCCGCGTACTCATTGACGAATTTCTGAATTTCAGGGTATTCCAGCCCTGTGTTCACAAACACCAGATTCAGCTCCCACGGCGGTGTCCTGAAGCTCGACAGGTACCGCGCCGCCAGATACGCCAGCACCGTGCTATCCTTTCCGCCGGAGAAACTGACGTAGCACTGCCCGCCCCATGCGGTGTACCATTCGTCTAGCTTTTCGTAGGTCAGTATCTCCTTGTCCTGCACGTCCAGCGCCATCAGTTTCTTCGCCGCTTCATTCGTCAGCGGCTGATTGATTGGCAGCATTACTCAGCCTCCACCAACTTGCCGTTTACCAGCTTATACCATGTGTCCGCTCTGATGTCCGTGCCGTCTACGACAAACGCTTTCCACTCTTTGATGTCCCAATTGTCCTCGTTTTCCTCACAGATCACCAGCACAGCACCAAGACCGCCTTTAATCTTCACATCGTTACCTCGAACAAGGCCGCATCCATTTTTGCCAACAGAAACAGATCCTTTTGCGGTGGCTGCGCCGCGATAGCCTGCGGTGGCTGCGCCGTAAGCGCCTGCGGTGGCTGCGCCGCTATCGCCTGCGGTGGCTGCGCCGTAAGCGCCTGCGGCGGCTGCGCCGCTATCGCCTGCGGTGGCTGCGCCGTAAGCGCCTGCGGTGGCTGCGCCGTAAGCGCCTGCGGTGGCTGCGCCG
>CDZI01021303.1_pt1 | contig 146694 bp, 151 predicted proteins | sample 554811 | NCBI WGS metagenome assembly CDZI01 (sample SAMEA3182110, study PRJEB8094) | gut metagenome | biome: human; feature: gut; material: Stool; isolation source: human stools | place: Canada | collected 2013-04-23
AATGAAAGAATAGAAGATAATGTTAAACCAAATTTATTAAATAGAAATTTTACTACTGATGCTTTAAATAAGGTATGGGATACAGATGTAACTTATCTAATATATAAAGGATCTAGGGCATATTTATCTACAATAATTGATTTATACGATAGACATGTAGTTGCATATAAAATTTCTAAAACAAATGATAATAAATTGGTAATGGATACTTTAAATGAAGCAATAGCAAAAGAAAAAGATGTAAATGGATTAATCCTACATTCTGATCAAGGATTCCAATATACATCTTATGAGTACAAAGCTATATGTGAATCAAATGGCATTCAAATTTCTATGTCTAGAAAAGGAACTCCAATTGATGACTCTCCTATAGAAAGCTGGCACGCTCTTCTAAAAAAAGAAACTTTGTACAATAATAATATTACATCTTTACAAGAATATATTCAACTTGTAGAAGAATGGATATTATTTTACAACACCACTAGACTAAAGTCAAAAATTAAGAAAAAGAGAAAAACTTACGCAAAAAGAGAAAAATAACTTTTCTCTTTTTAATATACTATTTTTTTATTTGTATCTCCAAAATGGGATTCATATCAAAATTCCTATTTTTTATTTCTTATTTAAGTTCACTTTCAATAGTATCCATATCTATTATATATTTTGCTATCTTACCATTTTTAATTAATAATAAAGTACTAGATTTAACACTCATATCACTAAGACTACTAGCCTTAATATTATCTTCTTCCCCAATTATACTTTTATTTAATTCATCACTTAAATCAACTACATATAAAGGAGTTTTATCTTCTTTCTTTTGATAATTACTAATAACACTCTCATAATAAGTATTCATCTTATCTTTACTATCTAAAATAGCAACATAATAATTTCCTTCTCTATTAAATATAGTACCAGCCATTATATTTTCATAACTAATAACAGCATCACTAACTTCAGGTTTATTATACCCTGGATCAAATAACCCAGCCTTATTAGCACCTAATGTAATTAAATACATTACAATAAATGCCACTACTAATATTAATAATATTTTCCCAAGCCCTTTTAATTCACTTAAATTTTCAGTTTTTTTCATATTAATTACCTCATAAATAATATACCATAATTTTAAACAAAATAAAAGAGGAAATTACATATCTTTAACATCCTCTAACTTTATATCCGATTTATTAAGTCCCTCATTAATATCACTAGAACTCTTATTATATGAATATACTCCATTATTAACATCAATACTTATAACTTCTCCATAATTGTTAACTTTAATAGTATACACATATTCACTTTCAACATCTACATCTAACTTAACTCCATTATTACTAAAAGTTGTATTAGTTGGATCATCTTGATACATAAAAGTAGTTGTAGCACTTTTAAACATATTAACTACATTATCATAAAATAACGTTTTCTTAGAACTATTTAAATAATTAGCAACATTAGGTACTATAAGTAACATAATAATACTAAGAAGCGCTATTACTGCTATTAACTCTACTAAAGTAAAACCTTTCTTTTTCATAATTCCTCCTTTATTTTAACAATAGTCATCCCATCATTAAAATTATCTAATTTATAACTATATACTCTTTTATCTTTAGATAAATATTCATGAGTAGCACTTTTTAAAATACCACTACCCTTTCCATGTATAATTAGTATATTATAATTTCTAAGTTTAATATTATCATTAATAAACTCATTTATACTAATTAATGCACTAACTTTATCTAAACCATGTAAATCTATTACAGGATACTCCATATAAAAAGGATTATTTATTTTTAGCATATATCTTATGAACCTCTCTTACATCTGGTATACTAGTAACACTTCCACTAACTTTAGTACTTAATCCACTTGCTATAGTTGCTATCTTTAAACACTTTTCTAGTTCTAAATTCTCACTTAACCCATAAGTAAATGCAGCACTAAATATCTCACCAACCCCACATGTATCAATACTATTAACCTTAATTGAACCCATCACTTTAATCTTATCTTCTATTTTATATAAACATCCCTTACTACCGAGAGTAATCACTACTTTAGAGTTATACATTTCTTCTAGTAGATTAACTACTTCTTTAAGACTATCAGGATCATTATAATCTATTCTTTTCTTACTAGCCACTTCAGCAAAGCCTTTACTACATATAATATAATCCGAGAGTTTACACATCTTTATAGTATCATTACTAACTTCTCGTACATATACTACTTTTTTGACTTTCTTTAACTTACTACATATTTTTTGACATACATCGTAATAACTAGCATCCATTAATATAATATCTACGTCTTCTATATCAAATTTCTTATTAGAATTTACAACACTATCACTAATTATTGTTTTACTATAATTATATTTATTTACCAATATATGACTAACTATAGTTTCATTGTCTCTAAATACATTTTCTATATTAACATTATTTTCTTTTAAAGTATTAATTATCATATCTCCATTTGTATCATTTCCAATAGTACTATTTAAATATGTATTAACTCCCCACTTACTTAAAAGAAGAGAAGATATAACACCAAATCCACCAGGACTTATTATCATACCTTTTGAGTTACAATTAATTCCTTCTTTAGGAAATCCATCAAAATACAATATTTCTTCTATACATGATTTCCCTATACATAACACTTTCATATTACTACTTCCCTTCTTATTCTATTTTTTTATTTAAAATTATTTAGCATCCACTTGTAGTTTCTTTTATTGTGTATGGGTTAGAAGATGAGCCATCTCCATTAGCCCATTTAGTACAAGATTTGAGAGAAATGGCAGGACGCAGAGCGAACGAGCTGCCCACGACGCCGTTGCTCAAGCGGCCAGGGTAACCAGGACCATCGACGAACCAAACGCTCGAGTCAGAGCCACCCCAGTGGCGAGGGGAAAGGGTCCACCAATAAGTACTTCCTGTTATACTTCCTCCGACACTATTTAGATAATACCATGCATATGGACTAGGTAAGACTGTGCCAGTTTTTCCGCCAGCATATGATATTTCATCTGATGTCATTAATCCTATTGGGTATGTTAGTTTTGCTTCACTATTACTTCCTGAAAATGCATCTTTGATGTTTGCACAGTTATACGTTGGTGTCTTATTTGTAGCAAGTCTTCCATATGGAGCATAATCAAAACTACTTGTTGTTGAATAAGTCTCTCCACTTGCTAGATTTCTATCATTACAATATACGGCTTCTGTACTTATATATTTTGTATAAGCAGTTAAATTGTTTTTATACCAATTATCTACATATGTTTTTATTGTACTATCATTTGTATTTAGTCTATTGTTTTCTAAAGAACCTGTAGTTCCATATTTATATCCTACATACATTGGATCATTTTTTGTAGTATTGAATGCACTTTTTCCTATATATCCACTTGTTGTATCTGGGCTAGTTCCTGCATACAAGAGTCTTATACTTCCATCATAGTTAGTTCTTATTATTCTCCAGTAAAAGTTAGCAAACTTAACCCAGTTGTTTTTTGCATCTCCTGCAAAATAGTATACATCTTTAGGAGTATTACCTGCTATACTCTCAGTTGCTTTATATAAAGTTCCAGTGTTTGTTTCGGTAAATGTTGTATCAAAGCCTGTTCTTGTTTGTATTCTTGGATTATCAGCTAATATTTGTTCATATAAAGTTGGAATTATCACAGTATCTACACTACCTGGACAAGTATTACCATTATTACCACTTGCATATATATGTGTTGTTATATTTGAATTTAATAAGTCATTTTGGTTAGTACTTTTATCATAACTTAACCATATTTTTAATTTATATGTATTACCTATAGTATCAGATTTACTTAAATACTTATTTTTAGCAAGTAATATGTAACCTTTACCATCTGAGTTATAACCTAAATTACTTAAGTTACCGCTTACTACATTACTACCATCTGTTAATTCATACTTTAAATATTTACTATTTTTAATATTACTTGAAATACTATCAACTACTAAATATAAGTTATAACATACATCTGTATTAGAATTAGATGTTCTTTTAACAGTAAAATCTTTTATTTGTGCTTTAGTATCTTTTGAAGAATCACTTATTGGAAGTAAGTTATTAGTAGAGATAGAATTCTCTGTAATATCTAAGTCTATAGTACCTAGTATTACATTCATTCCTTTACCTTCTCCTCTTACTTGTGTTTTAAAATAAGCATAACTACTAGTAAAAACTATTACAATTAAACAAAATATACTTATTCCCATTAATAAATAATAATTATTCTTAATCTTATCTAACATATTATCACCTTTTCTACTCTATATTAATTTTACAATAATGATTATATTTTTTCAAGGTTTAAAAATAAAAAATAAGTAAATTTTACTCTACTTATTAAATCTTTTATTAAACTTATCTATTTGACTAAGTCTTTTTATATTTTTATTTTCAGTTTCTTTTAAATAATTTAAATCTACATATTCTAAATTACTACTTGTATTAGAACAAGGATACATACTTATTAAGTAAGGTGTATTATGAAAAGTTACTACTATAAAATAATTAGTATTTTTATTATCAAACATTCCACAATTATCAAACTTAAATATATATGAATCTGAATAACATTCATAATAATAACATTTACCATTTTGTATATATTTTTTAACTTCCTTAAGTACTTTTTCTACATCAAAAGACTCATTAAATTTAGATACACTTTCACCTATATTACTTTCTAAATGTTTACTAATATGTTTTAAAAACTCACTTTCACTATAATTTAATAATTGATTACATTTATAACCAGTATTATTATTCTTTTTATATAAACCTAACTTTATTTTTGCAATATATAATATATATTTAAATCTTTGTATTTCTAAATAATATGTATAAGTATTTAAAAATTTAATTACATCTTCAAATTTATCTAAATAACAATATATTCTTAATGTATTATAATCAACTTCTTGCATAAAATAGTTAAATATTTCAGTATTGTTATTAAATTTATTATCAATAAGAGCTTCTTCTTTAACACACTCTAGTACTTTTAAAGCATCATTAAAATAACCTAAATTTATCAATACTTTAGAATAATATATATATGCAAAATAATCTTTTGGATACATTTCTAAATACTCTTCAAAAACTCTTTTAGAAACACTAGGATTATATTTAATATTATTTTTCCCATAATTGTATACATTCTTATTATAATTCATTTAAACACCCTTATATCTTTTATTAAACCTATCTATTTGACTAAGTCTTTTTATATTACTATTATAATCTATATATGTTAAATCAATATAATTATAATTAAACCCATTATTAATAATTTCTATATATATTATATTAAATGTATTATGTAAACATATAACCTTATAATAACTTTTACCATATTTAAATATATAATTATCTTCTAAGTTATCATAATATACCCTGTTAGTATTTAAATTTAAATACATTTCATTAAGTAATTTTCTTCCTACATTAGTTCTATTAATAAATAATGTTTTATCATAATTTATTAATTGTTTAAGTTTATAATTATCACTTTCACTAATTAATCCATCTTTAATACTTATATACTTAGATATATAGAAATATTTATGATTTTTTAATAACCTTGGATTACTTTTAAAAATATTTCTAATGCTACTAAAATCTTCTAAATAAAAATATATTTCTATTTTATAATCTAATATGGTTTTACTAATTAAATTATATTTAAAAGTATTATTTCTAATTAATTTATTTTCCATTCTATTTAATAGTTCTAAAGCATAGTTAAATTCACCAAAAGTTATTAAAGCTTTTATAAAATATAATTGATACATATAATCGTTAGAATATTTACTAGTACACTTATTAAATTCACTTTTTACTTCTAAACTATTAGAAAAATAATATCTATTATTCATAATATCCCCCCCATTAATTGTATTTATTATACTACATTTTTAACTATAAATCAAGTTTTAGTACATTTAATGGTACATAAATAATATTATTTTAAAATATAAAAAGTATTCTTTCCTTCACCAACTTGCATTATTTTACCATCTTTAATCATTTTATTTAAAAGATTAACAGCACTAGTTTTAGAAATATTCAATATTTCTTGTAAAGAAGCCCTATTTATAACTTTATTCTTTTTTAAATATTTTTCTAAAAGTAAGTTAGCATCTAATTCTACTGGTTCTTCATTAATTACAAAATTATTTATTACATCTTCACTTTCATAATTAATATTATATAGAATTACTTTAAAAGTATTTTCAGTATTTTGAAATATAGGTCTCTTATCATAATACTCTTGATAAGTTTCCATAATTCTTTCAATACCAGTACCAAAACTCTCAACATATTTTAATCTATAAAATATATTAGCCAAGTTAGGATTTCTTGTCTCTGATACTCCATTAAATATATCTTTAATTGATATACCTTTAACAAGTCCTCCAAGTGAAACAATTTCTATTCTATTATCAAATAAAGAAATTAAAATACTTCCATTAAAATTATAATCTCTATGTATAACAGCATTAAGTAGTGCTTCTCTTACTGCATACTCTGGATAATCATAAGTATCAACTCTTTTTAAACCAGATATCTTACCTTTAACTTTATTATACAAACTTATATAATCAAAAGTATCATTAATTTGTTTTAATATAGAACCAGTAAATTCTTTTCTATCTTGAAATTCTATTTTATCATTTCCATTAAATATAGCACATTTTATTGAATAAGGACATTCATCAGACAATAGTAATCCTAAATTAGTATATTTACCACTTAAGTTTGTAATATTTAATGTTTTAAATTTATTTTCTATATCAATATCATGACTTTTAAACACTCTTATTAAATAATCAAAATTTAAATTCTGTATTTTAGATACACCAGATTCAAATGAATTACTACTATTTTCTACTAATATTTTTTTAATAACTTCTTCACTTGCAGGAACAGAAGCATTTCCATGTCTTAAATAAACACCACTTGGTTTTAAACCTTTATCAGATAAATAATACGGTTTATTACTTCCTTCTTTTACACTTACTACTACAACATCCTTTCCTTCTATTTGTTCAATATAAATTCTAGTATTAAGAGTTAAATCAGATTTTATGCCTTCTCTTATCATACCACTTATTGCTTCTAAATCTTTTTCAGGATTTTTTAAACCAACAACAGTTCCATCATCATCCACCCCAATATATATGTTTCCATCATTAGAGTTAGCAAAAGCAACCACTTCTTTTTTTATTTCTTTTGTTAATTTAAGTTTTAATTCTGTATATTGATCTTCTCTAAACATAGTATACCTCCTATAAACATTATATATTATTTTTTTAGTTTTTTCAATAAAAAGTATACTATTTCGACCACTTTTAAAATTAGTTCGACCCAAAATAGTATTAATAAACATCCTATTTTAAAGAGAAAATAAAGAAAATAAAAAAGCATTCGACCAATTTTAAAAAGCATTCGACCAATTTTTTTCAAATAAATATATAAAAAGATAAGACTATTTAATCTTATCTAAAAAACTCTTACTCTTTAAATATAACCCAGTATATTCTTTATAATAAATATTTAAAAAATGATCTATTTCATTAACTACTTTCTCTTTAATATTAAGTTCACTTATCTTACTAATATCTATATAATAATATGCTTTAAACAACTTTAAAGTAACATCATCCATTACTTTATCTTTTCCTACATGATTAATACAAACATATCCACCTTTACTATAACTCATACTAACAACACTAGTAAGTCCACAAACACTACACCCATCTAAATTAAGTCCCACCCCTAAATAAGTTAAATACTTAATTTCTACTATATTAGTTATTATTTTAGGATTTAAATTATCTTCTATCTTCAATAAAGCATTTATTAATATATCATAAATATCACTACTATTATTTTCTTTATAAACATTTTTAGCTAAATCAACTAAATAACTCATATAACTAAACTTAACAATATCACTCTTAATATTAATGAAATAATTAATAACATCAGCACTAATTAAAGTACCAAGTTTACCTTCTTTATAATATAAATGAAAATTAGCATAGATAAAATTATTACTAATAACTCTCAACTTACTTTTAGGACTCATACAACCTTTAGAAATAATTCCAATTATACCTCTATCTTTAGTAAGAACATTTATAATTTTAGAATTTTCTCCATATTTAAGAGTATTAACAACAATTCCTTCTATACTAATAACTTCCACTCTATTTACCTCTCTTATAATTTAAATAATCTTCTACTTTTCCACTTTCCTTAAACTTATTCCATAATTCTTTCTTATTCATTTTCATCACCTAATATATATTGTGATAAAAATCAAATTAATATTCATTAAAACCAAGTTCATTTAAATATTTCTCTTTATCTCTCCATTTTTTAAGTACTCTTACATATAATTCTAGATAAACTTGTCTACCTAAAAGTACTTCCATATCTTTTCTAGCCTTCATACCTATTTCTTTTAACATAAGACCTTTTTTACCAATAATAATTTTCTTTAAACTTTCTCTATCTACTATAATATCTACATAAACATTAACAATATTATTTTCTTCATTTATATCAGTTAACACACAATGTACCGAATGTGGTACTTCATCATCAGTTAAAAGTAATACTTTTTCTCTTACTATTTCAGTAAGTCTTTTTTCTATAGGTTCACTAGTAACCTCTTCATCAGGAAAATACTTTACTGTATCAGTTAAATACTTTCTAATTACTTCAATTAATCTATTAGTATTATCTCCAGTCATACTACTAACTGGTACTATTTCAGCAAAATTATATAAATCTTTAAATTCATTTATTTTCTTAAGAATATCTTCATTATTTAGTTTATCTATCTTATTAATAACTAAAATAACTGGTTTTTCTAAACCACTCATCTTATCAATAACGAACATATCTCCTCTTCCTAAAGGTACACTCCCATCCATTACAAGCACTAATAAATCTGCATCATTAGTACTATAATACGCTTGATTATTAAGTTTATTACCAAGTTTATGTATAGGTTTATGTATTCCAGGAGTATCTATAAATATTATCTGAGTATCTTTATCAGTATACACTCCTTGTATTAAACTTCTAGTAGTACCCTGTTTATCACTTACTATAGCTATCTTTTCTCCCACTAACTTATTAATAAGAGTACTCTTCCCTACATTAGGCCTACCAACTATACTTACAAAACCACTTCTCACTTTAAGTCTCCTTTACTAAATACTGTATTCATAATTTCTTTAAAAGTCATTACTTTATATTCACCACTTGTATTCATTATATTAAATATAACATCACTATCAAAAAACTCTAACATAGTTTGCTTACACAAATTACAAGGATATGCTAAATGACTTAAATCAGTCATCAAATATAATGCATTAAACTCTTTTTCTCCAGCACTAATTGCAGCATTAATAGCATTCCTTTCAGCACATATAGTTGCACCAAAACTTGCATTTTCAATGTTTACTCCATTATAAAAATTTCCATTTTTACATTCAACAATACAAGCAAAATGAACACCACTATAAGGTGCATAACTATTTTTAATTAACTCTAATAATTTATCTTTCATACTACCTCTCTATTCCTAAACTACTTAAAACTTTTTCTTGTAAACTAAACATCTCTTTTTCATCATCTTTATTCATATGATCATACCCAAGCAAATGTAAAAGTCCATGAGTTAATAAAAAACACAACTCTCTTTTAAAAGAATGATTATATTCCACTGCTTGACTATGAGCCTTCTCTAAACTAATATAAATTTCTCCTAAATCAGTAATACCATTATCTGGATTAGTCTCCTCATCCATAAAAGCAAAACTAATTACATCTGTCTCTCTATCTATTCCTCTATAAGTTTTATTAATTTCATGAATATTTTTATTATCAGTAAGTACTATACTAACAATTGAATCACTCACATCAAGTATTTCACTCACTTTATTTATTACACTCTCTAATTCTTTTTCATCAATATTTTCATTAGTTAAATTTGTTATTTGATAATTCATAATCACTTTCCTCATATTAATTTTACCAAATATTAACTAAATTGTCCATAAAATAAAATAATTAGTTACCCAAAACTAATTATTCCAAATAAATATAAACATATTATTATTACTAAAAGAATTGATAAGAAATTATAAAAACCATCTTTTTGAAATATACTAGGTAATTTCTTTCTAATTGCATCAAGTCCTATATATACTAAGAAACCAAGTATTCCTCCAACTACATTAAGAATAATATCATCAACATCAAAACTTCTACCAATATACTTTTGTACTACTTCAATAGTTAAACTAATTAATATAGACATAAAACTAATACTACTAATCTTTTTAATTTTAGTATAATATGTTGCAAAAAAGCCAAAAGGCATAAATAGTAAAATATTACCTATAACTTGTCTATTAAAGTTTTCACTTCCAACTGGATACCTAAACATTTCTCTAAAAGGTACCAAATTAGTTCCATTCATATATACATCTCTACTAGTAACAAGTTCAAATAAAAATAATATATAAGTAATAAATAGTAATAAAAGTAATTCTTCGTGTAATATAAACTTCTTACTAGTATTTAATATAGTAAATACTCTTAACAAAATAATAATAGTTAAAAAAATAACTAAAGTTGGCCATGTTGTATCTAATACTTCAAAAAATGTTGACTTAATCATAAACTACTCACTTTCTAGAGTTATCTCTTTTTCTTCACCAATATTCTCATATACCCTATAAAACAACTCTATATCTATTTTACTACTAAATACATCTTTTTTCAAAACTTTTCTTTCAATTATATACTCATTAGTGTCTAGTTTATTACTAATACTCTTGTCAGCCCTCTCTAAAGCTTCTTTAAAAGCACTTTCACTATTCAAATTTACTTCTTTATAATTATATAACTCTTTACTTTCTTTCATAAGTTTAAAAAACAAATAAGGTTTATCTACTAATACACTTACTTCATTAATAGAATTATTAGTTATATAGTGCCCTACTAAAGTAAACTTATGACCAAATATATCTAAATATATATGGTTAATTGTTTCTCCAGTCTTTTCATATATAACATGTTTAAAAGGAATACTTATATTAACAGTATACCATACTTCTCCAAACACTTTTCCCTTACTTCTAGTAGTACCAACTACTTTATCAAATTTAACAACATTACCACTTATTATAACTTCTCCTTTTTTAACAACATCATTTACTTCTTTAACACTACTTCCTCCAGTAACAACTAAATATTTTATAAGAGCATCTTTCTTACTAACAATATTACTCGGTTTATCTATACTAACTCTATTACTAATAACTCTAGGTGTAACATTAACTACATATTTAACACCTTCCCTATTAATAGATATCCATTCTATAGTATCTTTATTTTCAAGTAATATCTTTTCTTTAACATTTTCTATATACTTATTACTTTTAACAAACTTATATTTAACAATACCATAATAATTTAAATAATATGTTATATTATCTTTTAAAACCTGATTATTAGTAACTATTTCTACTTTAAATATTACATTACTAAGTATAATAATAATTAAATAAGATAATATAAAACTAGTTAATAATATATAATGCTTTTTTAAAAATTTTTTTATTCCTACTAATCCATAATATTTAATAACCTTTATATTAGCTAACTTTGAAAGTAACTCCAAGTCCTCATAATTAATTATAAATATAACTTTATTATCTTTAATAGTATAATTACTAAAATAAATACTATTAGATATAAGTGTTTTAAGAATACCTTCTTCTTTAGCACTTACTAACACTTTATTTTTCATTTATATTTATCCTTTCAAATATCCCACTTATAAGTAATTCTTTCTTATCAAGTTTAACTAATTTTATATCACTACCATATATTTTACATAAATTATTATCTAACTTAATTATAACAGAATTACTATTTATATCTATAATACTTTTATAGTTTAATATATGTACTTTATTTGGAAGTAAACTAACTTTATAAGTTTCATTATTTAAAAAGCTATTTAAGTTTCTAAACATATTACTCACCTATTAATTATATGAAAAAGAATGCACTTTTCATGCATTCTTTAACTAATTAGTTTATAATAGTATCCATTCATATCTCCATCAGTTGGATAAGCACTTTTATTTTCACTAGTTACATTTTCCACAAACTCTTTAGTAGTTGTTGTTGTTTCTGGAGTATAACTTATTGTATATTTTTTAGGACTTCCTTTTAAATAGAATCTCGATTTATGATCACAATCACATGCCCTACAACATTCTTCATACATATCTATAACTAATGTTGTACCTGAATATATTTCAGTTATCCACCTACCATTACTACTAATCGCAAAATACCTTCTAGGAACAGTTTCTGTAGCATCTTTATAAGTGTATGGTGAAAAATCCTCATAATCACTAGGTATAGTAAAGTAACCATCCGTACCAGCAGTAAAACTATCAAACGCTACAAATCCAGTTACATTAACTTGTGAATCATATTCTTCATCTAATATCATTGTTCCCTCAGGTAATGAAGTAGTCACTGTAGTAGCCTGTGCTGGTATTGTTTTTGTAACGTATTTGTACTTTGCCCATGTATATATTTTATGTTTCAAAGTAATAGTACAAGTTTTATTACTAGTTACATTACTTACTGTATAAATATTACCACTAAGTGTTCCATTACAAGTATCACTAGTAAGTGTTAAGTCATATTCACTTCCTGGTGTTATAGTAAACGATACACTTCCATTTAAATTAGTTTCTTTATAACTTGCATCACTACTTCCATTAACCACATTTAATGTAACTCTTAACTTATCTACTGCCATATTAAGAACGCAAACATCACTCTTAGTAACATTATTAAATTTAACTAAATTACCTGATATTACTGGTGTACTACCATTATTACAAGTTATACTCGACCCTTCAATTTTATACCCAGAGTTAGGCGTCACTGTAAAAGTTATATCTTCTCCTATATAACTAACTCTTTTATTTGAAGCACCATTACTTATACTACCATTTTTAACACTAAGTCCAATAACAGGTAATTCTTTTAAAGTAATAGTACAAGTTCCATCTTTTCTAATGTCTGTTGCTTTAATATACTCCTCATCAACAGTTACATTTATACCTTCTTCACAAGATATATCTGCTTTCTCCCAAGTATAATCACTATTAGTAGGTTTTTCTATTTTATTACTTAAAGAAGATCCAACTACAATATATTTATCTTCTATAATATTATTTGTAAATTTTAAAGTTACTTTATAACCACTTTTATATTTAAAAACACACTTCTTATTTTCATATATAGAACTAACATTAATTTTATCTATATTTTCATTATATATGTCTTCACTAATACTTATATTAACATCTTTATCACAATAATAGCCATCATACAAGTATGTACTAGTATTACTCGGAAAATCACTAGTTAACTCACCACCATTAATGCTAGCATATAAATTTACTGACTTTACAAGTGGAACGAGTATCCATGGGTCTCTTTTAGTACCACTACCACGAACTTTAACATCCTCTTTTAAGTACATGTTAGGTTTTAATGCACCATTTCCTTCATTATTAATTATTTCTGTAGAAGTAGCAAGGTCGTAACCAGTATTATTCAAAGTAACAAAAGGTTCACGACTTACTAAATAAGAACTATTTCCCCCAATATTTTTATATTCATATGTACTAATAATTCCTGCTTTCTCAAAAATACTACTTGTGCATCCACTTGAACTACACATAAATTTATTAGTATCTAAAATATACAAACTTTCTTTATCTAGTCTGGTATAAAAACACTTCAAATCTTCTACAATAGTACTTTCTGTTGTTTGATTAATTGCATTTAAAGTACTAAGTCCAATAAACATGCTTAAAACAAATAGACATACTTTCTTCATAACACACCTCTATTATATAAATAATTATACAAAGAAAGAATTAAAAATACAAGAAAAAAGTTAAGAAAACATCTTAACTTTGTAAAGTAATCTTAATATATCCATTTCCAGTATTGTATCCACTACTACTTGAATATCCACTTATATATGAAGAACTATATGAGTTACTTCCGCCACTTCCAGGATATCCTGAAACTGATTCGTATCCACCACAATCATAAGAGTCTCTATCTGCTTGAAAATCTCCATCCCAATAACATCTACCTGAATATGATCTATAGCCTGGATGTGCCCAAGTTGAACCTGACGGACAGTTACCATTTGGCCAGTAGTCTTTCGAGTATCCATAATCACAATCATTTGTTGAACAGTCTATATCATAACTTCTTCCTCCATCTACATAACACGAACAACTTCCACTTATACTATATGTGCTACCAGTACATCTAGTTCCTCTAAGAGTTCCATAAGGGCAATAGTAGTCGTAACATGTTTGAGATACGTATTGGCTTGAATCCCAAGAGCTTCCTCCACCAGAACCATATGAACCACTCAATCCTGATCCATCTCCTACATCTCTTCCACCAGAACCATAACCATTTCCGCCGTCTCCACCATAACTATCACTACTAGCGCCTCCGCCACCGGCAGCAATTAATATATTTGTATTTCCATATACTACACGACTAGATGCACCACCATATGCAGCACCTCGTCCGCCTCCGCCTTGACTACCTGCGTATAGATAAAGAGTTGTTCCTGCACTAAATGTTGCATATCCAGTTGCTCTTCCACCAGAGCCACCTGAATAATATCCATAACTATCTCCTTGACCACCATATGCTTCAATATAGTAGTAAGCTCCATATTGTAAATATAATGATGACCCATACATAGTTTTAACTAATGTTCCACTACTAGTATATTCTCTTATATAACCATCTGTATTTGCTATCCAATATTCACCAATTGGTTTTGCAAGAGCCATTGTTACTGTACATGTTTGTGCTTTATTAACACTTCTTATTGTAACTGTGTTACCACTTATTGAACCACTAGCTCCACCATTACAACTTACTATTGCACCACTTGTTGTATAATCACTATATGCACTTACTGTAAATGTTCCAGTACTTCCATACTTTATTCCTTTAGTAGTATTACCACTTCCATTAACTACAGAAAGTGTTACATTATATGTTTGTGGTGCCATATTTACTCTACATGTATCATTTTTAGTTATATTGCTTACTGTTACAGTATTACCACTTAGACTTATCGTACTACCCTTTGTACAACTAACTGTAGCACCACTTGTTTGATAATATGAGTTAGCTGTTACTGTAAATGTTAAATTATCTCCTAAACGAGGAAGTGTCTTACTAACAGGTGCAACAACACTACCATTAGTTGCTGTCATTGTTACAGTTGGTAACATACTCAAGTTTACAGTACAAACACTATCTTTAGTTACATTATCAACAGTTATTTTAGTATCTTCAATATTTGCAGTAACTCCATTATTACAACTAACACTTGCATTTTCCCAAGTATAACCATTTATCTCAAGTTTACTAATACTTCCTTTTTTACTAGGACCTATATTTGTATAATTACTACTTCCTCCAGGATATTTAAAAGTAACCTTATATCCATCTTTATAATATAAATTACATGTTGCATTCTTAGTATATGCTTTAGCACCTAAGTTACTTAAAGTATCACCATATACTGGTCCAACATAATTTGTTTCAACATTCTTTGAACAATTATATTTAACAAATAAATATTTATCAGTACTATTAGGAATATTATCCACTCTAGTATTATTTATATATGGTATAAAGTTAACCCCATTTGCACTTGCTACAAGTATCCAAGGATCTCTTTTAGTACCACTACCTATTACATATAAGCCTTCTTCTAGTACAAGTACTGGTCTTAATCCGCCTTCACTTTCGCCTTGTCTAATCTCATTAGAAGTAACAACATCATACCCATTATTTCCTAAAGTAACAAAAGGTAGTCTATTTACTAAATATGAAGTAGAACCTCCTACTCGTTCATACTCATTAGTATTAAGTATTCCTATCTTATTAAAGTCACTACTAACACAAACTCCATTTGTACACTTAAATTTATCAGTATCTAAAATAAATATATTTTCCTTATCAAGCCTAGTATAAAAACACTTCAAATCCTCTTTAATTGTATTTGCATTAGTTTGATTAGCAGCATATAAACTAGTTAAACAAAAAAACATACTTATTATAAAAACACATAACTTTTTCATAACACACCTCTATCCTAAAAACAATTATACAAAAAAATAATATCTTTTTCAACAAAAAAAAGAAAACATTACACATGCCTTTTTCATTTTTAAGTTTAACCTTTTATCATTTTTACTATTTTCTTGTTTTATATCACTATCAATTTCCATATTTGTTTATTTTTTTAGTTCTAATAACAATTGTTTTAACTTTCTCAATTTATCTACTACATAACCATTATCAAAAACATACTTATATAAATCATTTTACTTTCTATTACTAAAAAAGATGCCTAAGCACCTAATTTACTATTAACTATTTCACTAACTAATTTAAAGTCAGCTTTCCCTTTTAAAGATATATTAGCTTCTTTCATTATTTTACCCATATCTTTTTTACTTTCAGGCTTAACTAAATCAAAAATTCTATCTATTTCTTTTTCAATTTCTTCTTTACTTAATTGTTCAGGTAAATAATTACTTATAATTTTAATTTCATTTTCTAATTTATCAGCTAAATCATTTCTATTAGCATTTCTAAATTCAAGTATACTCTCTTTATGTTGTTTAACTTGCTTACTAGCAACCTCTATAACTAATTCATCAGTAACACTATCTAACTTATTATTAATTTTTTGTAAATCAATCGCACTTTTTAAAAGTCTAATAGTACTCAAAGTATCCTTATCATGACTTTTCATTGCCACCATCATATCTTTATTAATCTTATCATATAGCACAATATACATCCTCCTTAGTTATTATGTTTTCTATTATTTCTTCTAGCATTCTTAATAGCTTCTTTTTTAGCTTCTCTTCTAACAACACCAGGTTTTGAATATTCTTTTCTTTTTTTCATTTCAGAAGGGACTCCACTTCTTTGAACTTTAAGTTTAAATCTCTTTAAAGCATATTCTACATTTCCATTCTTAACTTCAACTCTTGTCATTCTCTTTCCCTCCCTTCGTTTCTACGACAAATTATAACACTTTTTACACTCTAAATCAACAATATTTATAATTAATTTAACTTAAGTACTAAATAAACTACACATTTACAAAAAATATGTCTACTTCTTCCTTAAGTGTGACTTTTTTTATTGAATATGGTAAAATATACATGAGGTGTTTATATGCCCAAAAAAAATTTAAGTTACAAAAATCGTGGAATGTTCTTAGAAAATATAATTAACGAGACAAACAACTACTACTTAGAAAAAGATAGAGCTATTATTTATAAGAAGCCTACTCCAATAAAAGTATTAAATGTAGAATATAGAACTAAAAAGACAACGATGATTAACAAAGCAGTTTTTAGTCACACTAGTACTCTTGACTATAATGGTATTTATAAAGGACACTATATTGAATTTGATGCAAAAGAATGTAAAAACACTACAAGTTTTCCACTATCAAATATAGAAGAACATCAAATACTTCATATAAAAAGAATATTAAACCATGGTGGTATCGTCTTTCTAATAATATTTATGAATAATAAGTTTTACCTGTTAAAAGGAAGTACTTTAATTAACTTTATAAATAATAATGAAAGAAAAAGTATACCATTTGATGTAATTAATGAGTATGCTTACATTATTAAAGAAGGCTTTATTCCAAGACTAGATTATCTAAGTGTTGTAGAAAAAGTATATTTAAAGGAGGGAGAAAATGAAATCTCTAAATAGTAAATTAAATTTTAATAAAATAAGAAATAAAAAAGAAAAACTAAAAACAAGGTTTAAGAAAGAAAAGAAAGTTAAAGAAGAAAAAGAACCGAAACCAAAAATGAATAAAAGAAAAACATGGTACATTGTTTTAACTATTATAACTGCTCTTGCTATATTAGCAGTATTTACAGTAATTGCTTTTGCAGCATATATAGTTATAACTGCTCCAGAGTTTACGGAGGCTAAATTATTTAATAAAGACTCAACTGTTATTTATTATAATGATAATCAAGTTCTAACAACTCTTGGAATGAATGCAGGAAATGGTGAAGTTGAAAACAGAGTTAAAGTTGAATATGACGAAATCCCTGAAGTATTAATTGATGCAGTTGTTGCAACAGAAGACTCTAGATTTTTCCAACACAATGGTGTAGACTTGGCACGTTTTATAAAAGCAAGCATTGGTCAAGTACTAGGACAGTCTGGTGCAGGTGGAGCATCTACTTTGACAATGCAAGTTAGTAAAAATGCTTTAACTGATACAACAAGTACAGGTATAAAAGGTATAATAAGAAAATTTACTGATATATACTTGTCAGTATTTAAAATAGAAAAGAAATATACTAAACAAGATATAATTGCTTTATACCTAAATAGTGAATTCTTAGGTAACCATTCATTTGGTGTTGAAAAAGCAAGTCAAACTTATTTTGGTAAAAGTGTTAAAGATTTAAGTTTGAGTGAAGCAGCACTTATTGCTGGACTCTTCCAAGCACCTACTGCATATGATCCATTTAGTTATCCTGAACAAGCAGAAGCAAGACGTAATCAAGTATTAAACTTAATGGTAAGACATGGTTACATAAGTAAAGAAATAGCAGAAGATGCTAAAAAAATATCAGTAACTAGCATGTTAGTTGAAAGACAAAGTTATATAAGTGAATATCAAGGATATATAGACACAGTAATAGAAGAAGTAAAAGAGAAATATAAAGTAGACCCATACAAAGTACCTCTTGAAATATATACTTATTTTGATCCTGAAAGACAAGATGTAATAAACAGTATATATGATGGATCTAGTGGATACGAATTCAAAGATGATGCAATTCAACTAGGTATGGCAGTACTTAATAATAGTGATGGCTCTCTTGTTGCAATTGGTTCAAGAAGAAATCACGAAGGTGAACTACAATTTAACTATGCAACAAGCATTAATAGACACCCTGGTTCAATAATAAAGCCAGTACTAGATTATGGTCCAGCAATAGAACACTTAAACTGGAATACATATACTCCACTATTTGATGAAGAAACACCTTATAATAAAGGTGGAGTTATTAAAAACTGGAATGGAAAGTATTCAGGAATAGTAACACTTAAAACTGGTTTATCTAAATCAATGAATACTACTGCTCTTCAAGCCTTCCATGCTACCACAAATGAACAAAAATGGGATTTTGCAACTAGTTTAGGAATAACACCAGGAAATGATAATGGTAAAATATTCGAATCAGCTTCAATTGGTGCATTTGAAGGAACTAATCCAAAACAAATGGCTGGTGCTTATTCTGCATTTGCAAATGGTGGATATTATACTGAACCACATGCAGTAAAAAGTATCAAATATAAAGAAAGTGGCGAAACTGAAGAAATAAAATATACTCGTAAAAGAGTTATGAAAGAAACAACAGCATATTTAATTACTAACGTATTATTTAATGTTACACCAGGTGCTTCATACGTTCGTGGTACTCAAGTAGCAACTAAAACAGGAACAAGTTCTTATGATGAAGATAGATTGAGAAAAGAAGGAATAAGTTTAGATGCTATTCAAGACTCATGGGTAGTAACTTATAACCCTGACTACACTATTGCATTCTGGAATGGTTACGATGAATTAACAAAAGATAACTATATTAAAATGGCTGCTTCTACAGCACACAGAAATAAAATACAGTCACTTATAGTTGGTAAAATATTTAATACTGGTAGCAAGTTTAAAGTACCTAAAGGTTTAGTACAAAAAGAAGTAGAATTAGAAACAATTCCTGCAAGACTTGCAAGTGATTATACACCAAAAGCATTAAGGGAAACTCACTACTTTATAAGTGGTACAGAACCAACAGAAGTAAGTAATAGATTCAGTGAACTATCAAATCCAACTGATTTAAATGTTGTAGAAAATGGTTCTCAAGCAAAACTATCTTGGACAGGAATTAGTCTTCCAAGTGCAGTAGATAAAACATATTTAACAGATTACTTCAATACTAGTTTTAGTATCTATGCAGAAAAAAGTTTAAACCAACGTCTCGAATATAATACTAACAACATTGGAGAATTTGGTTATGACATATACTTAAAAAGTGGTACTAACCTAACCTACGTAGGATTCACTACTAATACATCATATACAATTGATAATACTACTAACTATGATTCAGTAGTTGTAAAGTCAGCATATAGTATATTTAAAGATAATTCAAGTAGTGGTCTTACTGCTAACTTAAAAGGTTCATCTACTGACTTCGTAATCGAACTAAAAGCAGTTGGAACAAAAAACGGGAACTGGATACATCCAACATATCAAATAAATGAAACAGTTCCAGATTTAGGACTTAAAACAATAAAATTCTTAGTAAATAGTTTAGATGTTACTGATACAATTAGTAAAGATAATATGAAATATGAAATATATGATTGTACTAATACTTGTACTAAAGTTGATAAAGTAAACACTTCAAAAGAAAGTGAATATGAAATAAGATATAGTATAAATTATTTAGGAACAACACATAAAGAAACAAGATATGTTCATGTAAAATAAAGGATTCACAACAAAGTGAACCCTTTTTATTTAGTTAATGCTACAGTTGCAGTACTACTAGCTATTTGTAATATCTCATCACTACTTAAACTTTCTCCAATAAGATAATACTCCTTACCATTATTACTCCAATTTAAACTAGTACTAGTTAACACTCCTAAAACATTACCATATTGTACAACTTCACCACTCACTAAAGTAGTTTCATGTTCTTTATTATTAGATGCTTCTTCTATAAGTATAAAAGGTTTAACTCCAGTATAAGTAAGAATTACTCTTTCACTATTATCTTTAGTAATAACTTCTTCCCCACTATACTTAGTTCCTGATGGTAAATACATTGGATAAACAACATCTTTTAAAGTAACTCCAGTTTCTTTTGTACTAGAATTGTTTACTTCTTCTTTAATACTATTAGATAATGCAAAATAATTTTTATCATACTTAGTTTTTAAATCAATTTTAGTAACAACAACACTTATAAGTGTACTACCACTACTATTTTTAACAACTACTTTATTAGGTAAATAATCACTACCTAAAGTAACTTCTTGCGTTTTTAAATCATTATTATTTGGATAATTTACTTTACTAATAATAGTATACTTATCGTTTGTATTCTTAACACTTCTTTCACCATCATTAAGTACATCTTTTAACAAACTCTCTAATATATAACTTTGACTACTATTACTAGGCCATTCACTTTGAAATTTAAAACTCTTATTAATACTTGGTGTAACAACATAAACCCCTTCATCATTCTTCAAAATAATTTGTTCATGTTTATTCTCCTTGTTTATTAAAGAAACTTTATAATAAGTACCTTTCTTATAAGTAACATCAACTAAATAATTATATTTATCTTCATTATTAGTTATTTGCATTTCTCCTTCTAAATGATAATTTTCTAAAGAATTCACTTTACTCTCAAACTCTTTAATAACATCGTCACTCTTTTTACCACATCCTACTAATAAAAATAATGAAAATAATACTACCAAAAACTTTTTCAAAATAACCCTCCTTTATTAGTTACATTAAATTATATTTAATTAATTATCGTTTATGTATAAATAAATAAAATTTGATTAAAATATTAATAAAAGGAGGTATTATGCAAACATTACAAAAAATTTGTCTTGCTCTAACTATAGTTGGTGCTTTAAACTGGGGTCTTGTAGGACTATTTAATTTTAACCTAGTAGAAGCTATATTTGGAGTAGATGCTCTTCTTACTAAAGTAATTTATTCTTTTGTAGGATTAGCAGGAATAATAAACATTGGACTACTTCTTACTCCATTCGAAAAAAATATAAAATAAAGCATATCTAAATTGATATGTTTTTTATTATTTATTTTTAAGTATTATTGAATTAATTATCAATTAAGCTTAACTTGATTTTAAAAGTAGTTTTATACACATTGTCTGAATCTATTAATGATACTTCAAAATCATTCATTTCCTTAGTTATTAAAATGCCTATTGTTTTATTATGAGTTGGTTTCTTTATTTCTTTGTCTACTATATTCATATATGTTTTTATTTGCCCTAAATATTCTTTCCTTAGTTCTGTTATTTTTAGTTCTACTACTACAAAACAATTTCTAATGTAATTATATAAAAGAATATCTATATAATTAAAGGTATTTCCTATTTGCACTTTGTATTCTCTACCTACATATGTAAATCCACCACCTAGTTGTTCTAAAAAATAATCTAAATCACTTATTATCATTTCTTGTAATACTTTTTCTGTAAATTTTTCTTTTAGATTATTTGTTCTAACTATTATTGGATTTAGTACTTCTTCTCCTGATTTTACTCTTTTATTTGTTTCTAATTTATCTCTTGTTTCTGGCGGTAATCTATGATATTCGTCGTTTTTTATTCTGAGAGATAAATTTCTATAACTTAAATTATCTCTCATTGTTATATGAATATAATAATTTACTTCATTAATATCATTTAATGGTAAAAGTTTTAAATAATGGTTCCATGTTAAATTTCCATGCAATGCATGGAATTTTTCAATAAAATTATAAAATTGTCTCATATAATTTAAATTAGTAAAACCATATGTTGTTCCAAATTCTTTAGTCAAAATATTTGCATATTTTTTTACTATTCCTTCTCCATAGTGTTTACCGGCTAGTGTTAGCTCTTTACCAATGTTATAATTTCTAGTAAGTTTATCTAGGTTATTTTTATATTCTCTAACTATTACTTTTGCTTCTGTTGTTATTATTTCATTTCTTATGTGATCTAGATAATTATCATTCATACTTTTTTACCTCCTATATACTTATACGTAAAAAATTATAAAATTACTTTTTTATTTTTTATTTACATCACAACTTTACAAAAAATTATACAAATTAAAGTAAATAAAAAAACAAGTATTTCTACTTGTTTTGAACCACAACATTAATCTGTTTAGTTTTACTTGTATAAGTAAGTTTTACATCACTTCCTGTAACATACACTGGAACATTATACGTACCTGGCTCAGTAATACCAGACAAATCTACATAAGCCTTAATATCAGTATCTTGCAATTGTTCAAGTAAACTACCTACTCCTCTTACACTAACAGTAACTCTAGCATCATTTTCAGTAGCACCACTCGCCTTAAATTTCTCATTAAGTCCTTCAGTTTCAACACTAATATTCATAAAATCTTTACTTGTTTCTTCTTCCATAGTAACATTAATAGTAACAGATGTATCACTTATACTTCTAGCTCCCTGTGGCTTATTAATAACTTTTTGATATGTCTTATTAGAACTAATTCCATTAACATCAATTTCTACTTCAATATAATTAATATCCTTTAGAACACTTTCATCAGCATAAACTATAACATTTGTAACACTACTTGTAATACTACTAATAGCACTTCCACTTCTTACTTCTCCAACTGGTACTATCTTTAATGGAACTGTCTTACTTGGACTAGTAATAGTAACAGTTGCAGTAACTTTTCCAGGAACAACTTCTATTCCACTAATTTCTTTACCTTTATCATCATATGCTACTAATTTAACATTATCAATAGTATAAGTACCACTTTCTGTAGCATTCAAACTATTAACATCAACTATAGCTTTAACATTAGCAACAGTATTTAGTTTTTCTTTATAACTCTTTATAATAACATCATTTCTATCAAGTAATACATTACTAACTACTAAAGTCTCATCTAACTTATCAGTATTAATAACATCAATAGATAATGTTCTAACTTCACTAACCTTAGGATAAATAACAATAGTTACAGTTCCAGGATCTAGTATATAATTTAACTTTCTAATAGGATTATTATAGTCAAGTGTAACTTTATGTGTACCTACATCCAAACCAGTTAAATCAAGTGTTATTTTATGATCCCCATATTGTTCAGCCAAATATAATTCACTCTTCTTACCAAGTAAAACTAAGTCAGCCTTAGTAGGTAAACCTTCTATTACATATGCTTCATCATTATATTCTACTTCAACTGGTAAATTTGACATTGTAATAGCCTTAGTATCACTAAAATTAATAAAATTCTTTTGTACCATCATAAACATAGTAAATGCAAGTATTAATGATATATATAAAAGTACATTAGGCTTATTAAGCATTCTATCAATAAAACCACTTTTAAATGAAAACTTATCTTTTATAAAATATGCTAATTTACTTATAGGTGTAATAAGAATTCTATCAAAGAAACTTGCTATTTTTTTAATAGTTTTAACAAATACATTACTCTTCTTTGTTGTTTTCATCTAACTCACCTTCACTTTCTTCTAAATTAGCCTCTGCATCAAAGAAAGTTTCTTTTTTAGGTTGTAAACTTTCAATAAGTAACATTCTAGCATCTTCTAAAGTCATATTATAGTTAAGTTGACCATCAACTCCTATACTAACTCTTCCAGTTTCTTCACTAACACATATACTAATAGCATCACTCACTTCTGCTATACCTAAAGCAGCACGATGTCTTGTACCTAATCTCTTACTAATATTAGGATTCATACTAGTTGGTAAAACACTACCAGCAGAACTAATTCTATCACCTTCAATAATAACAGCGCCATCATGAAGTGGATTATTTGGGAAGAATATACTAATTAATAACTCACTACTAATATCAGCATATATCTTTGTAGCACTCTCTATATATTGAGATAAGCTATAGTCTCTTTCAATAACCATAAGTGCACCAATTCTATTTCTTTTTAAATATTCAACTGCTTGCATAATTTCATATACAATTTTTTCTCTTTCATCAACTGTAAGAACTTTATGTCTACCAAGAAGTTGACTTCTTCCAATACTTTCTAATACATTTCTAATTTCAGGTTGAAATAAAACAATAATAGCAATAGGAACACTTTCAATTACATACTCTAAAAGTACTCCAACTGTATTCAAATTCAACCATTCGCTTAATAATTTAAGAAAAACTACTATTAAAACTCCCTTAAAAATCAAAGTTAATTTTACATTCTTTCTTATATACTTCAATATATAATAGAATATAAACCATAATATACCAACATCTAAAACTTTTGTAAATATTGTATATATCTCTGTTAATGTCATAATATAATCTCTCCTTACTAATAATAATTATATAATAAAAAAGATATAATTACTATATCTTTTAAAATATTACACATCCATTTTACATATTATTTGTCATCACTAAAATCAAATGATTCTAATTTTTCTTCTGGCTTAGTTGGTACTTCATTCAAGTTTAAACTTTCCACTTCAGGTAACTCATCTAACATAACTGCAGGCCTTTCATCATTTACTGGTATGGCATTAGTTTGTGTTTCAGTTGTTACTGTAGGTGTTTCTGTTTTAGTTGGTTCCATAACTGGTGTATTATTTACTACATTATTATTGTTTTCCATACTAACTACATTTGGAGTATTATTAATTGGAATATCATTAATCTCCATAGTTGCATCCATATTAACTGGTTCATTATTTCCTGTCATATTAGATGCACTTTCAGTTTTAGTTACAGTATTCTCTAAACCATTATTTATATCCATAGTATTATTAACTGGAATACTCATTTCTGGTGTACTATCTAAAGTATTATTTTTAACTTCTCCTTTTTGTTTTTTCTTAGAATCAATTATAAATCCAATTAAAGCAAAACATAAAACTATTGCAGCTACAAAAAACCAAATATAATATTCTGCTAAAAAATTCATCACACTTTCCATAAATTATCCTCCTTAGTATATCTCTATTTTACCAAATATTAGAGATTATTTCAATATATTTTATTCTTCTGTTTCAGTATTATTACTAGTAATATCTAAAACTTTACCAACTGGTTGAATCTGTATCCAAGTATTTCCATCATTTACTTTTAACTCTTTTCCATCACTATACTTATAAATAGTTTTACAACTTCTACAAGTTTTTTCCCATGTAATAGGAGTAGCATATCCCTCACTTATATAGTATCCTTCTCCACTTCCTATATTATCTAATTCTTGTCTACCATAATCATCATAACTTCTATTCTTTACTTGATAAGTAATAATATTTTTAGCAGTATATTGTTTACCAGTAATTAAGTCTACATGAGCTTCATCACACATACTTCTTAAATAAACCTTATTTTCTTCATCATACTTATAACTAGTTGTTTGATAACTAGAATACTCTATTTCTACATTATCTGCTTTTATAGTTCCTTCATACTTACTTAAATCAATATCATCTACACTATAATTAAGTAAATTCCCTTTATCACTTTCAGTTCTAAATCCAAGAGCAGTCGCTCCTTCCTTAATCATACTTCCTCTTGTAAAACCAGTATGTTCATAAGCTCTGTCTAAACTTCTATCTCTAAAAAAGTATGACCCTTCATATCTTATTCCATCAATATGGTCAATATCAAGTTTAGACATATCACTATAAGCAAGGTCACTTCCACCCCAATGTATATAAATAGCATCATTTTCTAAAGCATAATCTAGAAAATATGGACGACTACTTCTAACTGAACCAATTTGATCTGGAATATTATCTTTATATACAGCTAAAAATCTAGTTATTCCTCCTTCAGTAATAATTTCATAATTAACAATACTCTCTTGTAATCCAGCATGTGGCCAAGCACGATGATTATTATTAATCATTACTGCATAGCTTCTAGACTTACTTGATTCATCTACTATTTGTAATTTCTTAACTGGTTCTTTATCCTTCCCTTTATTTATAATATTATCTGTTTTACTACATCCACTAATTAAAAATAGTGAACCAATTATTACTAAAAACTTTTTCAATTCTCTTCACTTCCCATTATAAGTATACAATATAAATAATTATTTTAAAACACAAGAGAAAAAACTATACACTATTTTACAAAAATTAATTATTTTCAATAACTAGCATATTTTTTTAAAACACCAATATAATTTAACTCATACTTATAAACAACTTAATATAGAAAGAACACACCCATTAATTTGAAACTATCTTTTTATAATAAACTATGATATACTATTATTAGTTTTGAGGTGTAATATGATTTATTTAATGAATTTATTTAATGTAATAGCAAACCATTATCATGAATGGAAAAGTGTTTATGATGCTTTAGGAAAAATATTAACAATAATGTTACTTTATAAAAATGCTTACTATATTATTGGTTTATTCTTTACAAGAAAGTTTAAACCTGCTAAAAATAAACACAAATATGCAATTCTAATTGCAGCAAGAAACGAAAAGAATGTTATTGGTAACTTAATTGATAGTATTAACAAACAAGACTATGATATGAGTTTAGTTACAACATTTGTAGTAGCAGATAACTGTACAGATAACACAGCAGAAATAGCAAGAAATCATGGTGCAGTGTGCTACGAAAGATTTGATAATGAACATAGAACTAAAGGATATGCACTTGAATACTTACTTGATAGAATTGAAGAAGACTATGGTAGAATGAGTTTTGAAGGATACTTTATATTTGATGCAGATAACTTGCTTAATACTGACTACATTAGTAGAATGAATGATGCTTTTGATAGTGGAGAAAAGATAATCACTTCATACAGAAACACTAAGAACTTTGATGAAAACTGGATTGCTTCAACATATGCACTACACTGGATTAGAAGTATAAGAGCAAATCACCGCGCAAGAAGTGTGTTACATTTAGCCACTAACATTCAAGGAACAGGATTCTTGTTTACTAATGAAATAGTGAAAAATGGTTGGCATTATACAAGTCTTACAGAAGACAGAGCTCTTACAGCTGATGCAGTAGCGCAAGGTTACCAAATAACTTATCAAGATAAAGCAATGTTTTATGATGAACAACCAACAAGTTTAAAAGTTGCACTTCGTCAAAGAATACGTTGGAGTAAAGGACACTTACAAGCATTTGTTGAAAGTGGCCCTTACCTATTTATAAATATATTTTTAGGTAAATGGTATATAAGAACAAAATGGGGAGAAACTTCAGTAAACAAAAAAAATAAAAGTAAAACTTTTAAAGAATTCATACTTAATATAATTGAAAATATAAGACACAGATTTGCTTCATATGACACATTAATGCAGTTAACACCACTTAGTGTATTCAATATATTTAGATGGTTAATAGTTATATGGTTCATGGGTGCATGTTATATGTATAACACAGGAATTGATGTTAACTTCTTCCAAGGAGGAACATACTTAGCAAAAGCACTAAGAAAATTATTCACTATTAAAGTAGTAGTTAATCCAGGAATAAATGCTTTTCTAATAGGATTACTTATTAACTTATGGTTTAGAATACTTTATAGGATAGGTTCATACTTTGAAAAAATATGGGTTGCCGTTTACTTATTCATAATAGAACACAAAAACATCAAACCAATGCCACTTCATAAAAAAATATTATACTGCCTAACTTGGCCAACATTTGATATAATTGGAAGATACTCAACATACTTTGCATTATTTATGAAAGTTGAATGGAAACCAATTCCACATAATAGTAAAGTAACAATTGATGATATTAAAAAGACTCAGTAAATCAAAACTGAGTCTATTTTTCTAAACTATCAATTAATACTGGAACTATTTGTTTCTTTCTAGACACTACATTTTTAACAAATACTCCTTCACTAACCTTCTTCAAATTAAAAGCTTTTCTAATACTTTCTTCGCATTCTTTATTATATAAAAGATAACTACCATTCTTTATAATATCAGTTATAACAAAAACATATGCATCTACTTTAGAATCATTCATAATATTATCAATTTCATCTAAATACTTATCTTTATCATTAAGTATTTCTAAAATATCAAGAGTAAATGCCTGACTTACAGTAAATGTAATATCATTATTTTTAAATGTTTTACTATCTAAATTAAGTATATCACTAACACTCATTCCCTCTAAACTAGTTCCAGCCTTAAACATTTCTATACCATACTTATTAATATTTAATTTACAAATTTTCTTTAAAGCCTTAACTGCATTCTTATCATGTATAGTAGTTGTAGGACTCTTTAAAAGTAAAGTATCACTTATTATACCACTAATCATAAGTCCAGCCATCTCTTTACTAATCTTTACTTTATTCTCTTTATATAATTCATAAATAATTGTATTAGTACTACCTACAGCCATATTTCTAAAATTAATCGGAACTTTTGTACTAACTCTACCTATCTTATGATGATCAACTATCTCAATAATCTCTGCCTCCTCAAGCCCAATTGCAGACTGTTCTATCTCATTATGATCAACTAATATAACTTTTCTTTTATTACTTTTACCAAGTTCACTCTTTCTTAATAACCCTTTACATACAAGATTTTTATCTACTACTGGATAATTATCTACTTTTAAACTTTTACTCTTTTCCATAAAATCATCATAACTATCTTTTTCATATAAAACATAATTAGTTTTACTTGCTAACTTCTTAACATAATTACTATTTAAAATAATTCTAGAAGTTTCAAAAGTATTTAAATCAGTTAAAATAACATTTACTTTATTCTTTTGAGCCAACTTGATTTCATCCTTTTTAAGAGTATTTCCCCCCACTATAATAAGTAATTTAACTTTAGACTTAATAGCAAGTTCAATAATATAATGTCTATCTCCTACTATAATAATATCATCTCTAGTTAAATTAACATTACTTTCAAATGTGGCATGTGCAAAAGCAGCTGCTTTAATACTACCTTCTATTTCATCACTTACTCTAACTACTTCTTTACCATTAATAGTCTTAATAATATTATCATAACTTGTAATTAGTGAAACATCATTACTAAATATACTCTCATTTAATATATCTTTAGCCGTTACTAAACTAATAAACTTCTTATCTTCATCTACTATTGGAACACCAGTTGTATTATTCTCCATCATATAGTCATAAGTTTCCATAATAGATGAATACTCATTAATAAAACAATTTTTTCTATAATCCATATCTTTTATTCTAAGTTTAGTATCATTTAAATACCTAGGTTCTTTAACATTAAAATAATCTAAAACAAATTTAGTCTCTTTATTAATATCACCTAATACTCTTTCTTCAGCATTTAAACCCATTTTCCTTTTTAAATTAGCCAAAGTAATTGATGCAGTAACTGAATCTGTATCAGGATTAATATGTCCAAAAACTAACATCTTTTCCATTTCTAATACCCTCTTTCTAAAACTATAATATTATAATACATATTAAATAAATTTTCAACAAAAAATGTGTATCTTATTATGTACACATCATTCCTTAATTTCAAAATAGTTTCCACTATCTAAATATAGTACTCCTTTATGACTACCGAGTTGATCTTTTATCTTATTATAATCATTAAACTCTTTTATCTTATTTAAAGTAATATATACAACATTATCATCATTCATATACAATATAAATCTTTCTTTATCATAATCATTAGGACTATACTCTATTTCACTAATTTTTAAAATTACATCTTCATCTACCCTACTAAACATTTGAATAGTTTTACTAAATATTTCATCAGGTACATAATTAATAAGTATAGGTACAAATAAATCTAAATCACTTACTCTTTTACCAGTATCAAGTACATATTCATTACTACTTCTAATTTTAAAAAGCACTTTATATTCAGTTATATCAATAACTAATCTATACCCGAACTCTTTACTTACTTTAACACTTTTTACTAGTGATAAATTACTTAACTTTTTCTTAATACCTAAACTAGTAGTCTTAACAAAAGATGGATAATTTTCTAAATTAGCTTCTTCTATTACATCTTCATCAGTCAAAAAATATGTTCCCTTAACTAATATACTTTTAATAGGTTTTTTAGTAATATAAATACCAAAAAGTACTAACATACATAGAATAAGTAAAAACATCAAAAATTTTTTAAAATTAAATTTTCTTTTAACCTTTTTAACCATCTCTTATCTCCTACTATATAAATTATACAATTTTTTTACTATTTCTTCAACTATTAACATTAAACTCTATAAACATCTTTACTAAAGTTATCTTTAATACTAATTATATTACCCCAAGAATTATATCTATATTTAACTATTATTTGTTTAATATTTTATTAACAATAATAGTACTTGCATTAAGTTTAGGTTCATTTTTTAAATTATTAATCATATCTTTTTCATTCATTAAAATATACTTAATACCTTCATTTAAACTATTGGTATCTAAGTCTTTTTGCTCTATCATATAACACAAGTTCTTATTTTTAAGTTCTAAAGCATTATAATATTGATGATTATTAGCAACATAAGGACTAGGTATTAATATTGAAGGCTTATTAAGAGCTAAAATCTCACTTATTGTAGAAGCACCAGCTCTAGATATAATTATATCTGCACTAGACATAAGACCACTCAAATCATTTATAAAAGGAACAATTTTTACCCCATCATTTTTTATATTACTAAACTCTTCATAACTAGAGTTACCAGTAATAAAAAGTATTTCTTTATCTTTATCATTAAAATTAGTAATAAAATCCTTTAATCTATTATTAACTACTTCACTACCCAAACTACCCATTACTATAATAATTAATTTCTTATTTTTATCAAAACCTAATGTAGTCTTATCAACTTTTTTTGTAGTAATAGCCTTTTCCCCACATGGATTACCACTTAATATAACTTCATTTTTAAAATAATTATTATTTTCATCAAAAGAAACAAAAGTAGTATCAACATATTTACTTAGAAATCTATTAGTTTTACCAGGAAGTTTATTTTGTTCATGTATAGCACATCTAATTTTATACTTATGAGCAGCAAGTAAAACAGGCAAAGTCACATACCCTCCAAAACCTATAACATAATCTGGTTTAAACTCCTTCATAATTTTTTTACACTTATTATATGAATTCATTATTAAATAAATATTCTTAATATCTCTTGGTATATTAGTTTTAGATAAACCATAAATATCAAGTCCAACATAAGGAATACCTTTTTCAGGAATTAACTTACTTTCCATTCTATTTTTAGTACCAATATATAGTACTTCATTACCTTTTTCACTTAATATTTTTTCAATAACACTTAAAGCAGGATAAATATGTCCTCCAGTTCCTCCAGCAGTTACTATAACTTTCACAATATCACCATCCATTATAAGTATACCACATATTACTTCCAATATGTTTTACTTTGTAAATTAAATGTATAATAAAACCCCATTAAAGGGGATAACTTACTATTTTTGGTGGAGCTGACGAAGTGCGACTTCGTGTCCAAAGCATCAACCATACAGACGTTTTTACAAGTTTAGTTGGTTTAAATTTTCATCTAGTACCTTGGAGAGCCAACATTCCAGTACTAGCCTAAGTTTAGAATAATTTCATTATATAACCTAAACAATTATATAGTATAGTCCATATTTATGAGTCCAGTACTTATTCTCATGGACAAAGAATAAACTGAACCTCCAGTACCATTAATTAGGCAAAACTAGGAGCAAAATTAAAATCGTTTCCGATTATTTTATTTTGCGTTTTAAGTACGCCTACTACTTGTATCCATACGTACAACTACTCTGTCGAATCAATACAGCCCCATTACACATATAAAATTATACCAAATTTTATACATAATATCAAGTACTTTATTTAATACCAAAAACTAATTCTTTAACCTTGTTAACATAATACTCTTCATTTAAATAATACTCACGTAAATCACTTAACACTTCTTTTAACATATTTCCTCCTAAAAAATTAAGCAAATTAATTAAATTTGCTCATTTGTTTCATTAATTGATTAACTTGTTTTTGATTAGGAGTTCTTCCCATCCCTTTCATTAAAGTTTTAATCATTTCTTCATTAATTGGTGGATTTTTCTTTAACTCTTTAGTCATAACTTTTCTTGCTATTAAAAAACCAGCAATAATTCCTACAATAAGTCCTATTAGAACATATAATATATCCCAAATCATTTCTACGCCTCCTAATAACATTATATAAAATTTTTAAACAAAATACAACTATCTTATATAATTAACCTTCTTTAAATAGAAATAATCCATATTAACAAAATCACATACAAACAAATTAGGAATACTTTTAATACTATTAAAAAGTGTTGGATAAATACTATTACTCTTAACAACTATATGACTATTCTTAATAATCATTTTAGTAACTTCATTATTTAAAAAATCATTAATAACATGAGTATTCTTATTATTTGAATAACACAAATTTTCTATATTAGTATCTCTTACTAATTTATTAAAATTATTTTTAGGTAAACATTTACATATTTTATCAAACATCTTATATCCTAAATACATATCTTCTTTATCAAGTAAATAAATATTTTCTAAAGTCTTATATAACTTTTCAGGATTATTCTTAGTTATATCATAAACACTTTTCTTAATTAAAAAAATATAGTACACTCTCATAACATCACCATTAAGAGTATACTATATTTACAAGTCACTATTTGTCGAATTATCTTCTACTTCTAAATATTTTACTTTTAAATTAATATCAATAGTTTCTCCTTTAACAACATCTCTTCCTTTTAAATTAGTACCAAATGCATATCCATAACCATTATAGTTAAAGTTAACACCAAGTAACTTTGAATACACATCTAAGTCATTTCTAGAAAATCCTTCAATATTAGTATATTTGTAATTAGTACCATTTGTTACCAAAAATACTTTATCATTAGAATTAATAATTGTTCCTTTTTTAGGATACTGACTAATTACTTTAGTACCATCTCCTATTAAAATAACATTAGAATCAATACTTTTTAACTCTTCTATAGAACTAACTACATCTCTATTAACATAACTTTTAAGTGTATAATTATCACCTGTTGGAGAAACTTCACTACTAACTATTCCTAAATATGTACTAGTATCTTCCACTAGTTGTTTAGTTGCTTTAGCAATTAATAAATTATCACTTATCTTACTTGCAACAACATACACAATTATCTGTGGATCTTCATAAGGAAACATTCCAGCAAAACTTCTTACATAGTTTATACTACCAGTTAAATATCCACCATCTCCAGCAATTTCAGCAGTACCAGTTTTACCAATAGTCCTAACTTTATCAGTTCTATACCTATGCCCACTTGCTGTAATAGACTGCAAATTATTAACTACCCCATCAAGTAAATCTCTAACTTGATTAACAGTCTCTTTACTAGCAACTCTCTTAACAACAGTTCTTTTATTTTCAACTAAAACTTCTTTTGTATTAGAGTCTACTATCTTTTTAACTATATAAGGCTTTATTACTTCCCCACCATTACTAATACTAGTCATAGCCTGTACCATTTGAATAGCAGTAATACTCATACCTTGTCCAAAACTAGCATTAGCAACTTCTATATCATAATTAAAGTCTATCTTACCACTTTGTTCATTAGGTAAATCAATTCCAGTCTTTTTACCAAAACCTAAACTTCTATAAAAATCTTTTAACTTATCTCTTCCTAACCTTTGACTAAGAAGAGTTGCAGCAACATTCGAACTTCCATAAAATCCTTCATTAAAACTAATACTACCCCATCCAGTCTTATTCCAGTCTTTTATAGTATATTCTCCTACTTTAATACTTCCAGAATTATATTTTTCTTCTCCATCATATAAGCCATTTTCAATTGCAGCCATAAAACTAAATGTTTTCATAGTACTACCAGGTTCATAAGTATAACTAATAAAAGGATCATAATAACTTGTTATATTTTTTATATTAGGATCAAAACTAGGATTAGAACTAATTCCAAGAATTTCCCCGGTTTTAGCATTAACAACACTTATACTAGCCCATTCCATAGAACTTGCTGTTTCTAATGTTTTCATTGCTTGTTCAGTAAACATCTGAATATTTGTATCTATTGTTAAATAAATATCCTTTCCATTCTTAGCTTCTATCACTTCTTCATTAGTATTCGCTATCTTATAACCATATATATCACTTTCAAAAGTTCTTGACCCATTAATACCAGTTAAATCTTTATTATATTGTCTTTCAAGTCCCATCTCTCCAACAATTTCCCCATCATCATTAGTTTTAGCATAACCTAAAGTATAACTAAGAAAATTTCTATTAGGATAATACCTCTTTACACTTTTAATAAAATCTATTCCAGGTAAATTAAGTTTTTCAATATTTTCCTTTACTAATTCAGTAATACCTCTTCCGCCAGGCCCAAGTTCCACTTGATAAACTCCTTCAATATTAAGTAAACTAAGAATACTCTCTTCAGTCATATTAATAAGAGGACTAAGTGCTTTAGCAGTACCTTCTTTATCTTTAACTCTATCGTCTTCTCTAGATTCACTTAAATATGCTATAACTGTATAAGAGTTAACATTAACTGCAAGAGTATTTCCTAAACTATCATATATTGTTCCTCTAGGTGCTACTATAGTTTCTTTAACAGTATTCCTATTAGATGCAAACTCACTTAAACTAATACCATCTACTTTAGGACTTAATACAATATAACTAAGTTTTAAAATTATAAGACCAAACAAAAAAACAACAACAAGTAAAAAATATTTACTAATTTTTACAGTTCTTGTTTTCTTCAATGTTAACACCTTCCTTATTCATTTATTGTTCTAACATTACTATTATTATACTCCAAACCATATAGTGATGCAATACCTTCTACATTATCAAAACTTGCTAGTTCACTTATTTTCATCTCTAAACTTTGATTTAAACTTTCTTGCTTAGATATTTTTTTTCTAATACTTTCAACTTCTATATTAGTTTTAGAAAGAAGAGCCATACTAAAAGATGTACCAAATATATTACCAATAATTAATAGTAATATAAAAGTTCTTAGTACTCTTTCTCCCTTCAATAACTTCTTATTCTTCTTTCTAGCCATAAATATTCTCCTTTTTATAATTTTTCTATTATTCTTAATTTAGCACTTCTACTTCTATTATTTAACTCTAGTTCACTATCACTAGGTATAATAGGTTTTTTAGTAATAAGTTTAGCCTTAGCCCTCATCTCAAGAGGAACTACTGGTAAATTCTTACTATTAATGTCATCACTACATAGTTTTTTAAAAACATTCTTAACTATTCTATCTTCTAAACTATGAAAAGTAATAACGCACATTCTTCCATTAGGTTTAAGTAAACTAAACGCATCCATTAAACTTTTTTCTAATATACTAAGTTCAGAATTAACTTCAATTCTAATTGCTTGAAAAGTTTTTCTACATGGATTACTCTTTTTTCTATAACTAATAGGAACATTCTCTTTAATAACATTAGCAAGTTCTAAAGTAGTATTAATTGGTCTATTACTAATAATTCCCTTAGCAATACTTTTAGCATTTACTTCTTCTCCATAAATATATAAAATATCAATTAATTTTTCTAAAGGATAAGTATTAACTACTTTATAAGCATCTAACTCCTGTCTCTTATCCATTCTCATATCAAGAGGTGCATCTTTATGAAAACTAAATCCTCTTGAAGCATCATCAAGTTGAGGACTGCTCACTCCAAGGTCAAATAAAATACCATCAACTTTATCAGTAATACACTCTTTAATATTTCTAAAATTAGTATGAAATATTTTAAAATTATTACCTATCTTAGAAAGCTTATCATAACTAAAATTAACAGCTTCCTCATCTTGATCAAAGGCGAATAAAAACCCCTCAGTTTCTAATCTCTTTAATATTTCCCCTGAATGACCAGCATACCCTAATGTACAATCTATATAAGTTCCATCTGGTTTAATATTTAATCCATTAATACTCTCAATAAGTAATACACTCTTATGCATCTTGTCCTCCTTCAAATAAATTTTCAGCCATATCACTAAAATTATCTAAATTAGAAGATATGAAAGTATCAAATTCATTTTTATCCCAAACTTCAACTCTATCATTTACACCAATAATAACACATTCTTTATTTAAATTAGCATAATTTAGTAAAGACTGAGATAAATTTACTCGACCCATCTTGTCGAATACAATAGTAGAAGCACTACTTAAGAAAAATCTATTAAAATCTCTTACACTTTTCTTAGTAAATGGTAAATTAGATAGTTTACTTACAATACTTTCCCATTCTTTCTTAGAATAAATGAATAAACATTTATCAAGTCCCCTAGTAATAACAGCTTCATTACCAAGTTCATTTCTAAGTTTAGAAGGAATAATAAGTCTATTCTTATCATCAATACTATGATTAAACTCACCCATTAGCATTGCAATCCCCCACTTTCTTCCACTTCACTCCACTACCTACCACTATTTTACTCTAAACTTATTACTAAGTAAAGTACATTTTAATAAAAAAATAAATTTTTACATTACTTTACATTTTAATTGTAAAGTTTGTTTAATAAATATTTTTGTTATATTGAAAATGAAGAGAAATCTTTGGTCCAACTTGTGTTCAGAAATGGACAATTCTATATTGTGTTTTTTTATAAAAAAAAGAAGCATTAACTTCTTTAATTATTTATTAATACAAAACACTGCATACAATGGAACTGATTTAATATTATTATCAAATCCAAAATTCTTATACTATATTTAGGATTATATATTTGACTTATATTTTCCTCTTTGTCTAAATTAATATTTTTTTCATAATTTTCTTTACAAAAATTTTCTAATACATAAGTTTTATCTACTTGTCTTGCACCAACCAACATAAGTAACATTTTACTATAACTCTTCCATTTTTTTAAATCTACTTCCATAAATCTATATATTTTATCTTACCTCTATTTCGTACAATTTGTACATATTTTCCACTAATTTTCGTACATTTTGTACGAAAAACATACTTTTACATCAAAAAAAGTGGAAAATCCACTTTAACTTACTTTAAGTAAACTAAAACCTTTTTTATATAAAACATTTAAATCTTCATCAGTAATACTATCATCCACTATAGAACTACTAAATAATATATTACCTTCTTTAACAAACATTACCATAGGAGTATACATTCTCAAATACCCAGTATCAATTGGAGTATTCCAACTATCATAAACATAATATTTGTCTGCATAACTTCCAAGTTCGTCTAAGATTTTATTATATATTTTAGAAGGTTCTTGCTTAATAATTACATTTTCTTCATCATCTAGTCCTAAAACAACTTCATCATATTTAGCATTATATACATAAATATTCTCATTAGTTTTATAATTTATTAAAATGTCTAAAATCCTATTAATATCTACTTTATCATTAACAACCAAAACAACTCCAGTTTTAGATTCAAGTATATCTAAAAGTTCTTGTCCATTAACATTCGTAAGCATTTTATTATTTACTAAAGCCAAATCATTCACTTTAGGTGTTTTCATATCTTGATAAAATAGAAGAATTAAAAAGAAGCCTATAATAACATACAGGCTACTTTTACTAACATTTATTTTAATTAATTTATGCATTGTTAATTTGACTCATAACTTCACTTGCAAAGTCATCATTTCTCTTTTCCATACCTTCTCCAACTTCATAACGTACCATTTTAATAACTGTACTATTAGTCTTATCTAAGTATGCTTGAACAGTCAAATCTCCATCCTTTACGAATGCTTGCTCTACTAAGCAAATTTCAGCAAAAAATTTATTTAATCTTCCTGCAATTATTCTATCTACGAATTCTTTTTTAGCACCTTCATTTAATGCTTGTTCAGTTAAAACAGTTCTTTCATGTTCAACTTCACTATTAGGAACTTCATCTCTATTAACATATTTTGGCTTCATTGCAGCACTTTGCATTGCTACATCTTTAGCAATTTCTTCATTACCATTTTTTACAATAACTAATGAAGCAATTCTTCCACCCATATGTAAATAACTTCCAAAAACTTCATCATCATTTTTAGTAAGAAGAGCAAATCTTCTTAAACTTAATTTTTCTCCAATAGTAGCTGTCTCATTAATAATTAAATCATTAACAGTACCAGACCCTGTACTTAAATTTAATACTTCTTCTACAGTAGAAACTTCATTTTTTAATATAGTTTCACCTATAGTTTTAACCATATTTTGAAATTCTTGATTCTTACTAACAAAGTCAGTTTCAGAGTTTACTTCAAGAATAACTGCTTTATTACCATCAATATAAATATTAGCTAATCCTTCAGCAGCAATTCTATCTTGCTTCTTAGCAGCCTTACTAATACCTTTTTCTCTTAAATAATCAACAGCTTTATCAATATCACCATTAGTTTCAGTTAATGCTTTTTTACAGTCAAGCATACCTGCACCAGTCATATCTCTTAAAGTTTTTACATCACTTGCTTTAATATCCATAATTACACTCCTTTTCTTACTTTAAAATATTTAATAGTTCTTCTTTTTTCATAGAACTGTAACCTTTAACACCTTGTTCTTTAGCTATAGCTTTTAATTCACTAAGTTTCATATCTTCATATTTAACTTCTTCCATAACTGGTTCTTCTACTTCTTTAACAGTAACAGTTACTTCTTCTTTTTTTGTTTCTTTCTTTTTAGGTTTAACAAATTCTTCTTCAGTTATATAATCATCAAGTGGTAAATTATTTCCTTCACACACAGCATTAGCAAGTACTCCAAGTACAACTTTAACTGCTCTTACAGCATCATCATTTCCAGGAATAACATAATCTACTAAATCAGGATCACTATTAGTATCAACAATACCGAATGTAGGAATACCTAATTTTTTAGCTTCTCTAACTGCATTTAATTCTATTCTAGGGTCAGTTACTATAACTGCTTGAGGTAATTTCTTCATTTCTCTAATACCACAAAGAATCTTATTTAATTTATCATATTCCTTTTGTAGTTTAGCAACTTCTTTTTTAGGAAGTAATTCAAACTTACCTTCACTTTTCATTTTTTCAATTTCATCAAGTCTATTAATTCTTTCTCTAATAGTCTTAAAGTTTGTAAGAGTACCACCTAACCATCTTTCAGTTACATAGTATCCTCCACATCTAGTAGCTTCTTCAATACTAGCTTCACTAGCTTGTTTCTTAGTTCCAACAAATAAAGCTTTTCCACCATCCTTACATGCTTCATATAAAGCACTATAAGCTTCTTCTAACTTTCTTACTGTTTTCTCTAAATCGATAATATAAATATCATCTCTTGCTGCAAAGATATACTCCTTCATTTTAGGATTCCATCTTTTAGTTTGATGTCCAAAATGAACACCTGCTTCTAATAAATAACTTTTTGACACAACTGTCATAATATCACTCTTCCTTTCGTTTTTCTTCCCAATAGTTCTAAATACTTGCACAATTAAGCACTAGCAAGTAAAATCCCTAAAGGTGTTTATTTTTCAAAGCACCTAATATTCTACCACATAATCATACTTTTATCAACAATTTTGAGAACAAAATATTTAATAAAAAAAACATGAAGTATATAGAAATTAAGTATAATTATAACAAAAAAAACTGATAATAATTATCAATTTAACATTAACAAATTTATCAATTTTTATTTTAACATTTATACTTTATAGTAATCGTTAGACACAGTTAAGTTAACGGGATCATTCACATACTCCACTACCTGTATAAATCTCGTAAGGGTTTTCAGGGCTTCCATTTCCTCTGGATATCAGATTACAAGACGAGAGAGATACTGAGGGACGCACAGCGTTCGAGCCGTCCACGTCGATGCCGTTCAAACAGCCAGGGTCAACAGAACCACGGACGAACCAACCGAACGAGTTAGCACCCCAGCCATTAGAGGAAAGGGCCCAAAAGTCAGTACTGCCTGTAATACTTTCTCCATTTGCATTTGTATAATACCATGCATATGGTGCAGTTAATTTTGTATATGCTTGTCCACCAGCATAGCTTAGTTCATCTATTGTCATTAATCCAACAGGATAATCTAATTTTGCACTTGTATTATTTACGCTAAATGCATCACTTATATTTGTACAGTTATAAGTTGGTTGTTTATTTGGTATTCTTTCATATGAAGCATAATTAAAAAGATTTGTTGTTGAAGTTGAATAAGTTTGTCCACTTGCAAGGTTTCTATCATTACAATATACTGCATCATTACTTAAATATTTTGTATAAGCAGTTAAATTATTTTTATACCAATTATCTACATATGTTTTTATTGTACTATCATTTGTATTTAGTCTATTATTTTCTAAAGAACCTGTAGTTCCATATTTATATCCTACATACATTGGATCATCCATTGTTGTATTAAATGCACTTGCACCTACATATGCTTTATCTGTATCTGGACTAGTACCTGCATATAATAATTTGATACTCCCATCTGCATTAGTACGAATTATTCTCCAATATATATCTTTTGTTGATGTACCATTCCATGTTGCCTTTTCAGTTATCCATTTAGTACCTTCTATACCAGAACATTCACTCTCGGTTAAACCAACAAAATAGACTCCAACTTCACCAACAGTGCAAATATTTGTAGATGTACATTCTGTTTCATTTTCTGGAGTTTTTGTAGTTTCATCAGTCATATTTGCAAATAACACTTCTTCCCCTTTATAAGTACATGAACTTTCTTTAGTTTTACCAAACTTAACCCAGTTATTCTTTGCATCTCCTGCAAAATAATATACATCTTTTGCTGGATTTGTTCCTATTTGTTCTGTTGCTTTATAAAGTGTTCCTGTATTTGTTTCAGTGAATGCTCTAAATGTAGTTCTTGTACCTATTGTAGGATTATCTGCCATTAACTTATCATTTAGTTTCATTATTGGTTTAGTAAACTCTCTTATATATATTGTTCCACTTAAACTTTGACCCATATCTATACTTTGATCAACACTTTCATCATTTACATACTTAATCTCTATAGTATATGTATGTGTTTTTCCTTTATCAATTGATACTTCATAAGCTAAAGCTACATCTTCTTTAATACTAGCTTTTGGTAAATAAGAGTAATCTGTCATATTGTATCCACCATCTGTACTAGTTATTTTGTACTCTAAGTATTTATATGTTTTAAAAGTATTTACTAAATCTTTTATTATAATATCATACTTATATGTACCATTTGACTCGTTTTTTACAGTAAAAGTTTTACTATTACTCCATCCTGGTGTTATACCATTTCCTTCAATATTACCATCTGTATCAGTAAATACTATTTTTAAGTCAGCACTTGTTACTGAAATATTCTTCCCTTCTCCTATTATTTGTGCTGTAAAATATGCTAGTGTTACACTAAGTACTACTACTAATAAACTAGCAATTATTAATATTGTTTGTTTTTTCTGCATAAACATTAACTCCTTTCATTACACAACAAAAAACTATTTACTTTCAAGTTAGTTAGAAGATAATACTCCCTATTTAGTACTTTATTTTGTACTATAGGTAAAAATATATAACTTAATTTATTTACATAATTATTAGTCATATTACATATCCTCCTTCTACCTTAACTAGTTTAATTTTAACAAAAAAGAATACTTTATTCAAGTATTCTTAACTATTTTTCTTTAACATGTACATCAATTTGATTATAAGGTATTTCTATACCTTCTTTATCAAAAGTCTCTTTTAACATCTTATTAAACTCTCTTTTAACATTAAAATACTTATAAGGTTTAGTAGTTAATAAAACTTTATAAGTCATACTACTTGCATTAAAACTATCAAGTCCTAAAAGTTTCATATCTTCAGCTACATTCTCAATTTTACTAACTTTAGGTATTAACTTTTTTAATACCCTTTCTAAATGATTAATATCAGTATCATAACTAACTTCAATTCCATAATAAAGAACAGTATTACTTTCACTATAATTAGTTATACTAGAAATATTTGAATTAGTTATAGTATACACATCCCCATTAAAACCTTTTAACTTAGTAGTTTGTAAACCTAAATTAATAACCATCCCAATAAAATCATTAATCTTAACATAATCTCCTATATTATATCTATTATCTAATATAATTAATACACCTGCTAACATATTTTTAAGAGTATCTTGTAAAGCCAAACCTACTACTACAGTAAATATCCCCAAACTAGCAATTATATTCTTAGTATTAACTCCATATAATTCTAATATCATAAGAAGTACTATAACTATAATAATATATTTAAATATACTATTAAATAGTTTAATAACAGTATCTTGTTTCTTATGATTCTTTCTTTTATTAGCCTTTATTAACTTAATAACTAAATTACTTAAAATACTATTTAGTAAATAACCAATACTAATATATATAATTGGACCCCAAAACTTAAAACTAAGTAAAAACTCCATTACTTTCTTTAAAAAATCTTCCATAACTTATTCCTTTCAAAAAATAGCCACATTAGTAGCTATTCATTATTCTTAAAATCTAATCTATCCATTTCTTCTATTACTTCTAGTTGTCCTTCAATAATAGCTCTTAATCTTTTCTTTAACAAGGTTACATTTCTTTTTAATCTATCAGCATCATCATTAGCTTTTTCTGCCTTAATAAGTGCATCATTTATTATTCTATTAGCATTTCTCTTAGCCTCATTAATAAGTCCTTCCGCTTCAAGTCTTGCCACTCTTTTAATCTCATCACTTGCATTTTCCGCACTAAATAAAGCCCTATTTAAAGTACTTTCTAATTGTTCATATTTTTCTAATTGTTTACTTAAATCATTAACTTTCTCATCAACTATCTTTTTTTCATTCAAAAGACGTTCATACTCTTTAATAACTTTATCTAAATACTTTTTAACTTCTTCTTTATCGTAACCTCTAAAAACCGTATTAAACCCATTCATAAGGACACCCTCTTATCTTAAATATTACCAATTTTCCCCATTCTCATCTTCACTAGATTCTTCAGTAATCTCTCCTTGTACATCTATATTTTTAGGAGTACATAAATAAATACCTTCACCTATTTTTTGTAAATCTCCTCCTATAGCATACAAAGTTCCACTTAAAAAGTCAATAATTCTTTTAGCCTGATCATTAGTAACTCTTTTAAAATTAACTACAACACTATTTCTAGATTTTAAATGATCTGCTATTTCTTGACTCTCACTATAAGCACGTGGTTCAACAAGTATCATTTTCCCAGTTGCACCCTTTTTAACTTCTTCACTACTTACTGAATAATACTCTTCATCATTAGTTGTTACAACATCATCATCTGTTTCAAATATCTTAAATTTTCCAAATGCCATATTAAATATCACTCTCTCTTATCATAATCATTTTATCATAAATAGAAATTCATTTCAACAATATTTCTAAATTTTTATTTCCTATTTTTAGACATTTTATCTTTAATACTATAAAAGCTCTTTAAAAACTTACTCTTTTCTCTATTATCAAAATCAAACTCATTAATAAGTCTCTTATAATTAAAGTCACTCTTTAAATGATTTAACTTATTTTTTAGTTTAACCTTATTACCAATACCCTCTTCATCTATTAAATCTAACCTATATTTTACTTCCATTGCTTCCAATATAGTTATTAACCCATCTACACTCATTGCTAAAGATAAAGAATACACTATAACTCTTAATAATAACGGATTACAAGTACTCACTATGTATACTCTAAAAGGAATATATAAATAGTAAACTACTACTGCAAGCACTCCAAAAAGCAAACTATTTTCTAAACATATTCTTCCATTTAAATTAAACTTTTTAAATGAATAATCCCACCACCTAGCATCAAAAATAACTTCTAATACTAAACTAACAAAGTACTCTGTAAAACTAGAAACTATCACTCCTACTATATATACTAATAAAATATTACTTTCAAAACTACTTAACACACTTGTAATAAGTAAACCACCAAGTCCATATAAAGGACACCATGGCCCATAAAGTGCTTTTCCACTCTTTCTCTTATTTAAAGAACAATAAATAAGTTCCCCAACATAACCAATTATACTAAAAAATATAAAATCCAATAAAATACCCACTAATATCACACCCTTTTTATATTTTTAATTCTATATAAATTATCTAACAAATATGGAATAACTAAATTATTTATTCCACCTATTTCTTTAGTATACATACTACTAACACTTTTTATTCTTTTACTAACACACCCAACAACCTCACCATTTATTTTATTATATCCTCCATCTATAACAATAACATTTTCTTTAACTTCTTGATCAAATATATTATCACTAATTATTATTATAACATCACTTTCTAAAGCAAGCAAACTCTTATTTTTAAACAAACTATTTAATAAAATATTAGTATTAACATCATCACACTTTATAAAAACTTTCTTATTTATATCAATATTATAATAGTTCATAGTACTAATAACACTTCTAACAAGTGGACTAACTAAACATTCTTTTTTACATAAATACCTATTAACACTAATAGAACTTATTCCATCTACATCCTTATACCAACATATACTATTTAATATTTTATCTTTATCTAAATTTTCAGGTAAAGGTAACTGAACAATTATCCCATCTACCATATTATCATTATTAAATTCATTTATTAAATCTAACACATATTTATTATCAACTTTACTATCTAGTAAATAAATTCTAACATTAACCCCTAAACTTTCACTCAACTTAGTTTTCAAATTAACATAAGTATTATTTTCTTCAAAATAAACAATAACTAAATTAACACCATTTAATTTATTAGTTAAATTATTTAACACATTTTCTCTAATAAAATTAGTTTCCATAATAACACTCATTTTAACCACCCAATTTTTAAGAAAATTCTTATATTTATCTTAATACTTAAAACCCCTTAATCTTTAATTGTAACTTATTATTATCTTCTATATTCTTATTATATTTATCTAAAACATTACTTACAAGAGAAGTTAAACAATTATCAAACTCTATATATTTACTATTATTAACTATATAAGGCACTTTATCATATCCTCTATATCTATTTGGTTCAAGTGGAAACCAGTATCCGTCTTTATATCCAATATATAACTCTTCTCCATCTAATAAACTATAAATCAAATTACTTAAATACTCTTTTTCACTAATATTATTCATTACTTCTAAAGTTAACACTCCATTATTAACTTCATACTTTTCTTCATCCCCAATAATAAATTTATAACTATCAAAACTATTTTCTCCTAAAAACTTATCTCTATCACTATAATACTTATTAATAAGCAAACTAATCAATTCTTTATTAGAAGTACTTACACTAATTGAACAAGTATCACTAGAAAACACCATAAGTCTAAGTTTAGATAAAATATAAAATTTTTTTATTACATGATTTCTTAAAAAGTATTCACACACACTAAACTTATTACTTTCACTTTCTACTTCTAAATTCATATTAAAATCTCTTACAATAACCTTATCTTCTAATAAAATATCTTTATAAACATTTTTACTTAAACTTCCCATATTCATTACCTCTAAATATTATTATAAAATTTTAATAAATAAAAGTAAAGAAATACTTGTTTTAATTTTAAATTTATTATATACTTTTATTATGAAAAAGATAAAAAATATATTATATACAATTTTATTAATGCTAATAGTTTATTTTGTTTATATTAATTTAGATGATATAACTAAAGACTTAAAAGCACTTATAATTAGTAAGAATGACTTAGTAATTAAAGAACCTAATTCTTATAAAGTAGATTATCCTTTTGAAAACTTTAATTATAAAGTGTCTTATGTTCCATATAATAAAGAAGAATTAATAGATATATATTTTAATGTATTAAATAATGGTTACAACGAATTTACTTTTTACTGTCCAAAAGAATATAAAAGTTGTACTAAAGATGTAGAAAGTATTGGTAATGATAGTAAATTAATGAGTAATATAAATAATTATGTTCATCCATATAATAGTTTTAAAACTATTAAAACTAAAGTATCTTCTAATAATGAAATAACTTTAGAAATACAAAAGAAATATAGTGAAGAAAAAATAAATAAAATAAATGAATTAGTTAATAATGTTATTAGTGAGTTAGATTTAAATAATATAGATGATTTAACTAAAATAGAAAGAATACATAATTACATATTAAATCATACAGTTTATGATAAAAATACAAACAGCTTCGATATCAATAGTGCATATGGTTCTTTAATAGAAGGACATGCAGTTTGTTCAGGTTATGCTGATGCATTTAGTATATTTATGAATATTTATAAAATACCAAATATAAGAGTAAGTAGTGAAAATCACTTATGGAATTTAGTTTATATAAATGGTAAATGGTTACATATAGATTTAACTTGGGATGACTCAGAAAACAATAAATATGATAACAATTATTTCTTAATAACAAAAGAAAAGCTCTTTAGTTTAGATACTAAAGAACACAATTTTGATGAATCATTCTTTATAGAAGCTAACTAAAAATGAGTTAACTTCTTTTTTTGTATTAAGAAAACAATTATAATCTACTTTAAACCAATAAATATCACTAAACTGAGTTCTAAAGAAAGTCATTTGTCTCTTAGCATAATGTCTAGTATTCTTAACAATTAAATTCTTACACTCATCAATTGTATATAAATTATTTAAATAACCTAAAGTTTCCTTATAACCAATTATACTATTTAATTTATTAAAACTCTTTAACTTTTCAGTTTCTTCTACTAACCCACTTTCAAACATAGTGTCTACTCTTTTACTTATTTGACTATATAACTCTTCTCTTTCAGGTTTAAGCCCAATTAACACAAAATCATACACCCTGTTATGTCTTTCACTCTTACTTTTAATAATTTCCTTAGTAGTATCATAATGGCTCAAAAATCTTTCAAGTCTCTTTCTATTATTAACATGTATATCATTTTCTTTATATATTTCATCTACTCTAGACTTTAACTCTTCATTTGTAAACTCACTATAATCTAAGTTACTTGTTTTTTTATTAAAATTATAATCATATAATAATGCTTTAATATATAACCCAGTTCCACCAACTATAATAATATTTTCACCCTTACTAATTAACTCATCAAGTAACTTTCTTCCCATTAATTGATACTCATAAACATTAAAGTCTTTATCTAAAGGAACAAAATCAAGTAAATAATGTTTTACACATCCCATTTCACTCTTTGTTATCTTAGCAGTCCCAATATTCACATCTTTATATACTTGTTCAGCATCAGCATTAATTATACAAGCATTATACTTTTTTGCTAAATACACTCCTAAACTAGTTTTCCCACTTGCAGTAGGTCCTATTACTACAATAATTTTACTCATACACACCTATCCATTAACTCTCTTAAACAACTTTTCAAGTTCATACTTAGTATATTTAATAATAGTTGGTCTTCCATGAGGACAAGTATAAGGAAACTCACACTCAAATAACCTTTTTAACAAAGTTTCTTGTTCAAGACTTCCTATAAAAGTATTAGCCTTAACACTCATCTTACAAGATAAATTAATAGCAAGTTGTTCATTAAATTTAACCCTATCAAAATCTTTATCTATACTAACTATTAAATCAAATACTCTTCTTAAACTTTCTTCTTCATAACCTTCCCTAAAATATGTAGGATGTTCATACACTCTTATAGTATTAACTCCAAACTCATCAAAACTAATACCTAAATTAGTAATAAAATCTTTCTTTTCCATAATAGTCATAAACTCATTTTTAGTAAACTCTATTGTTATAGGAAACAACATACTAGTTTTATGTACAACACTCTCTTTTAAAGCATTTAATAGTTTCTCATAATTAATTCTTTCATTAGCAGCATGTATATCTATCATATAAACACACTCTTCATCAGTAGCAAACAAATACGTTCCCATAGCAAGCCCTATTGGATGAAGCAAACTAGGTTTTTCATTTTTTACTTCTAGTGTATCTATAACTGTTTCATACCCAGAACTTTCTTCATTCATATTAAAACACATCTTACTCTCTTCTATAACTGGTTTATCATACTCTTCTTTAACAACTAAATTATCATTAAGAACATATTCTTCACTATTACTAACTTCGTATTTTGTCTCATCATAAGCCTTAAACATATTATTAATATTCATTAACTTATCTCTAATTAAAGAAAATAATAACTCTTCTAAAGTCTCCATCTTTCCAAATTTAATATCTTGTTTAGTAGGATGTATATTAACATCTACTATAGTTGGGTCTACTAAAATATTAATAACTACTATTGGATACTTATCTACAGCTAAATATGTATGATATGCATCTTTTATAATTCTATTAACATAACTATTATTAACAATTCTCCCATTAACTAAAGTAATCATATCTTTTTTAGTACTTTTAGTTATATTAATATTACTAACATACCCATTTATATCATAGTCATCATTATGTCCTTCAATATAAACCATATTCTTACTAACATTATACCCATATATTTCATAAATAGTTTTAAGTAAATCATTACTTCCACTAGTCTTAATAAGTTCTTTATTATCACTACTTAATTTAAAACTAATATTAGGGTGACTTAAACTAAGCTTTTCTATCAAACTAACTACACCATTTAATTCTGTATAATAACTTTTTAAAAACTTAAGTCTTGCAGGAGTATTAAAAAACAAATCCCTTACTATTATTTTAGTACCATTACTAACTGTACCAACTTCATTACTTTCCAATTTTCCACCCTTAATATGAACTAATGTAGAATCACTTCTATTACTAGTATCTAAAAAAACATCACTAACACTAGCTATTGAAGGAAGTGCTTCACCTCGAAACCCAAGTGTGTTTATAAAAAACAAATCATTCTCGTTTCTTATCTTACTTGTAGCATGAGGACTAAAACAAAGTAAAGCATCCTCTTTATCCATACCTTTTCCATTATCAATTACTTTAATCTCTTTAATACCAGCATCAACTAAACTAACTTCTATTATGTTACTTCCTGCATCTATAGAATTCTCTACTAATTCTTTAACAACACTACTTACCTTTTCAACTACTTCTCCTGCAGCTATTTTATTTGAAAGACTTTCACTCATTACTTTTATTTTACCCATTATATAAGCCTCTCTCTCTTACTTAAAATATTCTTATTAACAACATATATATCTATTTTAGCAGTATTTACTACCTTAATAAAACCTAATCCATTTATAACTATATCTTCATTACTACAAACAGTACTAAATACCTCTTTATCCTTTAAATAATTATTTCTAATAACTCTCATTTTTTCTATATTAATTTCATTCTTTAAATAAAGTACTAAATTAATATTTTTATCTGTATTATTTTCTATCCTAATTAATTCTCTTATTAATAACATAAACCCAGGACGCAAATTATATACTTTAGGTTTTATTTCTTTTTTTGGTATTAAACTAGTATACTTTTTTATTTCTATATAATTACATATATTATTTTCACTAACAAATCCAGGAGTATCTATTAAAGTTATATCTTTTAATTTAATATTAATATCTTCTAAAGTAGTATTAGGTAAACTACTAGTTGTTATAACACTCTTTAAATCATTCATTAATAATAATGTGTTTATAAGTGTACTTTTCCCCGAATTAGTAAAACCTACTACATATATAGAATTAACTTTATCACTAAGTAATTTATTATATAAGTTACTTACTCCTTCTTTAGTAGTACTACTTATTACAAATACATCTTTTATAAGAGTTAACTCACTTATTTTATTAATTAATTTATAACTTTTTACACTTTTTGGTAATAAATCTTTTTTACTAAGTACCAAATAAACTTTATTAGTAAACTTACTTATTACACTAAATACTTCTTCATTAATAGTTAACACATCTACTAACATAAGTACTGGTTTATTACTCTTATTTATCTTATTAACTACTTCATCTATAAGAAACTTCTTATCTATAACATAACTTTCTCCATAATGAGTAATCTTAAAACATCTTTCACAATATTCTACTTTATCATACACTTTATTACTTACATAACCTTCTTTATTCTTATCAATAGTTTGAAGTAAACTACCACATCCAATACACTTCTTAATCATCATATTTTCCTTTTTTAAATAAATCATTCTTTGCCATTAATTTAAAAAGTATCTTTTCAAAAAATCTATTTACATAAGTAATACGTCTATCTTTTTTACATATAGGATTAACTAATATACTAGTCATTCCCATCTTATTAGCACCATATATATCAGTTAATAATTGATCTCCTATACATGCTACATGACTAGGTTCAGTATGATATAATGATAATATTTTTTTATAATATTTACTAAAAGGTTTCATACTACTAGCGCAGCTATCTATTTCTAAACCATCCCTAAATGGTACTGTTCTTTCTCTATTACTATTAGTCATTAATATAGGTCTAATTCCTAAATCCTTAACTTTTTTTATCAAATTAATTGCATCTTTTTCAGGTACTTTACTATCTATTGTAGCTATAGTATTATCTAAATCAAATATAACTAAAGTAATACCCTTTTCTTTTAGTTTCTTATAATTAACTCTATAAATACTCTGATAATACATATCAGGAATAAACTTATCTAACATAACTTCACCTTAATAATCTAACCTTTCATTATATTCAAATTCTTCATCAAGTATTCTAATAATATCTCCATCTTTTGCACCTAAACTTCTTAATTCATCATCTACTCCCATACTCTTAATCTTACGAGCAAATCTAAGTACTGCTTCATCACTATTAAATCTAGTTTTCATTAAAAGTGTTTCTAACTTATCTCCACTAAGAACCCAAGTATGGTCATCTATTCTTTTAATTGTATATGGTTTTTCTTTCTTAAATTCATATAATACATAACTTTCAAATTCATTATTTTCATATGTATCAGCACTCTCTACTTCACTTAAAATCTTACTTAAAGTATTCTTTAATTCATCTATTCCATATCTTGTAACAGCACTAGTAGCAACTACAGTAACTTCTGGATACTTATCTTTAAACTTTTTTAAATTATCTTCACTATTTACACTATCCATCTTATTTGCAATAACTATACTTCTTTTATTAAATAACTTTTCACTATATGCTTTTACTTCTTTTAAAAGAGTTTCATATTCTTCTAATACATCTCTTCCTTCATATTCACTCATATCAAGTACATATGCAATTACTCTACTTCTACTAGCATGTTTTAAGAACTTATCTCCTAGTCCTACTCCTTTACTAGCACCTTCTATAATACCTGGTAAATCAGCTACTACAAAACTACTATCATTCATTTTGACAACACCTAAGTTTGGTGTTAAAGTAGTATAATGATATTCTGCTATTTTAGGTTTAGCATCACTTATAACACTGATTAAACTACTTTTCCCAACACTAGGAAAACCAACTAATCCCACGTCTGCAAGTAGTTTTAATTCTAGCTTAATAGTTCTTTCTTCTCCAGACAAACCCTTTTCACTCACTTGAGGTGCTTTATTCTTGTTACTTTTGAATGCTGCATTACCTTTTCCACCTCTACCACCTTTACATACAACTACTTCTTCATTATGTTTAGTAATATCTCCAACTATTAAATTAGTATCTAAATCTATTATAGTAGTACCAACAGGCACCTTGACATACACATCTTTTCCAGTAGCACCAGTTCTCAAAGCACCACTTCCGTTACCGCCTTTTTCCCCCTTAATCTTTTTTTGATATCTTAAATCTATTAATGTTTTAAGTCCCTCATTTCCAACAAAGATAACATTACCTCCGTTACCTCCATTACCTCCATCAGGTCCTCCCATTTCAACAAATTTTTCATGTCTAAAACTAGTAACGCCGTCACCTCCACGACCTCCTATAACATTTAAAACAACTTCATCTATAAACATAAAAATCACTTTCTCTTTCATTAACATTTTACCATATTTATTAATAAATTAAAACACATAATTTACTTATGTGCTCTAATGTATTTTTTAGTAACATTTAATAACTCTTCCTTATTTAATCCAGTTATATTATATATCTCATCAAATGTAATATATTCAGGATATTTAATTAAACATAAAAGTAACATACTTTCATTTACTCCATAAATACTACTAAGTTTTTTAAACTCTTCACTCTTAAGAATTAATCTAGTTCTCATAAGTGAACTAACTTTAGCATCTATATTATTTTCTTCCTTTAAATCACTTACAATATCTCTTTCAATTCTAAGAATAATTTTTCTAACTTCTCTATTTAATTCATGACTAACATCATTAACTTTATCATAGTTTTCCCCATACTTAAGTTTTAAAGTGTTTTTTTCTTCTTCACTTAGTTTATTAATATACTTTAAAATAACACTTTCACTTTCAATAAACCTATCAAAAACATGCTTACCTTCCTTACGAGGTTTTACTTGTTTCTTAATATACCATCTTAATTTAGGAATAATAGTATGTATTATTTGATAATTCTCTTCCTTAGTTACTTGACCATAATTTAAAGAATTCATTAAATCACTATGATACTTTTTATATAAAAGAGACTTTTCTTCATTACTCAAATAAGTTAAAGAAGTATTTATTCTTTCATTAAATTCACTAATTGTTTCACTATCCAACTTTAAATCAACAAGTTGACTATAAAAAGACTTAAATTCTTTAGTTCTTCTTTTATCAGTATATATATTTAGTTTACGTATAATCTGTTTATTAATAAGTCCTTCTTTATCAGCAGTTATATGTTCTTTACTTAAGTCATCTTTAAAAAATTTATAAATAAGTTTCTTTTGTTGTTCATTTAGTGATTCAACTCTTAATTTAATAGTATCTATATCTTTTGTATCATTAACAAAATCTCTAATTGTTACATACTCTGCACCATTATCTAAATAACTAAAATACCTTTTTATTCTTACAACTATACGAGAATTAATCTCTTGATTAATAACTCCATCAATAACATTAAGTTCTTTATAATCATTACCTAACTTTAACTTTAGTAAATTAATATCACTTTCTGGTAAAGTATTTATTACTCTTATAACCTCATTTGCAGGTTTATCAAATTGATTAAAGAATCCCTTATAATTTTCAGGAGATTTCTTTCTAGTCAAATTAAATCTATTTACATTAACAGCATTTTTAAGTTTTTGAATAGTTTTTTTATTTCTATCAACTTCTTCACTTGTAAGTACTTCAATTATGTCATCAGTATTAAGAGAATATTCTTTTAATAAGTACTCTCTTTCAAAAGGCTTTAAAGTATTAATTAAATTATTAATATTATCAGTACTTGTATTTAAATAATTATATAAACACTTTTTATATAATACTCTTCTAATATTACTTTTTACTTCCAATGCTTTTTTAGTACCCATCTTTTTCTCTTTAGAACGTTCTCCATAATAGATATACACCTTTATCATGTTTCTTTCAGTTAATTTACTAAATGCATATTCTAACACTTCATCACTAACATTACCAAATTCTTTATAAAAATTATCATTAAGTTTTATATTTACTTTCATATGTATTCCCCCAAAACGATGTTTATTTTAACACATTACATATGTAAAATCAAGAAAAAGTAGTTAATAAAATACTTGTTTTTTATATATTATTATTCTTAATAAATTCTCTATAAAGTTTAACTAAAGCCCTCTTTTCAATCCTGCTAACATAACTCCTACTAATTTTTAAATCTTTAGCAATTTCTCTTTGAGTTTCATCTTTTTTATTAAGTAAACCATACCTTCTAATAATAATTTCTTTTTCCCTCTTAGTTAAAACACCCATATACTTTCTTAATAACTCCACATTATCTTTTAAATCTATAATATCTCCAGTATCAATATACTCATCTTTTAAAACTTCTCCTAAAGTAATCTCATTACCATCTTTATCATAACCTATACTATCATCTAAACTCAAATTATTCATATTCTTTTTATTCTGTCTAATGTACATAAGTATTTCATTCTCAACACACTTAGCTGCATAAGTAATTAACTTAACAGGTTTATTAGGATTATATGTATCAATTCCTTTAATCAAACCAATAGTACCAATACTTATTAAGTCATCAGTATTCTCATTAAAACTTTCATACTTCTTAACAATGTGAGCAACTAACCTCAAGTTATGTTCAATAAGTTTATTTCTTGCTTCTTCACTCCCATTAACTGCTAAATAAATACATCTATCTTCTTCCTCTGGACTAAGAGGTTCAGGAAACACATTAATGCTATAACTTGTTGTAAACAACCTAACTTTTTTTAAAAATTTCAATATTAAATCTATCATATTAAATTATATGTATCACTTTATTCTTTATGAAAAAACTAATAAAGTATTAAACCTTATTAGTTATCTTTATTCTATTTAGCACCCACTTGTACTTTCTTCTATTGTATATGGGTTAGTTGAAGATCCATATCCTGTACTATATTTGATACAAGCTTTGAGAGAAATGGCAGAGCGAACACCAAAAAAGTTGTGGACGTAGTAGTTGCTCAAGTAGCCAGGGCTGGACGAACCGAGAACATCCCAAACGCGCGAACTGAAACCCTCCAAGTTCGAAGGCGACAAAGACCACCAATTAGTGCTTCCTGTTATACTTTCGCCAGTACTATTTAGATAATACCATGCATATGGACTAGATAAATTTGTGCCATATTTTCCTCCAGCATATGCTATTTCATCTGCTGTCATTAGTCCTATTGGGTATGTTAGTTTTGCTTCTTCATTACTTCCTGAAAATGCATCTTTGCTATTTGTACAGTTATATGTTGGTGTCTTATTTGTATACAGTCTTCCATATGGTGCATAATTAAAAAAACTTAAATCTAAACCTGAACCTGTACCATATGTTTGACCAGTTGCTAACTCTCTATCATTACAATATACTGCTTCTGTACTTATGTATTTTGAATAACTAGTTAAGTTTGTACTATACCAGTTATCTATATATGTTTTTATTGTACTAGGATTTGCGTTCGTTCTAGCATCATCTAAAGTAGTATCACTATTACCATACATATATCCTACATATTTTGGACTATCGGTCGAAGTATTAAATTTACTTGTTCCTATATAGCCACTCGTTGTATCATGACTTGTTCCGGAATATAATAGTCTTATACTTCCATCTGCATTTGTTCTTATTATTCTCCAGTATATTGGATCACCTGCACTTGCATATTTATGCATAGTACAATTAACGTTGTAACTAGTTGCACTGGTACACTCTTCCATTGTTGAATATTCTATATAACTATCACTAGTTTCAGAATAATAACCTCTATAAGAAATTTTGTCTTCTTGCCACTTTCCGAACTTTACCCAGTTGTTTTTTGCATCTCCTGCAAAATAGTATACATCTTTGGAAGTACTACCTGCAATACTTTCTGTTGAAGTAAATAATGTTCCTGTTGTAGTTGTAGTTAAAGTTGTTGCAAAGTCATTTGTTCCATTATTATTGTTACTTCTTGTACTTCTTGTAGGATTATCACTCATTATTTGATAACCTAGCGTACCTTCTTTATATCCTGCATAAAAGTCTTTTGTCCCTTCAGTTATAAATAGTGTTCCACTTAGTTTCTTACCCATATCATCACTTTGGTCTACACTTTCATCATTCTTATAAATGAATTCAATTGTATAACTTTGTGTTACTCCTACATCTATACTTGCACTATAAGCTAGTATTGTATCAGTTGCTGTTTCACTCTTTGGTACATCTTTAAACTCAGTCATATTGTATCCACCATTGGTACTAGTTATCTTATATTGCAAGTATCCATTGGTTACAAATGTGTTAACTAGGTTTTGTATAACTATATTATATTTGTATGTTTCATTACTTTTATTTTCTATAGTAAATGTTTTAGTTACATTCCAATTTCCTGGTTCTATATTAGTACCACTTATACTTCCATCACTATCAGTAAATATTATTTTCAAGTCAGCACTGTTGATGGTAACATTTTTTCCCTTTCCAATTATTTGTGCTGTAAAGTATGCTAGTGTTACACTAAGTACTACTACTAGTAAACTAGCAACTACTAATATTGTTTGTTTTTTTTGCATATTCTTATTCCTCCTTTTATTACATAACAAAAAATGGGTAGACCTCACCTATCCATTTTATTTCATGCAAAAAATTTACTTCTTTTAAGTTAGTTAGAAGATAATACCCCCCCCGTTTAGTACTTTATTTTGTACTGTGGTTGAAGATATATAACTTATTTCATTTACATAATTATTAGTCATATTGTATATCCTCCTTCTACCTTAACTAGATTAATTTTATCAAAAAAGAATACTCTTTTCAAGTACTCTTAACTATTTTTCTTTAGAAACAAAATATTTCTTAAAATGTTTTATCTTTAAATAATATGCTCTACCTATACATATTCTTCTTAATAAATTATTATCTTCTTCATTAATTAAAGTATAATAATACTTATTATGTTTAATTAAATTATTAACACTATCTAACACTTCACTATCACTAACATAATTCTTAACAACAAGTTTAGGTACATTAAGCCATAAAACTTGTTTAGTAGGATATATTATTTTACTACTATTCTTTTTATAAACCAAATCATTAACTATTAAATCAATAATATTTATTCCACTAGGATATAAATAATATGAACTTCTTCCCTGTCTATAATTTATTTCAAAAGAATAATATTCATTATCTTCTACATTATATTTAAAATCAAAATTAGAAAACCCTTTATAATTAATACTCTCTAAAAAATATTTTACTTTATCAAATAAAGGATAATATCCTTTTTCACTAATTATAGCAGCATAGTTTCCCATTAATTTAGGATGATACTCTTCTAATATAGGTCTTGCTAAACTCATCATTTGTACCTTACCATACATATTAGAATAACAATTAATTACCACATTATTAGAGTCATCACCTTTAATAAATTCTTGTATTATTAATTTATCTTTATAATCAGACTTATTAATATCATTAATAGTACTAATTAATTCTTCTTCACTATTTAATATATATACTTTTTTCTTATTAGGAAAAGAAGCATGTAAATAACTACTACTATTAGAATTATTTGGTTTTAATACTATAGGATAACTAAAATTTATCTTTTTATAACAAGTACTTCTTTCTTTATAATCAACTACTATTGTTTTAGGATATTTAATATTATATTTATCACATAACTTATAAAACTTATCTTTAGTAATAAAACTATCTAGTAACCTTTTATTTATCCATTTATTAGAATATATTCCTTCTAATAAATCTTTATTTTTAATAACATATTCCATATAAGAATCACTACAAGGAATTAATATAACATATTTATATTCTTTTTTATAAAAAGAACCTTCCACTAATAAATTATTAATACAAACTTCTTCCAAATCAAAATTATCAATTATTTTAATATCAAGTATATTTGAGTACTTTGTAGGAAATAATATTCTACTACAAAGTAATAAAGGTTTTACTTTATATTTATCATATATTATTCTACTAACACCATAAGCATTTTCATCACTTCCCATAATAATAAACTTAATATTCACTTATTCTCCCCCAAACGTAACATTTTTTCAAAAAAAACTATTGCATTTTATTAAAAAGTATTGTATACTTAATTTGTCAGTTGAAAGTGACTCCGTAGCTCAGCTGGATAGAGCAACGGCCTTCTAAGCCGTCGGTCGGACGTTCGAATCGTCTCGGAGTCGCCACTAAGAATATTAACTCTAGATAATCTAGAGTTTTTTTATTAACTAAAATTCCGTTACTTCCTTATCATCTACATAAAATATAACTTTACTAACACTATAATTCTCTTTAACACTTTTACCAATAGTATACACTACTTCTTCTAAAATATTCTTATCATACATAGAATCAAATATCTTATCATTAAAAGTTAACTTCATAACTTCCTCTTCAACCTTATAATCTTCTAAAGTAGCCTTACTACTTAAATAACTTCCTAAATTACTTTGATATAACAAACTACTTTTAAGTTCATTAACAATAATACTAATCTTCTCACTATTATCATTATTTATCTTAGTTACAGGAACATAATAAGTATCTCCTTCATCTTCTCCCACATAATATATAGTAGTCTTAGTTAAATCATATAAACTATTAATATCATACTCCTTATTAATACCATAACTTCTATCAAACTTATTTGGAAGCAATTTATTAGAATTAGGTAATCTCTCTAAAATACTACCTTCTACTTTAATAATGACCTCAGTTATTTCACTTTCACTAGTTAAAGTATAAATAACCGCTTCAATTAACTTTTCTTCTAAAGATGCACTTATACTTAAAAACTCTTTAGAAAAATCTATAGTACACAAATTATCTTTAACATTCAAACTTATTACTTTAGTATTAACTGGTATAATAGGTTTAAAATTACTCTTACTAACATTCTTCTTAGTAATACTATCTATTTTAGACTTTAATTTACTCTCCAAACTATCTCCTTCAGTAACTACACTAACTTCACTAAGATAATTATTTTTATCTAACAAAAACACATCACTAAACTTACTTTCATCTATATAAGTAATATTCTTTTCTACTTTAGGAGTTTTAACAGGAAACAAATAAAGAATCCCTATTAAAAATATAGCAGTAGTAGTAACCATAATCTTCCTAATACCCATTCTCTTTAACATATCATTACTCCCTTCCCTAAATTATATTATCTAAAAAGAAAAAAATGACATTTAGTCATTAATTTCAAATAAATTAAGTTTTAATAATTCAATTACCGCACTAGTTCTGGAAGTAACTTCTAATTTCTGCATAACATTAGAAATATGATTTCTAACAGTCTTTTCACTTATACCTAACTCATTAGATATTTCTTTAGTTGTATAATTTTTAACTAATAATGAAAACACTTCCATTTCTCTTGTGGTTAAAATTTCTTTACTCATAGACACCACCTTTATATACTATAGTATATTATGAGTAAAATAATTTTTTGTTATTCAAAAGTTACAGTAATATATTTTTTACTATCAAACTCTTTTTGTACACATCTCATTATATTATTAGCCAAAACTGCATCATGTTCTTTAGAATTAATCACTACTTTAATACTATCATTATTTATTTCAATATAACTCTTTATACCAAATTCACTCTCTAACTTACTTTCAAGTTCACTTTCTTTAGTAACATTTAAGTTAAGCATCTTTAATTCTTCAAAAGCAGCATTCTTCTCTTCAGGAGTAGCACTTCCATTAGTAAGTATTGTCTCTAATTTTTCAGTTTCTAATTGAACCTTTTCATCTCTGTTAGCCCTCATAGCAATTAATGTATCTCCTTCACTAACACTAACATTAACTTCCTTTTCCACTTCATCACTAGTTATTTTACCCTTTAACAAATCATTAGGCATAGTAACATAATAAACACCTAGAACAAGTACTAAAGAAAATAGTGTTAAAAACCACATACTTTGTTTATTAATCATCTTACCCCTCCTACATTAAAACTATGTTTTATAATAAAAAAAAAGAACATATTTCTATGCTCTACTTGAATATTTTCCATCACTTGTAGTAATAATAATTTCTTCTCCAGCTTCAATAAATAAAGGTACTTTAACAATATAACCAGTTTCAAGAACTGCATCTTTTTGTGCACCACTTGTAGTATTACCTTTAACAGCCATTTCAGTTTCAACAACTTTATAACTAATCTTATCAGGGAAAGTTACTCCAACTATTTCACCATTATAATCCATTACATTAACAACTAACCCTTCTTTTAAAAACTTAGCATTATCTCCAAGTTTACTCTTATTTATTTCGATTTGATCATAAGTATTATTATCCATAAATACATATGAATCCCCTTGACTATATAAATAACTTAAATCATTTTTAACTACATTAGCCTTCTCTAACTTAATACCAGCATTGAAAGTAATTTCTTGAGTAGTTTGAGTTCTTAAATTCTTTAACTTAGTCTTAACAAATGCACTACCTTTTCCAGGCTTTACATGTTGAAACTCAACTACTTGATATATATTACCTTCATAACTAATAGTCATTCCATTCTTAATATCATTTACATTAAACATAATTAATCAGCCTTTCTTTCTTTATGTGAAGTTGTTTTATTACATCTAGGACAAAACTTCTTAATTTCAAGTTTTCCCTCAGTATTCTTTTTATTTTTACTAGTTAGATAGTTAATTTCTTTACAAACAGTACATTGTAAAGCAATTCCACCTCTATTTTCCTTCTTTGCCATGTTTCTTCCTCCTCGTATAATGTAGTTAAGATATTTTTTAACTACATTTTCTTATATTTAGATTTTTGTTAAGAGATATCTATAAACTCATTATTTTGTAGATTTTAAAATCTATAGTATAATGTATGTAGAGATAGAGTGGTTTTAGCATCCTCCTTGAACATTTGGTTCTTATGAAAGACTAAAGCCTCTTCTTTACAAATTGGATATTAATAAGTTGTATAAGGATTAGATTTTATCTATTGCCTTTCATTTGCGAGGTTATATCTTTGTAAAGGTACTGAGGGCATCGCCTCTATCTTAAATATCAAGAATTGGAGTTGTTTTTATGAATTATTTTTTAGGCATTGATATTGCTAAAACAAATCATGTCGCTTCACTTATTAACAGCACTGGAGATGTTGTTATTCGTGCTATTAAGTTTACTAATAGTAATGAAGGTTTTAATAGACTTTTAACTACTATTCAAGATAAACTTGGAGATTTAAGTAATATTGAAGTTGCTATGGAAGCTACCGGTCATTATTGGCTTTCTTTATATGCTACTTTAACTGATAATGGTTTTAATGTTTCTGTTTATAATCCTTATCAAGTTAAATCATACCGTGGTGCTTACAATAATAGAAAACAAAAGAATGATATTATTGATTCTATTATTATAGCTGATTACTTAAGAGTTTTTGGATCTAAAGAATCCAAATTACCTGAAGAAAATTTATTATCTTTAAAGCAATTAACTCGTTTTAGATTGAACATTGTAGATAATGTTTCTTCTTTAAAAGTACAAGTTATTGGCTTATTAGATAAGGTTTTTCCAGAGTACAAAAAACTTTTTTGTGACACTTTTGGTACTACTTCTAAACAATTATTACTTAATTGTCAAACTCCTGATGACATTATCAAGATTTCTACTACTAAACTAGCCAATTTATTATCTAAACATTCTAAAGGTAAATTTAACAAAGATACTGCTCTTCATATTAAGGAAGTCGCCAAAGAGTCTTTTGGTATTAAATTTACTACTGATGCCTGTTCTTTTGAAATTAAGCAGCTTATCAATCAAATTATCTTTTTAGAAAATCAAATTGATGAAGTAAGCATAGAAATCAAAGAACTATATAACAAATTAGATAGTCATCTTTTATCAGTTCCTGGTGTTGGTGTTAACTTAGCTCCAGTCATTTTAGCTGAAATTGGAGACATTAACAACTTTGACAAACCTAGTAAACTGATTGCTTTTGCTGGTACTGACCCTTCTGAAAATCAATCTGGTAATAAGTTATCTTCTAATGATAAAACTTCTAAAAGAGGTTCACCTTATCTTCGTCATGCCATTTATACAGCAAGTTTAGTTGCTATATCAAACGAACCTGAATTAAGAGCTTATTACGATAAAAAGATTTCTGAAGGCAAACACCATTTTGTTGCCTTAGCAGGCATTAGTCGTAAATTATTAACTATCATTTACTATATTCTTAAAGAAGATAGAGATTATATAAAATACGACAATATTAAAGACAAACTTAACTAAATTTTTCAAAAAAATGAACACTTTAGCTGTTTTTGTCATGTCTTAATATAGATAAATTTACATTTTCAAACTTTTTCATAAAATTTATCATTTTAGACTTGACTTATATATAGTTGTCTTCTATCTTAACTAGTTTAATTTTATCAAAAAAGAGTACTCTTTTCAAGTACTCTTAATTAATTATTTTACTGATGTTGTTCTTTTTCTTTTTCGTGTTGGTAAGTCTTCATCTACTTCTTCTTGTTTTACTTTAGACATTTTATTTTTTACTCTTATTAATTTAATTAATTTTATTATATCATATATAATTACACCTACTGCTGGTATTAGTATTATTGTGAACCAACCGAATTTGCTTGCTAAAAAGAATTGTACTCTTCCTAGTTGTGGTATTATCATTTTTTCAACACCTATAACATTATCTTCACTTATTATTTCGTTATCTACAACCGGGTTAGCATCTCCTTTTGTTCTAAAGGTGTAACCTTGATTAGTACTAAATTTTTCTACTACACGGTGTGTTATTGGAGTATTACCAAAGAATGCATTAGTACTATAGTATGAGATTACATCTCCAACTTCTATATCTTCTGGATTTGTTTTAACTATAAATACTACATCATATACTTGTATATTTGGAGTCATACTAGGACTTATTATTGTATATAAACCAAGAGGTTGTTTTTTGCCTTTAGCAAGTGCTATTTTATTTATAGCAATATAACTTACTAAAAATAAACCAATTATTACCAATATTGCCATTACACACCAGGATATTGTCTTAGTTATAAAATATAATGTACTTTTTTCCTTTTTATTCTTCATATTGTCACCTACTATAATTATTATAGTAAATTTTTGGAATTTATACAAGGTAGTTTTTGTTAATATTTACATTATGTTACATAAAATAAAACAAAGTAAGTTTATTTTTGCTCACTTTGTTTTTTACTATATATACACCCACAATAGTTTTGTCTATATAAGTTATATTTTTTAGATAACTCTATTGATAATTTATATCCTTCTTTTTTCTTAAAGTCTGAATATAAGAATTTTACTTTTGTTAATTCTTCTATATCTTTTCCAATAGCATTTAACACTTGACTATTTTTATATGGACTTACTGTTAAAGTAGTACCAAAATATTCAAAGTTATTTTCTTTTGCAGTATGTGCTGTTTTAGTTAGTCTTAATTCATAACATTTATGGCATCTATAACCACCTTCAGGTAAGTCTTCTAGTCCTTTTGATATACTTTTAAATATTTCATTTTCATAGTCACAATCTAAAAACTTAATACCAAACTTACTAACTATTCTTTTTTGTTCTTCTTTTCTTTTTAAGTATTCTCCTAATGGTTCTATATTTGGGTTATAGTAAAATATTGTTACATCAAAATAATCTTTTAATCTTGTTATTACAGCAGTAGAACATGGTGCACAGCAAGAGTGTAAAAGCAAAGAGGGCTTACGCCCTTTTAACTCGTTAATTGTTTCTTCTAATATTTTATCATAATTAGTTTTCATAATTACCTACTTTTGTTTTTTAGCATCTTCTTTTTTTCTAAGTTCAGTATTTAATATTTTCTTTCTTAATCTAAAACTTTTTGGAGTAACTTCTACAAGTTCGTCAGTATTAATGTAGTCTAATGCTATTTCTAGAGTTAATTGTCTAGGTCTTTTAAGTACAACAGTATGGTCTTTACTAGCACTTCTTGTATTAGTTAAGTTTTTAGCTTTTGTTACGTTTACTGCTAAATCGTTATCTCTATTGTTTTCTCCAACGATCATACCTTCATATACTTCAGTACCTGGTTCGATAAACATGACACCACGGTCTTCTAAGGCACCTAAACCATATGCAGTAGCTTTCCCGTTTTCCATAGATACTAATACACCTAGTTTTCTTTCTCCAACTGGGTTAGGATTAACTGGTCCATATTCTTTAAATGTATGATTTATTATTCCATAACCTTTAGTTAGAATTAAGAATTCATTTACAAAACCAATTAAACCTCTAGATGGCACTAAGTATTCAAGCTTAGTATTTGTTTCAAAAGGTTTCATATTAATCATTTGACCATCACGACTTGCTAAACTTTCTATTACTGAACCAACTGTGTCAGTAGGTGCTTCTATTAAAACTTCTTCATATGGTTCACATTTAACTCCATCTATTTCTTTTACAATTACTTCTGGCTTTGATACTTGAAGTTCAAAATCTTCTCTTCTCATGTTTTCAATTAATATTGATAAGTGAAGTTCTCCACGTCCACTTACTATCCAGTTTTCAGCATCTTTTTGTTCTACTCTTAAAGATACATCTTTTTCTAGTTCTTTCATTAATCTTTCTTCAATTTTTCTAGCAGTAAGTAGTTTACCTTCTTTACCAGAGAAAGGACTTGTGTTAACTCCAAATGTCATTTTTAAAGTAGGCTCTTCTATTCTAAGGATAGGAAGAGCTTCTTCTTTTCCTATTTCACAAACTGTTTCTCCTACAGATATGTCAGGAAGTCCAGATATACCAACTATTTCTCCAGCTGAAGCACTTTCTATTTCTTGCCTTTTTATTCCAGTAAAACCAAATAATTTTTGTATTCTAAATTGTTTAATGCTACCATCTAGTCTTACACATGAAACCATTTGTCCAGTTTTAACTGTACCATTAGCAATAGTACCTACACCAATTCTTCCAACATAATCGTTATAGTCTAAAAGTGCTGGTTGGAATTGTAATGGGGCATTTATGTCTCCTTTTGGTTCAGGTATAGTGTTAATAATTGTTTCAAATATTGGGTCCATTGTGTGTTTTTGTGTTGATAAGTCTTCGTCATAACTACTAGTTCCATTTAAAGCACTTGCATAAATTATAGGGAAATCTATTTGTTCATCACTTGCACCTAAGTCAATAAATAATTCAAGTACTTCATCTATTACTTCACTAATTCTTACATTTTCTCTATCAACTTTGTTAATAACTACTATTGGTTTTAAATTAGCCTCTAATGCTTTTTTAAGAACAAATCTTGTTTGAGGCATAGTACCTTCTCTAGCATCAACTAGTAATATTACACCATCAACCATATGCATTATTCTTTCTACTTCTCCACCAAAGTCAGCATGTCCTGGAGTATCAACAATATTAATTTTATAATCTTTATAATGTACACCAGTTGTTTTGGCTAAAATTGTTATTCCTCTTTCTTTTTCTATATCATTTGAGTCCATTACTCTTTTGTCATGTGTTTCATTTTCTCTAAAAGTTCCACTTTGATTTAGTAATTCGTCTACTAATGTAGTTTTACCATGGTCAACGTGGGCAATTATTGCAACGTTTCTTATTTTCATACTTCTTCACTCCTTAAAAACCTAGAGTATTATAACACTAAAATGGGTATTTTGTAAAGAAAAATGTAACAATTATGTTACATTTTAAGACATCAATACTGTGTATGATAGGAGCACTATTAAAAAGGCTAAATTAATTACAGTAAACATTAACATATAATTTGCTAATAGTACTGCAGTTGGAACGTTACTTATAAATTGACAACTTATTAATCCTGTTGCTAATACACTTTTTGACAACATGTTAATTAAAAAATTACTTATGAATGTTATTCTACTTATATTTCCAGAAAACATAAAGAAACAAGAAAATGTTAATAGTAAATCCCAATCCATAGTTTTTAAAGCAAGTATAACTATAATAAAAGTAATTGGATTATCTTTTATTAGTTTCTTTATTTTATTCATTTTTATTCCTCCTAGATAATAAATATATAAATATAATATAAAATAAACACTAGAACCATAAGTATGCCTTCTCTTCTTGAGAGTTCTTTATTACTTCTTCCAAATATGTAAAACATTAAAGCAGATAATAATACTACACTTGTGTCTACTACACTAAATGAACTAGAACTTACTCCACCATATATTGCAATTGGTAAACCAAGTACTATGCATATATTAAATATATTAGTTCCAATGATGTTTCCAACAGCCATATCAAATTCATCTTTTCTAGCAGCATTTATTGTCATTGTTAATTCTGGAAGAGATGTTCCTATTACTATTACTGTCATTGATATTATTTTTTGGCTTATTCCTATTTGACTTGCAAGTAATACTGCATTGTCTACAACTATGTTTGAAGATAGTGTTATTGCTAATAATGAAAGTATTATTAGAATTATTGATTTTACAATAGAATACTCTGGAATATCATATTCATTGTTTTTATTTTTTCTTACGATTCCTATTATATAAAACATAAATAGTATAAACCAAATTAGTAACATTATTGCATCTGCTCGTGATAAAGAGTTAACTGCACTTTTTTTAAATAGTGAATCTGTTACTAATATGAAGAATGCAGTTGTTATTATTACTAATAAGGGTAACTCTTTTTTTATTGTTCTTTCTTTTACTTTTATTGGTCTAGTTATAGCAGATAATCCTACTATTAAGAGAATATTTACTATACAAGAACCTATTACATTTGCAAGAGTCATATCACTAGCACCTGACTTGATACTATTAAATGATATTGCAAGTTCAGGAGCACAGGTTCCGAAGGCTGCAATTGTTAAGGCAATTAACATTTTGGGAACTTTAAGTGAAAGAGATAAACTACTTGCTGCACTTACAAATATATCAGAGAATCTTATTAATATTGTTAAACCAAATATTAGTAATATTATAGTTGTTAATATTAAACTCAATTTTTATTCCTCCTTATTTTGTCCCTTTCAAAGTATTTTAGTATTTCTGAAACTATTATTATTGGAAGAGATAATAGAAATAAGTATAATACACTAACTAAAGGTATTGGGTTTGAATCTAAAAGATGTGATAGGAAACTATTTTCTACTACAATGAATTGTATAAATAGTACTACTGCTATGCTTATTATTAGTTGTTTATTTTCTTTTATTGGTTTACTAAATATGCTATGTATTTCACTTCTACAATTAAAGCAATGAAGGTTTTGCAAGAAAACCATTAGCAGTAATATATGACTTCTTGCAACTGAAACTTCATAACCTAGTACATCTATTAAATAAATCCACACACCAAATACTGTTATACCCATAATTAAACCTATTAGCATTATTTCATTTTTTAATAGTCTATCAAATAGTGATTCTTTTGGATCTCTTGGTTTTCTTTTCAATATGTCTTTTTCACTACCTTCAAAGGAAAGTGCTACATCTTGTATTCCATCTGTTACTAAGTTTAACCAAAGTAATTGAACTGCTGTTAAAGGTATATCATAGTTAAGTGCTATTGAAAGGATATAGAATACAACTTCTGAGACACCACAAGATAGTAACATGTATGTTACTTTTCTAACGTTATCATATGCACATCTTCCTTCTTCTACTCCATTTAATATAGAAGAAAATTTGTCATCAGTTATAATAAGTGCACCTGTTTCTTTAGCAACATCTGTTCCTGAACCCATGGCTATTCCTACATTTGCTGCTTTTAATGCAGGTGAATCGTTTACACCATCTCCTGTTACTGCAATAAATTCACCTAATCTTTTATATGACTCTACTATTTGTAATTTTTGTATTGGACTTACTCTACTGAAAACTGTTTTAGTTTTTATGTATTTGTCAAAGTTATCTAGTCCACTTTCGTATACTTCTTTTAATTCTAAACCAGTAGTTATTTCTGTTTCATTAGTACATAATTCTAATTCTTTTGCTACACTGAATGCTGTTAATGGATGATCTCCTGTTATCATTACCGTTTTTATTCCGGCTTGTTTGCATGACTTTATTGCTTCTTTAGCATCAGGTCTTATTGGGTCAACAAATGCAACTAGTCCTAAAAATGTTAATTTAGGTATATCATTTTCTTTATAATTGTCTTTTATTTTAAATTTTTTTATTGTACCTGTTGCAAACGCTAGAACTCTATATCCTTCTTTTGCTAAATCTTCATTTTGTTTTCTTATTTTTTCTTTGTCTGTTTTTGATGTACAAAAACTTAATATTTTTTCTAATGTTCCTTTAACTGAAACGTTTATGTTTTCTCCTTCTTTATAAAATGCACATGAGTATCCTGCATCTGACTCGTATGGTATTCTTCCTAAAACATCATTTTTGAATGATTCAGATTCTAAGTTATATTTGTAACCTAAACTTAAAAGTGCTGTGTCCATTGAGTCACCAAAGTTTACCCAAGAGTTATCTATATATGCTAAACTTGCTTCGTTGTTATATAAACCTTCTTTTACTAGTTTGTCAATATTTTCTAGTTTACTATTTTTGAATGGTTTAATTTCACCTTTGTCATTATAACCAACACCTGTTACTTCATATGTTTCATTATTTGGTAAAACTATTTTTTTTACAGTTTGTTCATTTAGTGTAAGTGTCCCAGTTTTGTCACTAGCAATTATTGTGGCTGAACCTAAGGCTTCTACTGCATTTAGTTTTTTTACAAGAACATTTCTTTTAGCCATTTTGTTAGAACTGATTGATAATGATAATGTAATCACTACTGGAAGACCTTCTGGAATTGATGAGATACTAAGTGCTACTACTAGGAAGAATATCTCTTTTGCTGCATATCCTTTAAAATATAATATAGTTGTTACTATAAGGGCTAGAATAGCGGTTAACATACCTAATTGTTTTGTGAATTTTTGCATTCTTATTTGTAAAGGTGTTATTGTGTCATCGGTTTCTAATACTTCTTTTGCAATGTTTCCTATTTCTGTAAACGAGGATGTTGATACAACAATTCCTTTAGCACGTCCTCTCATGACTGAGGTACCTAAATAAGCCATATTGGTTCTTTCACTTAGTGAACATTCTTCACTTAGTAGGTGAGCACTTTTTTCTCTAGGAATTGATTCACCAGTTAAAAGAGATTCATCTATTGTTAAGTTTTGTGTTTCGATTAATCTTAAATCTGCTGGAACTTTTGAACCTGACTCTAGTAAGACAATGTCTCCTGGAACTAAGTCTTCACTTGGAATAGATATTTCTTTATTGTTTCTTATTACAAGTGCATCTATTCTTATTAATTTGGCTAGGGCTTCAGCATTTTTATTACTTCTATATTCTTGTACTGAACCTAAAACGGCATCAATTAGTATTACAAATAATATAAAAGCACCATCTATATATTCTCCAATTATAAATGATAAAATCATAGTTATTAACAATATATATACTATAGGGTTTTTAAATTGTTCAAAAAATACTTGTATAAATGTTTTTTGTTTTGCTTTTGGAAGTACATTTTTTCCATATTGCTTTAATCTAATATTTACTTCTTTTGTTGTTAAACCTTCTACTCTTGTATTTAATATTTTAAATATATTTTTTTTATCAATAGTATACCATTTTTCTTTCATATATGCACTTCCTATTCTGTTAATATTATATCATGGTATCATTTTTTAAAAAAGAGAAAGTTGATAATTTTTAAATTTAAAACAATTGTTATATTTTTAATACTAGTTTTTATGAAAATTATTTATTTGTGTAATTATAGTAATTCATTTCTTGTAATTCTTCACTTAAGTTTTCTAAGTCTTCTAAATCTGTTTCATAGTTTAGTATTTCCTCTATTTCAAATATTAAACTATTTAAATTTGTATGTTTTTCATAGTCAATATTGTATTTTTTTAGTATTTCTATTTGTGAATCTCTTAATACTAAATTATTATTTCTTTTCTTAGGTATGTTTTTATCTATATCTACATCTACTTCTGTTAGTAAGTCATTTATATTTATATCTTTTTTATTAATTTGCATGGTTATTCTCCTTTTAAGTATATTTTACCATATTAAAACTCCCAGATGGGAGTGTTTTTTTTAAAAATTTATTTTTTATAGACGCCTATTAAAGTTTATAGGAGGAAGATTTATTTTTTTAGGAAGTTTTTTGTCTTCCTAGTATATTATATGTTAATATATTATTTTGATTAGTTAATAAGTCTATTTCCATTTCCAATAAGTTATTTCTTTCATGTCACATCCATATGTTGTTATATGTTTTTTGTGTTTTTCTAACATAGATATAGCATATTCTTGAAGGCTTTTATCTTTTTGAAGTTTTGGTACATATTTGATTATATCTAGAATTAAGTGATATCTATCAATTTTATTAAGTACTCTCATGTCAAATGGTGTTGTTATTGTTCCTTCTTCAATGTAACCTCTTACATGCATATCTTTATTAGTTCTATTGTATGTTAATTCATGTATTACGTTAGGGTAACCATGAAAAGCAAATAGTATTGGTTTGTTTGTAGTAAATAGTTTATCATATTCTTTGTCAGTTAAACCATGTGGATGTTTATCGTTACTTTCTAATTTCATTAGGTCTACTACATTTATTACTTTTATTTTTAACTCAGGCTTTTTTTCTTTAAGAATAGAAACAGCAGCTAGGACTTCTAATGTTGGTGTGTCGCCAGCACAGGCTAGAACTATATCTGGAGTTTTACCATTAGTTGTGCTTGCCCATGACAATTCGTCTATTCCTTTAGCACAGTGCTTAATTGCTTCTTCCATTGTTAGCCACTGAGGTCTCATATGTTTTGAAGCAACTACTAAGTTGATATAATTTTTTGTTCTTGAAATATGATCAAATGTTGAAATTAATGTATTTGTATCAAATGGTAAGTATATTCTTATGGTATCACTTTTCTTTGGAAGTAAGTGATTAATGAAACCTGGATCTTGGTGTGTGAAACCATTATGGTCTTGTTGCCAGCAGTGACTTGTTAATAATATATTTAGACTTGATATATCTTTTCTCCAAGGTAGTTCTTTAGCCATTTTAATCCATTTAGCATGTTGACTAACCATTGAGTCAATAATTCTTACAAATGCTTCATAACTGTGGATAAATCCATGCCTTCCTGTTAATAAGTAGCCTTCTAGCATTCCTTCACAAATATGTTCTGATAAAATGCTATCTATTACATGACCATTTCTACTTAAGTATTCATCAGTTTTAATTATTTTAGTATCCCATTTTCTATTTGTTACTTCGAATACATGGTTAAGTCTATTAGATAGTGCTTCATCTGGACCAAATATTCTATAGTTATCTTTATTTAAATTCATTACATCTCTTATATATGAACCAAGAGATCGCATGTCTTCATTTTGTGTTTGTCCACGTTTAATAGGTAATTCATAATCCATTAAGTTTTCAGGTAATTTTAGTTCTTTTATTAATAAACCTCCATTAGCATTTTTGTTTAGTCCCATAGTTTTTTCTAATGGTGGACAGATATTTTTTATTTCTTCTTTTATACTTCCGTCTTCATTAAATAATTCTTCTGGTTTATAACTTTTCATCCATTTTTCAAGTATTTTTACGTTGTCTGTGTTTTCTTTATTAACGATTATTGGAACTTGATGTGATTTAAAACTATTTTCTACTTCTTTAGGACCAGTCCAACCTTTTGGTGTTCTTAGTATTATCATTGGATAGAATGGTCTAAAGGTGTGAAGGCGGCTTTGTTTTTTTATTTTATTTATGTAAGAAATTATTTCATCCATAGTACTTGCCATTTTTCTATGCATTTTAACTGGGTCATTTCCTTCAACAAGATATGGTTTGTAGCCTAACCCTTTAAAGTAACTTATTAGTTCGTCTGATGGTATTCTTGATAGTATTGTTGGGTTTGCAATTTTGTAACCATTTAAGTGAAGTATAGGTAATACTGTTCCATCTACACAAGGATTTATAAGTTTGTTTATTTGCCAACTTGCTGATAATGGGCCTGTTTCTGCTTCTCCGTCTCCTATTACACATGCTGCGATTAGATCTTTGTTATCTAATACTGCTCCGTAGGCATGACTTAGACTATAGCCAAGTTCTCCACCTTCATTTATGCTTCCTGGAGTGTGTGGCGTTACATGGCTACCTATTCCACCTGGAAAACTGAATTGCTTAAATAACTTTTTTAGTCCTTTTTCATCTTCTGTTATGTATTCATAAATTTCACTATATGAACCATCAACATAATCGTTTGCTATCATTGCTTGTCCACCATGACCTGGACCAGATATGTATATCATATTTAAGTTATATTTTTTTATTACTCTTTGTAAATGAGTATATATAAAGTTTTGTCCTGGTGCAGTTCCCCAGTGTCCGACTACATTTGGTTTTATGTCTTTTATATCAAGTGGCCTTTTTAAAAGTGGGTTATCTAATAAGTATAGTTGTCCTACTGATAAATAGTTTACTAATCTAAAATATTTATTTAAATTATTTATTTCTTCTTTTGTTATTTTAGTTTTCATTATTTTCTCCTTCTAAATATGTATTTATATTGTTCATGTTAAATCCATCAAATAATATTTGTTTTTTATAAATATTGTTAGTTTGTCCGTTATTTTTTATTACTAGTATTATTGGGTTATCGCTTTTTAAATCATTTATGTTATAGTAATTGAAAGTAGTTAATTCGTTATAGTTTATATAGTATGAATTAGGTAAATCTATAAGACTATTTTCTACTATACTACATTTGTATGAACAATTATCTTGTTTTATATAGATGTAACTTGTAGTTGTTCCAGTTACTAGTCTATTTAGTTCTTCTAATGTTATGTGTTTATTTTGAATTTTTGTAAAAGCAGTATTTGCAAAATCGTTTATGTTACTTCCATATGTTTTAATAAATTCTTTATTTAAAGAAGAATCTTTATCTTTAAAGAAGTAATAATTGTTTTCGCTCATTTTAATTCCTAGTAATTCTTTTGAACTTGCTGTTATGGTAAAAGCACTTCCACAATCCAATTTCAAAATGCTATTTGTTGGTGTGTATGAGTAGGTGCTACAATCATTAATTTTCAATGTTGAACCTTTATATGTGACTTTATTACTAGATATGTTTAATGAGTCATATAATCCAGTTGTTTTGTTAAACATATAATATGTGTTATTAATTATTTCGCTACTTGGTAGTTCTTTTGGTTGATTTTTGTAACCTGTTATTCCTAGAAATATAAATAGTATTATTAGTGTTGTATATATAATTATCCTTTTCACTTTTTCCCTCTTTCTATCATATATTAATTATATCAAAAGTTAGTTTTTTTTTAAAGTAGTTTACTTGATTTTCATATACTAATTGTGGTATAATTTGTTTCTTGCGCTTAAAAAAAGGAGGTTAAGTATGAAATATGTTGATAAGATAAATAAAATAATTTCTAGTGTTACTGGTATGGAAGGACCTTATGCTAATTTAATTATTGATACATTACTTATTATTATCTTTGTTAAGATAGTTCAAAAAGTAAGTTACTTCTTTTTCAGTAAAATTTTTAAAAAGAATAAAACTAGGTTTAATTTTAGGAAGAAAGTTAGTTTTGTCTGTAATATATTTTTAGTTTTTATTATAATTATTATTTGGGAAGATTTTTTATTAAAATTTATTACACTTTTTAGTTTTGTTACTGCAGCGATAGCCTATAGTTTAAGAGATACTATTATTAATTTTTTTGCAGGCATTTATATTAGGCTTGCTAAGCCTTTTCAGGTAGAAGATAGAATTATGATTTGTAATCATATTGGTGATGTGGTAAATATAAGTAATTTAAGTTTTGAAGTGTTAGAGGTTAATAGTGATACTTTTCAAAGTACTGGTAGTATCGTGCATATTCCTAATTCTAAAGTAATTAGTGAGCCATTAATAAATTATGTTAAAGTGTTTAAGTATGTATGGAATGAGACAGAAGTAAAGATTTCTATAGATAGTGATATTAAAAAAGTTAAGGGAATTTTATATAGCATTGTTAATAATAATGATATTATTAAGAGTATACCTGGTAAGATGATAAATGAATTAAATAATAATAGTAGTTATAGAATATATTATAATAAGTTAGAGCCTATAATTTATACAAATATTAAGGATAAATATGTTAGTATGAATATTAGATATTTAGTACATCCAAAAAAGAAGAGAAATGTAATTAATGAAATTAATAATCAACTTTTGAAATTAAATGAAGAGGGAAAAATTAGTTTATATATAGAAAAATAGGACAACTTTTTATTAGCTGTCCTTTATTGTTAGTGTTTCTTTTTCATATAATTTTATTTTATAGTAAGATGTTTTTGGAACTTTGTATGTAAAAGTGTAAGAACTTAAATCTTTTATTTGTTCGTTTAATGTTTGAATTTCTGTTTTTAATCTTTGATTTTCTGTAGTTAGTTCTATGTTTTCTTTTTGTAATATTTCTAGTGTATCATTAATTTTTGATTCTTCTTTAAAATATAATAATCCATTAGTAGCGGATGCATTTTTTGATACTGTTTGATTACTATAAACATAAGTACATTCTAGAGGATTTATTCTTGTGCCGTTTTTATAAACTTCGTAATGCAAATGATTTCCGGTAGAGTATCCAGTATTTCCCATAAGACCTAGTTGGTCGCCTTTTTTAATCTTATCACCTACGTTTAATGTAACACTTCCGAATGCTAAATGTGCGTAAAGTGTATAATAATCATTATCATGTTTTATTTTTACGTAGTTTCCATAGTTTGGTGTATCAGTGTCTGTTTTGTTATAGTTTTTTACTACACTAACGACTACTCCATCTTCACTTGCATATACTGGCATATTTGGGCCACCATAATTGGAATTCCAACCTAAATCTAATGCCTTGTGACTTGATGAAAAATATTGCGTTATTGCAACGTAATTTGTAGGATATTTCAGTGTCATGATTTATCAGTCCTTTCTATTTCTTCTATGGTATCTATTTTGCTTAATGAATCAAATATTTTGTCTTCAAAAGTTTTATATATTGCATCTGCACCTATAAAACTTATTAATCCTACCCATAATGTTTCAATTATACTTAGGTTAGTAAACGTTAAACTAAATAATACTCCTATAACCATAGATATTATTAGACATTTTAAACAAATGTGATTTTTACATTTAGTTCCTTCTTTTAATCGCTGTGTTAATGCCGTAGATATTATTGAAGAAGCTACTGAAACAATAAGTATATTTTTTAGTAATGTTAAATCTATCATTTTTATTACCTCCAATATATTATATGTTAGTTTTATTTTATTGAAGGGGTTCATGCACTAAAAAAGAAGAGTTATAATTTTCTCTTCAATTTTATTTTTAATTATCTATCTGCATATTCCATTTTTTTGTTTTTTAAAAATCTATAACCAGCACTTTCAAGTTCTTCCATAGTTACAATTTTATCTCTTAATGCATCTTTTAGTAAATATTCTTGATTATTTATTTTAACATATACATAGTTACTTTTTTTACAACTAAAATAATAATTTTTATAGAAATAATCTATTGCTTCTGCACAATACTTTCCTTTTGTTTTGTCTATTATTTCTATAGTTTTGTTTGAAACTGTATAATCTTGTGATGGCTTTTCTTTAACTGATTCTTTTTTTATTTCTGGACTTATTATTATTGTATCTTTTGTATTTTGTGTTGATGAAGTAGTAGTATTTCCAGTATTATAACTTGGTTTATTATCTATATTTGGAGTTTCTTTTACTTCTGTTGGATCAATTGGTTCAATATCTTCTTTTAGTGGTACTTTAACGTATTCAATTTTGTATTTATTTAAATCATTAATAGATATTTTATTATTTTTTAATGCTTCTTTAATATTTTGTTTACTTCCATCTGTATATATTACGTTAATATATTTACTTTTAATGCAAGTAAGATTATAAGAATATTCTTCTGTTTTATATATTTCTTCTAATGCTTCATCACAACTAAAATTATTTGTTAATTTAGTTTCATCTTCTATTGTGTATACGTTAATTTCTTCTTTTGGACAAGTATATTTAGAATTCTTTGATTTTATTACTGCACCTTTATTTAGTAAGCAATTATATGTATCATAGAATAACCCATAATATATTTGATCACTACCTTCTTTAGTTTTTAAAATAATAATAGGTTTATCATTTAATTTAATATTTACTAAATCTACAATAAATATTATACATATTATGCCAATCAAAGATATTAAAGAAATTATAATTTTCTTTTTCATATTATCACCGATTAAATTATAGCATATTTTTTAATTAATGTAAATAAAAAAAGCACCTATATTAGGCACTCTAATTTTCAACATGGGGCGCTATGTGGGAATCGAACCCACGCATACCAGAGCCACAATCTGGCGTGTTAACCACTTCACCAATAACGCCATGTAAGATGTATTATACATTATCTTTATATAAAAATCAATAGTTTATTGAATTTTTTGTACAAAAAAAAGTAGGCAACTTGCTATTTTCGCTTACACTATCTTCGCCGTTAAAGTGCTTAACTTCTGTGTTCGAGATGGGAACAGGTGTGTCCACTTTGCTATCGTCACCTACAAAATAATTATACCATAATTGTTCTCTCAAAACAAGATAATGTGATTAAAAATCAAATTAAAATTAGTTAATTTGTCGATCTATTAGTACTAGTCAGCTCAAAATATCACTATTCTTCCACCTCTAGCCTATCAACCATGTAGTCTTCATGGGATCTTATTTCTTAAAGAAAGGGAAAACTCATCTTGGAGAGGGCTTCCCGCTTAGATGCTTTCAGCGGTTATCCCATCCGTACATAGCTACTCAGCGCTGCCACTGGCGTGACAACTGATACACCATCGGTACGTCCATCCCGGTCCTCTCGTACTAAGGATAGCTCTCCTCAATTTTCCAGCGCCCACAACGGATAGGGACCGAACTGTCTCACGACGTTCTGAACCCAGCTCGCGTGCCGTTTTAATGGGCGAACAGCCCAACCCTTGGAAGCGACTACACCTCCAGGATACGACGAGCCGACATCGAGGTGCCAATCCCCACCGTCTATATGAACTATTGGGTGGGATCAGCCTGTTATCCCCAGGGTAACTTTTATCCGTTAAGCAACGACCATTCCATACTGAATCGCAAGATCACTATGCCCTGCTTTCGCATCTGCTTGACTTGTAGGTCTCGCAGTTAAGCTCCCTTCTGCCATTACACTCTTCGAATGATTTCCAACCATTCTGAGGGAACCTTTGGGCGCCTCCGTTACATTTTGGGAGGCGACCGCCCCAGTCAAACTACCCATCAGACACTGTCCCCCTACCGGATAACGGTAGCAGGTTAGAAATCAAATATATCAAGGGTGGTATTCCAAGGTTGACTACTCTAAGGCTGGCGCCTTAGCATCAAAGTCTCCCACCTATCCTCTACATGACATACCTGATTTCAATATCAAACTGTAGTAAAGCTCCATGGGGTCTTTCCGTCCTGTTGCGGGTAACCTGCATTTTCACAGGTATTAAGATTTCACCGAGTCTATGGTTGAGACAGTATCCAGATCATTACGCCTTTCGTGCGGGTCAGAACTTACCTGACAAGGAATTTCGCTACCTTAGGACCGTTATAGTTACGGCCGCCGTTCACTGGGGCTTCAATTCGAAGCTTTGCTGTTATTGACTTACGTCCAGCTAACATCTCCTCTTAACCTTCCAGCACTGGGCAGGCGTCAGCCCCTATACATCAGCTTACGCTTTAGCAGAGACCTGTGTTTTTGCTAAACAGTTGCCTGGACCTATTTCCTGCGGGTTTCCGAAGAAACCTCCCCTTCTCCCGAAGTTACGGGGTTATTTTGCCGAGTTCCTTAACCATAGTTATCTCGCTCACCTTAGGATTCTCTCCTTGACCACCTGTGTCGGTTCTTGGTACGGGCACCTATATAATATCTTTAGAAGCTTTTCTTGGAAGCATAGCGTCAGCAGACTTAAAATTCCGAGGAATTCGTCGCCATCACACTTCAGCATAACAATGAACAGATTTACTTATTTCATCTACCTTTGTGCTTAGACCGGAATCCAATAACCGGCCCTGCTTAGCTTTCTCCGTCACTCCATCAGTCATATAGGTGGTACAGGAATATAAACCTGTTGTCCATCGACTACGCCTTTCGGCCTCGCCTTAGGTCCCGACTTACCCTGGGGAGACGAACTTTACCCAGGAAACCTTAGTCGATCGGTGGGAGGGATTCTCACCCTCCTTACGTTACTCACACCGGCATTCTCACTTCTATGCGCTCCAGTAGTCCTCACGGTCTACCTTCAGCGCCCATAGAACGCTCCCCTACCATCCGTAATAAATTACGAATCCGCAGTTTCGGTATTATGCTTAGCCCCGGTACATATTCCGCGCAGAGCCACTCGACTAGTGAGCTATTACGCACTCTTTAAAGGGTGGCTGCTTCTGAGCCAACCTCCTAGCTGTTCTAGCAGCTCCACATCGTTTTCCACTTAGCATAAATTTTGGGACCTTAACTGACGGTCTGGATTCATTTCCTTTCGCGTATGGACGTTATCACCCATACACTGACTCCTCTACATACTATCCTGGCATTCAGAGTTTGATTACAGTTAGTACCGCTAGGTGCGGCCCTTCCATATTCAGTGCTTTACCTCCAGGTAGCTAATTAGAAGGCTAGGCCTAAACCTATTTCGGGGAGAACCAGCTATTTCCAAGCTCGACTGGAATTTCTCCGCTATTCACAAGTCATCCACTCCTATTGCATCAGAAGTTGGTTCGGTCCTCCATAAGGTTTCACCCTTACTTCAACCTGCTCATGAATAGATCGCTTGGTTTCGGGTCTATAGCATCGTACTCGCGCCCTATTAAGACTCGCTTTCGCTTCGGCTCCACGTTTTCCGCTTAACCTTGCACGATACCATAACTCGCCGGTTCATTCTGCAAAAGGCACGCTCTCACCCATTAACGGGCTCGAACTTTTTGTAAGCACACGGTTTCAGTATTCTATTTCACTCCCCTTCCGGGGTTCTTTTCACCTTTCCCTCACGGTACTTGTTCACTATCGGTCATTAGAGAGTATTTAGCCTTGCGGGATGGTCCCCGCAGATTCAGTCAAGATTTCACGTGTCCCGACTTACTCAGGATACACTAAGGAGATTACACCATTTCGTTTACAGGCCTATCACCTACTATGGGACTTCTTTCCAGAAGCTTCAACTATAGTATAATTTTGTAACTCCATGCTTAGTGTCCTACAACCCCAGTCCTAAAACTGGTTTGGGCTGTTACCATTTCGCTCGCCACTACTAAGGTAATCGATTTTTCTTTCTTTTCCTCCAGTTACTAAGATGTTTCAGTTCACTGGGTTGTCCTCATTAACCTATGTATTCAGTTAATGATACTAGTGCATTACCACTAGTGAGTTTCCTCATTCGGAGATCTCCGGATCGAAGCGTACTTACTGCTCCCCGAAGCATATCGCTGTTTGTCGCGTCCTTCATCGTCTTCTAATGCCAAGGCATCCGCCATGCGCCCTTATTAAATTAACCACTATATCCTAATTTGATGAGATTTCTTAATATTTATCTTTCAATAAATTACCAAAAAATTAAGTTTCATATTGCTGCTCGTTTGAGCAATATGAACATCACATTATCAAGTTTTCAAAGAACAATTATTGTATAATCTACAATAATGAGAGAAATAATCTCTCAAAGCTAAGTAAAATGTGTTTAGTTAGATAACCTTGTATCATATTTCTTTTTCAGCAAACCCCGAATGATACCTACGGTTCTTTTTCTATTAGTAATACTCCATAGAAAGGAGGTGATCCATCCCCACCTTCCGGTAGGGATACCTTGTTACGACTTCAGCCCAGTCACCAATCCTATCTTCGACGGCCCCCTCCCTTTCGGGTTAGGCTACCGGCTTCGGATATTATTGACTCCCATGCCGTGACGGGCGGTGTGTACAACACCCGAGAACGTATTCACCCCGGCATTCTGATCCGGGATTACTAGCGATTTCAGCTTCATGAAGTCGAGTTGCAGACTTCAATCCGAACTGAGACTGGCTTTGGAGATTAGCTCCACCTCGCGGTTTTGCGGCTCATTGTACCAGCCATTGTAGCACGCCTGTTGCCCTAGACGTAAGGGGCATGATGATTTGACGTCATCCCCACCTTCCTCCGGTTTAATACCGGCAGTCTCGATAGAGTTCTCAACTAAATGTTAGCAACTATCGACAAGGGTTGCGCTCGTTAGCAGACTTAACTGAACATCTCACGACACGAGCTGACGACAACCATGCACCACCTGTCACCTGGATAACCTCCACTATATTTCTATAGCTTTGCCAGGGATGTCAAGCCTAGGTAAGGTTCTTCGCGTATTTTCGAATTAAACAACATGCTCCACCGCTTGTGCGGGTGCCCGTCAATTCCTTTGAGTTTCAGTCTTGCGACCGTACTACTCAGGCGGAGCACTTAATGTGTTAACTTCAGCACCGGTAACCCGACACTTAGTGCTCATCGTTTACAGCGTGGACTACTAGGGTATCTAATCCTATTTGCTACCCACGCTTTCGTACCTCAGCGTCAGTTACAGCCCAGCAAATCGCCTTCGCCACTGGTGTTCCTCCTAATATCTACGCATTCCACCGCTACACTAGGAATTCCATTTGCCTCTACTGTACTCTAGTCAACCAGTATCTAGAACGAACCGAGGTTAAGCCTCGGGCTTTAATTCTAGACTTAATAAACCGCCTACGCACGCTTTACGCCCAATAAATCCGGATAACGCTCGCCCCCTACGTATTACCGCGGCTGCTGGCACGTAGTTAGCCGGGGCTTATTCAAAAGGTACCGTCAAGTAAGCATCATTTCCTCTGCTTACAGTTCTTCCCAAATAAAAGTGATTTACAATCCGAAGGACCTTCATCTCACACGTGGCATTGCTCGGTCAGGGTTTCCCCCATTGCCGAATATTCCTAACTGCTGTCTCCCGTAGGAGTCTGGGCCGTGTCTCAGTCCCAGTGTGGCCGATCAACCTCTCAGTCCGGCTACGCATCGTCGCCTTGGTAGGCCATTACCCCACCAACTAGCTAATACGCCGCAGGCCCATCTCTAAGCGAAGCTTTAAAGGCTCCTTTAATATTACTATCACATTCGGTATTAGCAGTCGTTTCCAACTGTTGTCCCCAACTTAGAGGCAGGTAACCCACGTGTTACTCACCCGTTCGCCACTGAACACAGAATCCACGTCCACCGTCATTCCATCTTTGAGCAAGCTCTCAGACTTCATTCAGATTTCAGTGGGGTGTTCCGTTCGACTTGCATGTCTTAGGCATGCCGCCAGCGTTAATCCTGAGCCAGGATCAAACTCTCAATAAAAAATCTATTCGATTTTGGAATTGATTTCGTTTATATCCTAACTAAAACTCATTCATTTTACTTAGTTTTCAAAGATCATTTTCGCAACTACTTCTTGCGGTTGCTTATATAATATATCAAACTCAGAACTAAAAGTCAACATATTTTTTCAACTTTTTTTATTTTTTCTATTTCTTTAACATTTTTTGTCAAATACTCTATTTTCTGAGCCTCATTGGTTCTTTTCACAACCAACGGGTAATATATTACCACTCTTTTATCAATAATGCAATACTTTTTTTAAAAATTTTTAATTTTTTTAAGTTTGCTATTATTGGAGCTTATTTAAGCCTTTTATTAAGGCTTCTAACTGCATTTCTCGCAGCCAGTGATTAATAATTTACCACTTTATTTTAAATAATGCAAGTGTTTTTTGCATTTTTTTTATTTTTTTTTAAAAATTCGACTTTTTTTGTTTTTTTTGTACTTTTTAAACTATATTTATACTATGCAATTAACAAAAAAAGATTACTACTATTTAATCTTTTGATATATTTTATAGTAGTAATCTATCATTGTCTTATTAAAAGGATTTACTTCTTTTCTTTTCATTTCGATAAGTGAAGTTAATTCATATTTAATAATTTCATTTATTTCTTTAGGATATTTCATCAGTTTTTTATGATAATTGTATTCATTTCTGTCTAAAACTTTGAAAGCTCCATCTGGAAATACTCTTAAATCTAAGTCGTAATCAATATATTTAATTACACCGTTATCAATTACATATGGACTTGCTATATTACAATAGTAAAAAAGTCCGTTCTTTTTAAGTTGCGCGATAATGTTAAACCATCTATTTTTATAAAAAAACATTATAGCCGGTTCTTTAGTGTGCCAACTTCTTCCATCTTTTTTTGTTACTAAAACATTGTTATTCCCAAGCACTATATATTCTTTTGTTATATCTAAAACTATTGCTTTATCCCAAGTTTTGTATATCATGCCGTTATGTTTATAACAGTGAATCTTGATTACGTCACCAATTTCTAATTTCATAGGTAACCTTCTCTCACTAATTATATTATAGCACAAAACTAGGTCTAAGCCTAGTTTTTTCTTTCTTTAAGTGTAAATCTATTTTAAATTATTTATTGCTGTTTGTAATTCAACATCATTTTCTAAAGTCATTCCATCTTTAAATGAACCAGTTACTTCAATATCTGGAGTTAAACCTTTTTCATTAATTGTTACCCCTTTGGGTGTTAACCAGTAAGCAGTTGTGTACTTAATCATTCCACCTGACTCAAGTTCTGATGTGTCTTGAACTGTTCCCTTTCCGTAACTTTTAGTACCCAATAAAGTTGCTCCATAACTTTCTTTCAAAGCTGCAGCTAAAACTTCTGAAGCTGAAGCACTTCCACCATTAATTAAAACTATAACTTTATAGTCTCTTTTTTCTTTTGTTGTATCTTTATACATTTCTTTTTTATCTTTTGTCTGTAATCCATAAATAGGTTTACCCTTTTCTACAAATAGTTCTGCTATTTCTACAGCGCTATTTAAAAAACCTCCGCCATTATTTCTTACGTCAACTATCAAGTTTTCTATTCCTTCTTTTTCTAGAGTTTCTAAACTTTCTTTAAATTGTTTATATGTTGTATTGGAAAATGTTTCTATTCTTAGGTATCCTGTTTTATCATATTTATTTTTTACAACTGACTTTATACTTACTGTACTTACTTTTAATGTTAAAGTTTTTGTTATTCCGCCTCTGTTTACTTCTATTTCTACATTACCATTGGTACTTTTGATCATATTTGATACTTCACTTGTTGTTTTTCCGTTAACATCTACTCCTTTAACTTTTGTTATTATATCTCCCACCATTATTCCTGCTTCTTCTGCTGGGCTATTTTCAAAAACAGTCATTACTACGGTTCCACTTTCATTGGTTGTTATTTCTACTCCTATACCCTTGTATTCACCTTTTAAACGGTCCATTAAGTTGTCTGTTGAATCTTTATCTAGATAACTAGTATATGGGTCTCCTAGGTAGTTATACATGCCTTTTATGGCAGCATTAGTTAATTCTTTTTCATCTACTTTTTCTACGTAACTATTTAATATGTTGTTATAAGCATATTCTAATTCTTTTAAATAGTCTTTATTTGAACTAGTTTTATCTATTTTATAATAATTTTTGTAAACTATAATACCTGTCGAAACAGACACTACTAAACTTGTCATTATTATAATTACTATTACTTCTATTAAATTAAATGTTGCTATCTTATCTTTTTTGTTTTTGATTTTTTTTTCTTTTGGCATGTTAGTTATTTTTTCTTTTTCTTTTTCTTTCTTCATTATTATCACCTATCATGTATAATCTTATCACAAAATTTGATTTTATTAAAGTATTTAAGATTAATTTTCATAAAGTTTAATTTTCATAAAGTTTTTTTTATTTTATTATTTAATGTTTAAAGATGTTATTTAGGACTATTTAATGTTGTTTTTACGTGTGTTTTAAACCTATTCTTGTTTGTTATTTAATATTTTATATTTTTCCTCTAAAGCACTTATTATTTGCTTATAATTAAGTCTTTATGAATTGTTAATAAGTTTATAGTTATTAACATTTTTTGTAAAAGAAAAGAACTCTACTTGAGAGTTCAATATTAAACTAATTCTAAACTAACTATTAAAGCGTCGTCTCCTCTTCTTTCAGCTAGTTTGATAATTCTAGTGTATCCACCATTTCTTTCAGCATATTTAGGAGCTAATGTGTCAAATAAATATTTAACTGTTTCAGTATCATTTTCTAAGAAAGCAAGTGCTTTTCTTCTTGAAACTAAATCTCCTTTTTTAGCATAAGTTATCATTTTATCAATGTATTTTCTTGCTTCTTTAGCTCTTTCTTCTGTTGTTTCAACTTTACCATTAGTTAAAGCTGTTTTTGTTAAACCAGAAAGGATACTTTTTCTTTGTTTAGTATCTCTGTTTAGTTTTCTATATAAAGCCATTGTTACCTCCTAATCTTCATCACGGAACTTAAGTCCCATATCTTTAATTTTATCTATTACTTCTTTTAATGATTTTTTACCTAAGTTTCTTATTTTCATTATTTCAGATTCACTTAGAGAAGTTAAATCTTGTAGTGTGTGATGTCCTGCTCTTTTTAAGCAGTTATATGCACGAACTGACAAGTCTAATTCTTCTATAGGTGTTTCTAGTGTCTTTTGAATTGGATCTTCTTCTTTATCTGCTAGAAGTCCTGTCATATCTGCTATTTTGTTAAGTTTTGTTAATATATCAAAGTGTTCTATTAGTATTCTACTAGCTAATGCTATTGCTTCTTGTGGAGTCATAGCACCATTAGTATATACTTCCATAATTAATTTATCATAGTTATCACTTTGTCCAACACGAGCTGGTTCAACTTCATAACTTATTCTTTCAATTGGACTATATAAAGAGTCTACTGGAATTACACCAACTTCAATATCTTTCATTTCTTTTCTGTTGATTTTAGCGTCTACATAACCACGTCCGTTAGATATAACTATTTCCATGTTTATGCTTCCACCTTTTGCAAGTTCACAAATAACTAAATCTTTATTAATTATTTCAACATCCGCATTTGGAGTGATGTCAGCAGCAGTTACAGCTCCTTCTTTTTCTACTTTTAAGTAAAGTTTTTTATCTTCTTCAGAATAGTTTTTTACAACTAATTTTTTTAAGTTAAGTATAATTTCTGTTACGTCTTCTCTAACTCCATCTATTTTTTGGAATTCATGAAGTACTCCATCAATCTTAACTGATTTTATAGCGCTTCCTGGAAGGCTTGATAACATAACTCTTCTTAAAGCATTTCCAATTGTTGTACCAAACCCTCTTTCTAATGGTTCTAGTACAAATTTTCCATAAAAGTTTGTTTCATCATATTCCACAACTTTATAATCTGGTTTTTCAAATCTTAACATAATAATTCCCCTTTCCTAAACACGTCTTCTCTTAGGTGGTCTACAACCGTTATGTGGTATTGGTGTTACATCTGTAATTGATGTTACTTCAAGTCCAGCAGTTCCTAAAGAACGGATAGCTGTTTCTCTTCCTCCACCTATACCTTTTACGAATACAGCTACTTTTCTAAGTCCCATATCGTATGCTGCTTTTCCTGCAGCTTCTGCTGATTGTCCTGCTGCAAATGGAGTTTTCTTTTTGCTTCCTTTGTATCCAATAGATCCACTTGAAGCCCAGCTAATTACTCCACCTTCTTCATCTGTGATAGTTACTATAGTGTTATTATATGTTGCATGTATATGACATTCACCAGTAGTAATATCCTTCTTGACTTTTCTTTTTCTTCTATTATATGCCATTATATTAACCTCCTATTTCTTCTTATTTGCTATTGTTTTAGCTTTACCTTTACGAGTTCTAGCATTTCTATTTGTTCTTTGTCCTCTTACCGGAAGACCTTTTTTGTGTCTAGTACCTTGATATGAGTTGATTTCCATTTTTGTTTTAATGTTCATTTCAACTTCACGTTTTAAGTCACCAACTAATACATAAGCATCACATGCTTTTCTTAATTCGTTAACTTGTTCATTTGTTAAGTCTTTAACTCTGATGTCTTCACTTACATTAGCCACTTCACAGATTTTCTTAGCTCTTGAAGGACCAATTCCATAGATATAAGTTAATCCTATAACTATTCTTTTGTCTTTTGGTAAATCAATATTTTTAATACGTGCCATAATTACCTCCTATTAACCTTGTCTTTGTTTGTGTTTTGGATTTTCACAAATTACCATGACTTTTCCTTTTCTTTTAATTACTTTGCATTTATCGCATATTGGTTTTACTGATGGTCTTACTTTCATTTTAATACCTCCATTATTTTCTATATATTATACGCCCACGTGTTAAATCACATATTGGAATTTCAAGTAATACTGTATCACCTGGAAAAATACGAATTAGGTTTTGACGCATTTTTCCAGAAACGCGAGCTTCTACAATATGACCGTTTTCTAATTTTACTTTAAAGTCCCCTCCTGGGATTATTTCTAGTACTTTTCCTTCTGCTTCAATGTATCCATCTTTAGCCATTTAATCACTCTCCTGTTAGAATTTTATAACCATCTTTGGTTACTACAATTGTGTGCTCAAAGTGTGCGGCAGGACTACCATCTTGTGTAGTTATTGTCCAACCATCTTCAAGCATCCATACTTTTCTACTGTGTAAACTAAACATTGGCTCAATTGCCAAAGTCATTCCTTCTTTTAGTATAAGATTATTTTCTTTACTGCTATAGTTTGGAATGTATGGATCTTCATGCATTTCTGTACCAATTCCATGTCCAGTAAGTTCACGAATTACACCATATTTATATTTTTTAGCAACACTTTCAATTGATGAGCAAACTTCGTTTAACACAATTCCTGGTTTTATAACACTTAAACCTTTATATAGGGCTTCTTCTGTATGTTTTAGTAAATCATTTATTTCTTTCTTTACTATCCCCACACTGTAAGTTCTTGCAGTATCAGCCATGTATCCTTTGTATTCTACTACTACATCAATAGTGATTATGTCACCATTTTTTAGAGTTCTATTACTTGGAATACCATGAACTACTTCTTCATTTATAGAAGTACATATGCTAGCAGGATAGCCTTCATAATTAAGACATGCTGGTGTGCATTCTTTACTCCTTATAAATTTTTCAGCTAAATCATCAAGATACTTAGTAGTTACGCCGGGTTTTATTTCTTTAGACATTAATTCTAATAATTCATAAGCAACTTTTCCAGCGTAACTCATAAGATTTATTTCACTCTCTGTTTTAGTACTAACCATTGTTAACTCCTAGAAGAGTTATTAAACTCTTAAGTGTTTCTTCAGGTTCTTTTGTACCATCTATAGTAATTAATTTACCTTGTTTACGATAGTAATCAATTACTGGTGCTGTTTCTGTCATATATATATCAAATCTTTTTTCATATGATTCTTTTGTGTCATCTGTACGACTTATTAATTCTACGTTACAATTATCACATAACTTTCCATTTTTAGGTGTGTTGTAACCTGTTAATACATTATAAGTTTTTTTACATATAGGGCATGATACACGACCTAGTACTCTTTTTAAACCTGTTTCTTTATCAATGTTAATATATATTACTTTATCAACATTTAATCCTAAACTACTAAGTATTTCTTCGTAGTCATGTGCTTGATTTATTTTTCTAGGATAACCATCCATCATAAATGGAATAGTAAGGTCAAGACTTTTTAATTTTGTTTCTATGAGACGTTTCATTAAATTGTCATCAACCATTTCTCCTTTTGCAATAATACTTTCTACTTCTTTACCAATGTCACTACCAAGAGAGACTTGTTCACGAAGTACATCACCAGCACTTATATGGTTAAAACCATATTTTTCTTTTAATAAACCACTAAATGTTCCCTTGCCTGCGGCAGGTGGAGCAATCCAAATGATGTTCATTTTTATTACCTCCTATAAGCACGACTTGCTACTGAACTTTCAAGTTGTTTATATGTTTCTAATAATACTCCTACTACAATTAGTATACTTGTACCTCCTAGAGTTACTGTACTTGACATATTTGATACCCAACTGAATACAATTGGTATTGCAGCTAATGCTGCTATAAATAATGCACCCATAAATGTAATTCTAGATAATACTTTTGATACATATTTTGTAGTTTCTGTTCCAGGTCTTATTCCTGGAATGTAACCATTTTGTTTATTTAAGTTTTTAGATAGATCTTCTGGATTAACAGCTGCTAAATATGTGTAACCATAAGTAAATGCTATTATTAGTAAGATATATACTATAAAACCTATTGGAGTTGTTGTAGATAAATATTTATCTACAAATAATTTAAAACTATCTTTCTTTATAATATAAGTTAATGTTGTTGGTATTGCTAGTACTGCTGAAGCAAATATTACTGGCATAACTCCTGCACTATTTATTCTTAATGGTAAGAATGATGAGTTTGCTTTATATGTACCAGTACTTCTATTTGAATATTGTATTGGTATTCTTCTTTCTGCTTCTTGTACATATACAACGCCTACTATTATAGCAATATATAATAGTACGAATATTATAAATGATATGATGCCTATAAATGTATTTGAACCATTTATAGCTAATTCGTTAAATGCTTTAATCATCATACTTGGTATTGTGTTTACTATACCTGCCATAATGATTAAGCTTATTCCATTTCCTAAACCTTTATTAGTTATTTGATCACCTAAGTAAAGTAAGAATGCTGTTCCTGCAGTTAGTATAATACTAATTTCTACATATTCAAGAGGAGTACCAGTTTTTCCCATAAACATTATTGAATAAATATAACCTTCTATAAGAGCAAATCCTATACCAAGGTATCTATTAATTTTGTTTATTTTACGTCTTCCTTCTTCTCCCATCTCTTTTAATTCTTGGAAATATGTTATTCCCATTAAATCCATTTGAAGTACTTGAAGTAGTATTGATGCAGTAATATATGGCATTACACCTAGAGCAAATATACTAAATTGTTTAAGTCCTCCACCACTCATTGCATTTAATAATTCGAGAAATCCTAAATCACTAGTTATAGCTTTCATACCAGGTACAGTTATTGCGTTTCCTAATGCGAAAATGAATAATGCACCTATAGTATAAAGTATTCTGTTTTTTAGGTCTTTGTTAGTTTTCTTAAATATTTGCTTGAATGTTGCAAACATCTAAATCACCTCTGCTTTTCCACCATTGCTTTCTATTTTGTTAATTGCTGTATTTGTAAATAAATTAGCTTTTACTGTTAATTTCTTAGTTAGTTCACCACTTCCTAAAATTTTAATTCCACTTAATTCTTTTTTTACTAATCCAGCTTCTTTTAACATTTCTGGTGTCACAGTTGTGTTATCTTCAAATCTGTTAAGGTCACTTACATTTACTACTGAATATCTTGTAGTAAACATTTTGTTATTAAATCCTCTTCTTGGAAGTCTTTTGTATAATGGAGTTTGTCCACCTTCAAACCATGGTTTGATACTTGCTCCAGAACGAGCTTTTTGACCTTTTTCACCACGACCACTTGTTTTTCCTAATCCGCTTCCTGGTCCTCTACCTACTATTTTTCTTTTTTGAGTAGATCCAGGATTCATTTTTAATTCATTTAATTTCATTATCCTATAATCTCCTCTACTGTTTTACCACGTAAACTTGCAATATGACTTGCACTTTTTTGTTGTTTTAATGCATCCATTGCAGCTTTTGCAGTATTTATTTGTGTATTACTTCCAAGTGATTTAGATACTATATCTTTTACACCAGCAAGTTCTAATACGTTACGAACTGGTCCACCAGCGATGATACCACTTCCGGCTTTAGCAGGTTTAACTAATACTTTAGCAGCTCCACATTTACCAATTGCTTCATGACTTAATGTTCTACCTTCAACTAAGTTAATTGATATAACATTTTTTTCAGCAGCCTTAATAGCTTTTGAGATTGCTGTTGGAACTTCTGAAGCTTTTCCTGTTCCTAAACCAACTTTACCTTTTCTATCACCTACAGCAACTGTTGCTGTGAATCTCATTGTACGTCCACCTTTAGTTGTTTTAGATACACGTCCAATTGATATTACTTTTTCCTCGTAAGGACTTTTTTTAACAAATTCTCTTTTGTTATTTCTATCATTTTTTCTATCTTTTTTATTATTTTCCATCTTAGTCCTCCTTTAGAATTTAAGCCCTGCTTCTCTAGCTGCATTGGCTAAAGATTCGACTTTTCCATGATATTGATATCCACCACGGTCAAATACTACTTCAGTAATACCTTTTTCTTGTGCACGTTTAGCTATTTCAGTTCCTACTTGTTTTGCTACTTCTACATTTAGTCCTTTTAATTTCATATCTAAACTAGAGGCACTTACTAAAGTTTTACCAGTTGTGTCATCGATTATTTGAGCATAGATGTTAGTATTACTTCTAAATACATTTAATCTTGGTATTTCGCTTGTTCCAGATAAGTTTTTTCTTATTCTAGCATGTCTTTTTAAACGATTTACATTTTTACTTTCTTTCTTTATCATACTTTACCTCCTTATGCAGCTTTCTTTCCTTCCTTACGTCTTATAAATTCGTCTTTATACTTAATACCTTTACCTTTATATGGTTCTGGTCCACGTACTTTACGAACTTGTGCTGCGAACTCTCCAACTACTTGTTTATCAAATCCCATTATATTTAATTCAGTTTGACTTGGAGCTTCAATTGTAATTCCTTTTGGAGCTTCCATTTTAACTGGATGACTATAACCAGCACTTATTGTTAAAGTGTTTCCGGCTACTTGGAATCTGTAACCTACACCATTGATTTCTAATTCTTTTTTGAAACCAGTACTTACACCTTCTATCATATTTTTGATATTAGCATTTGTTGTTCCATGTAATTGTTTTAGTTCCTTAGAATCATTTTCTCTTGTAACTGTTACGTTACCATTATCTACTGATACTTGAATTCCAGGTTTAACTTCTAGTTCTAAACTACCAAGTTTTCCTGATACTGATACACGACTATCATTAACATTAACTGTTACACCTTCAGGTATAACTAATATTCTTTTACCTATTCTACTCATAATTACTCCTTACCAGATGTATGCAAGAATTTCTCCACCTAAGTTTTCTTTTCTTGCTTCCTTATCTGTCATTATTCCTTTAGAAGTAGATACAATAGCTATTCCTAAACCATTTAATACTTTTGGTACTTCGTTTGCTTTAACGTAAACTCTTAAACCAGGTTTGCTGATTCTTTTAAGTCCTGTTATAACTTTTTCTTTCTTAGCACCATATTTTAAATTTATTATTAGTTTTTCAGCTGCACCATCTTTAACAGCTTCAAATCCTTCAATGTATCCTTCATTTGTTAATATTGTCGCGATTTCTTTTGTCATTTTTGAACCAAGTACTTCAACTTTTGTATATTTCATTGCAAGTGCATTACGCATTCTTGTAAGCATATCTGAAATTATATCATTCATTACTATAGTCCTCCCTTCTTACCAACTAGACTTTTTAACGCCTGGTATTTGTCCTTTGTAAGCTAGTTCTCTAAAGCAAATACGGCATAGTCCGAATTTTCTTAATACTCCGTGAGGTCTTCCACATCTTTCGCATCTAGTGTAATTTCTTACAGCAAATTTGCTACCTCTTTTTTGACTAACTTTTTTACTTGTTTTTGCCATTACTTCGACCTCCTATTTCTTGAAAGGTAAACCAAAACCACTTAGTAATTCTAAAGCTTCTTCATTTGTATTAGCAGTTGTTACTATTACAATATCAAGACCTCTAGTTTTAATTACTTGATCGTAGTCTACTTCTGGGAATATAAGTTGTTCTTTAATTCCTAAAGTATAGTTTCCTCTTCCATCAAAACTTCCTTTTGAGATTCCTCTAAAGTCACGTACACGAGGTAATGCTATGTTAATTAGTTTTTCTAAGAATACATACATTCTTTCTCCACGTAGTGTAACTTTGCAACCAATTTTGTTTCCTTCTCTTAATTTAAATCCTGCGATTGATTTTTTAGCTTTTGTAACAACTGGTTTTTGTCCAGCGATTACAGTTAATTCTTTAACAGCAGCATCTAAGTATTTAGAATCAGTAGTTGCATCTCCTACACCCATGTTAAGTACGATTTTTTCTAGTTTTGGAACTTCCATTTTAGAAGTGTATCCAAATTTTTCTATAAGAGCAGGAGTTATTTCTTCATTATATTTTTTCTTTAATGTTTCCATGTTATTTCCTCCTATTTAGATTCTTTCTTAGATTTTTTGTTTTCTTTCTTTTCTTCAGAAAGAACAAATACATTTGAAATATGAATAGGAGCTTCAGTTTCAAGAATTCCACCTGTTTCGTTAGTTCTATTAGGTTTAACGTGTTTTTTTACGATGTTTACACCTTCAACTATAACTCTAGATTCGCTTCTTAAAACTTTTGATACTTTTCCTTCTTTACCTTTGTTTGAACCAGTAATTACTCTTACTTTATCTCCAACTTTAATTTTCATCTAGTACCCCTCCTATAATACTTCTGGTGCAAGAGACACGATTTTCATGAAATCTTTATCACGAAGTTCTCTAGCAACCGGTCCTAGAACACGTGTTCCTACAGGACTCTTATCATCTTTAATTAGAACACAAGCATTGTCATCAAATTTGATGTGTGAACCATCTGGTCTTTCTACGCCTTTAACTGTTCTAACTATTACAGCCTTTACGACTTTTCCCTTTTTAACGTTAGAGTTAGGTATTGCCTTTTTAACAGTTCCTACTACAACGTCTCCAATATTTCCGCTTCTTACGAATGAGCCACCAAGTACTCTTATAACTAAGATTTCTCTTGCTCCAGAGTTATCAGCAACTTTTAAACGGCTTTCTGGTTGTACCATTAATACTCACGTTCCTTTCTTAAAGTACGATAGCTTCTTCAATAATGCTATCTAATACATATCTTTTTGTTTTTGAAAGTGGACGACATGCTACTATTTTAACAGTATCTCCTACTTTTGCTTTGTTTTCTTCATCATGTGCTTTATATTTTTTAGAGTATTTAACTCTTTTTTTGTATAGTGGGTGGTTTTTATAAGTTTCTGTTAAAACAACTATTGTTTTGTCCATTCCAGTACTTATTACTTTTCCAACTATTGTTTCTTTAGTCTTTTCCATAGTTCCTCCTACTTATCTTCCTTGCGTTCGTTAAGTACAGTTTTTAATCTAGCGATGTCATAACGCATTTGTTTGATTTTGTGTGGTTTATCTAAAGAACCAGTGGCACTACTGAAACGTAAATTCCATAATTCAGCTTTTAATTCAACAATATTCTTATTGATTTCTTCAGTTGTCATTTTTCTTATTTCACTAGTTTTCATTTGTTTCACCACTTTCTTTCTTTATGAATTTTGTTTTGATAGGTAGTTTGTGACCAGCTAAACGGAAAGCTTCTCTAGCTGTTTCTTCTGTAACATCTGTCATTTCGAACATAATTTTACCTTCTTTAACTACTGCTACCCATTCTTCAACGTTACCTTTACCACTTCCCATACGAACTTCTAAAGGTTTTTTAGTTCTTGCTAAATGAGGAAATATGTTAATAAATACTTTACCTCTTTTAGACTTTTTCATTTCTCTTGTCATAGCTACACGAGCTGCTTCTATTTGCCTTGCAGTTATATAAGCACCTTCTTTAGCAACTAAGCCATATTCTCCGTAAGATAAGATATTCTTACCTTTACTTTTTCCTTCATAACTTATTCTGTGAGGTTTTCTATATTTAGTTCTTTTTGGAATTAGCATTTACATTACCTCCCTTATTTCCTTTGGCAGGAAGGATTTCTCCTTTGTAAATCCATACTTTAACACCTATCTTACCATAGATTGTGTTAGCTTCTTTATGACTATAGTCAATATCAGCTCTTAAAGTATGTAGTGGTACAGTTCCTTCTGAGTATCCTTCGCTTCTTGCTATTTCAGCACCATTTAAACGACCTGATACTAAAGTTTTAATACCTTTTGCTCCTGCTTTCATTGTATTTCTTATAGCTTTCTTTTGCGCTACTCTGAATGAAGCACGATTTTCGATTTGCATTGCTATTTGTTCTGCAACTAATGCTGCATTTAAATCTGGTTGTTTGATTTCTACTATTGAAATGTAAATATCTTCACCAGTTAATTTAGCAAGTTCTTTTTTGTGCTTTTCAATTCCTTCACCACCACGTCCGATTACTACACCAGGTTTAGCAGTGTTGATTATTACATTAGTTCTTTTGTTATTTCTTTCAATAACAATATTTGCGACTGAGCTACCTTTAAGATTCTTTTCTAAATACTTACGAATTTTCATATCAGTATTTAAGTATTTAGCGAAATCTTTATTTGATGCGAACCATTTACTTTCCCAGTCTTTATTGATTCCTATTCTTAGTCCGACTGGACTTACCTTTTGTCCCATAGCTTAGTCCTCCTTCTTGTCACTAACTTTTACAAAGATGTGACTTGTTCTTTTATCACGTTTGTCAACGCTTCCACGTGATGCGATTTTACTTCTTTTTAATGTGACTCCTTCGTTGATGTATGTTTCAACAACGTATAAGTCATCTTCTTTTAACCCTAGATTATTTACTGCGTTTGCAACAGCACTATCTAATACTTTCTTTATTAAACGACTAGCTTTAGTGTTAGTTGTTAATAAAATCATTCTTGCTTCCTTAACGCTTTTACCTCTTACAAGGTCAAGTGTCATTCTAGCTTTTCTAGGTGCGATCATGGCACCTTTATGTATTGCATAAGTTTCCATAATTTACCCTCCTATTTGTTATCGCCAGCATGTCCACCAAACTTACGAGTTAATGCAAACTCACCAAGTTTGTGTCCAACCATGTCTTCAGTTACGTATACTGGAATAAAATCTTTTCCATTATGAACTGCAAATGTGTGTCCTACGAAATCTGGATATATAGTTGAACTACGTGACCAAGTTTTAATTACTTCTTTTTTTCCACTTTCGTTTAGAGCTTGTACTTTCTTAAGTAATCTATCAAAAACGAAAGGTCCTTTTTTTAAACTTCTTGACATACGCACAAATCCTTTCTATTTATTTCTACGAGATACTATTAACTTCTCGCTAGCTTTCTTTGTTTTACGAGTTTTAAGTCCAAGAGCAGGTTTACCCCATGGAGTCATAGGTCCTTTTCTACCAACTGGTGCTTTACCTTCACCACCACCATGAGGGTGATCGTTAGGGTTCATAACACTACCACGTACAGTAGGTCTCCATCCCATGTGTCTTTTTCTTCCTGCTTTTCCTAAATGAACTAATTCGTAATCTAAGTTACCAACAGTTCCTATAGTTGCACGACATACTCCCATAACTTTTCTTGTTTCACCAGACTTAAGTCTTAATAAAACATATTTTCCTTCTCTACCTAATATTTGTGCACTTGAACCAGCACCACGTGCAAGTTGTCCACCTTTACCAGGATTTAATTCAACATTGTGTACTACTGTACCAACTGGAATGTTCATAAGTGGAAGAGCATTACCAACTTTGATATCAACATTTTCTCCACTTTCTATTTTATCACCAACTTTTAAGTTTAAAGGTGCGATAATGTATCTTTTTTCTCCATCAGCATAAGTTATTAATGCAATGTTTGCACTTCTATTTGGATCATATTCGATACTTGTAACAGTTCCGATAACACCGTCTTTATTTCTTTTGAAATCTATTACACGATATTTTCTTTTAACTCCGCCACCTCTATGTCTTACAGTGATTTTTCCTTGATTGTTTCTTCCAGCATTGCTTTTAGCTTTTCTTAATAAACTTTTTTCAGGAGTACTTGATGTGATTTCTTCATTTACTAAAGTACTCATGTTTCTAGTTCCGTTAGTTATTGGTTTAAATTTCTTTATTGCCATTATGATCACCTACTAAAACTCTATTGTAGAGCCTTCCTTAAGTTTTACATAAGCTTTTTTGTAAGGAGTTGTGTAACCAGTGTACTTTCCAACTCTTCTTTTTCTAGCTTGTGTATTAGTAGTGTTAACGCTTAAAACTTTAACGTTCCATTTGTTTTCAATAGCTTGTTTAATTTCTGTTTTGTTAGCAGACTTGTCAACTTTGAAAACATATACGTTAGCACTAGCTAAGTTATTTGTTTTTTCAGTTATTACTGGTGCTTTTATTATTTCTATATTCATTATTTAAGCACCTCCTCTATTTTATTAACGCTTGCTACATCGATAAGTAAGTTATCTGCACCTACTAGGTCTAAAACGTTAATACTTGATGGTTCAATAACATGTAAGTTAGCCATGTTTCTTGAAGCTAATACAACATTACCATTTTCTCCATCAGTTACTATTAATGTTTTACCATTTAAGTTTAAAGTATTTAATGTGTTATTAAATTCTTTTGTTTTAGGTGAAGTCAATTCTAAACTATCAACTACGCATATTTCTTTATTTTGTAATTTATCTGAAAGAGCACTTTTAATTGCAAGTCTTCTTTCTTTTTTATTCATTTTGAAACTATGACTTCTTGGTGTTGGTCCAAAAACAATTCCTCCACCTACCCAGTGAGGGGCTCTAATTGAACCTTGACGAGCACGTCCAGTTCCTTTTTGTCTCCAAGGTTTTTTTCCACCACCTGATACTTCACTTCTTCCTTTAGTATCATGTGTACCTTGTCTTAATGAAGCCATTTGTAATCTTACTGCTTCACTTAATACTATTTCGTTTACTTCGATATTCCAGATAGCATCGTTTAATTCAACAGTGCTAGCTTTTTCTCCGTTTAGTTTTAATACATCTAATTTAGCCATTATTCAGCATCCTCCTTTTCTGGAGTTTCTGTAGCAGTTTCTTCTGCAACTGGAGCTTCAACTGTTTCAGTTAGTTCTTCAGTTACTACTTCGTTATTTTCTATAACTTCTTCTACTACGTATGAAACTAATTCTTTAGCTTCAACTTTTCCACCATTTTTAATAGCAGTTCTTACTATTACATAACCTTTTTTAGGTCCTGGTATATTACCACTTATTAGTAAGCAATTATTTTCTACATCAACTGCTATGATTTCAAGGTTTTGAATTGTTACTGTTTCATTACCCATATGTCCTGGTAATTTCTTACCTTTTAAGACTCTCATTGGTCTCATTGGTCCACGAGAACCAACAGCTCTATGATAGTGTGAACCATGTCCCATAGGTCCTCTACTAAAGTTATGTCTCTTAATTGTTCCTTGGAAACCTTTACCTTTAGAAGTTCCTGTTACGTCTACTAGTTCTCCTACTTCGAATGTGTCTACACCGATTATTTGACCAACTTCATAGTTAGTTGTGTCTAATCCTTTAATCTCTTTTAAGAAGCGCTTAGGTGTAGTATTTGCTTTCTTAACATGTCCCATTTCTGGTTTATTAGATACTTTTTCTCTTTTTGTAAAAGCACCTAATTGAATACTATTATACCCATCTTTTTCTACTGTTTTGATTTGAGTTATAACGTTTGGTTCAACTTCTACTACAGTTACAGGTATAAGTAATCCGTTAGTTGTGAATACTTGTGTCATTCCAACTTTACGTCCTAAGATTCCTTTCATTATTTTTCCTCCCTACTAAATCTTATAATTTGATTTCAATATCTACTCCACTTGGTAAATCTAAGTGAGATAATGCATCTACTGTTTCTTTACTTGGACTATCGATATCAATTAATCTTTTGTGTGTTCTCATTTCAAATTGTTCACGTGAATCTTTGTATTTGTGAACAGCTCTTAAAATTGTGATTTTTTCGATGTCTGTTGGTAGTGGAACTGGTCCAGAAACAACGCCACCAGTACGTTTTACTGTATCAACAATTTTGCTTGCTGCTTGGTCTAATACTCTGTGATCATATGCCTTTAATCTGATACGAACTTTCTCTTTTGCCATAAATTACCCTCCTTCGCCTATTTCAAATAGACTCGCTCCACACAAATTACCTGATACTAAATTAAATATTTACAACTTAACCGGGTGTATCAGCAACCTTGCGCTTCTCCGCAGTCATACGTATATCATTATATGACATTTTTATGTAAAAATCAAGTGTTTTTTTATTATTTTTATTTGTAAAGTTTACAGGGAAGTTTTTGCAGATAAAATAAATAAACAGAAAAGAATTTAGTCTCTTCTGTTTACAGTTTAAAGCTTTGATTTATTTACATATTTTTCAATATGCATTTTCTATTTCTGGTAATAAAGTTTCATCTAAATTCTCTTTTGTCTATATCCATGTAGGCCATTCTTTACCATTTCTACATAGTACATAATTTTTTCATTGCTACAAAGTTCTAAGTTTTCACTATTTAAATTTTGCAAAATTATGAAAAATTTGTATTTGTCTTTTTGAAATTCATCACTTTGAAATATTTTGTTGTTTGATTCTATTTTCTTTATCATATAATCACTTCATTTAATTATAATTTTAGTATAATTAGTGATAAAAGTAAACTTTTAAAACTTTATTTTTTGATTTATGTAATTTGCTATTTCTTCAACTTTTAAAGTTATTTGTTCCATTGTGTCTCTGTCTCTTATAGTCACAGTACCATTATTTAGTGTATTGTCATCCACTGTAACTGCAAAAGGCGTTCCCATCATATCTTGTCTTCTATATCTTTTACCAATTGAACCACTTTCATCATATGATACCATAAATTCTTTATTTAATAAGTTAAATAATTCTTTTGCTTTTTCAGTATGATATTTTTTCATAAGAGGTAAAACCGCTACTTTATATGGTGCAATAGCTGGATGAAATTTCATATATTCTCTTGTTTCACCATCACTTAATTCTTCTTTATTATATGAGTTAAATAATAATGCTAGAGTTAATCTATCAGCACCCACTGTAGATTCTATTATGTATGGGATATATTTTTCATTTGTTTCTGGGTCTATATAGTCCATTTTTTCTCCTGAGTATTCTTGGTGTCTAGTTAAATCATAATCAGTTCTATTGTGAGTTCCGTTTAATTCACCCCATCCAAATGGAAATAAGTAGTCAATGTCACATGCTTCTTTTGCATAGTGTGCTAATTTTTCATGTGGATGGTATCTTAATTTTTCTTCTGGTATGCCAAGATCCATAAAGTATTTTTTTGCATATTCTTTAAAGTAGTTATATAAGTCTGAATCTGTTCCTGGCTTACAAAATGTTTGATATTCCATTTGTTCAAATTCTATTGTTCTAAATGTGAAATTACCTGGTGTTATTTCATTTCTGAATGCTTTACCTACTTGACCTATACTAAAAGGCAAATTCGATCTAGTTGTTCTTTTTACATTTAGATAATTCACATATTCACCTTGTGCATTTTCTGGTCTTAAATAAATTGTGCTTTGTTTTTCTTCTACTACACCTCTTGTTGTTTTGAACATTAAATTGAAATCTCTTAAATCAGTAAAATCATGACTACCACATTTTGGACATGGAACTTTGTTGTCTCTAATGTATGTAATCATTTCTTCTTCTGTCATTCTATCAACATCAATTGTTTTATCATAATCTTCAATTAAATTATCTACTCTGTGTCTTGTCTTACAATTTTTGCAGTCGATTAATGGATCACTAAATGATTCAACATGACCACTCGCTTCCCATACTTTTGGGTGCATTAAAATTGCTGGATCAACTAAATAAGCATTTTCTCTTTCTTGGACAAATCTTTTTTTCCATGTTGATTTAATGTTGTCTTTTAGCACACTTCCAAGTGGACCATAATCCCAAGTGTTTGCAAGTCCTCCATATATTTCACTTCCTTGGTAAATAAAACCGTATTGTTTTGAGATATTTACCATATCTTTCATAGTTATTTCTTCCATTTTTTCATTCCTCCTTTAAAATAAAAGAGGAAACTAATAAGTTTTAGAGACGAGATAAAAATCCCGCGGTTCCACTCTAATTATCTTAATAGATCCCTCTTTAGAATACATAACTGTTAGGCTTTCCAAGGCCCGTCTTCGTTTACATATTTATATTATATTATAAAACTCAAAAACTTTCAAGTCTTTTGTTTTTTCATGTCTTTCACTTTTATCCTTATTTTGGTATTTTTTCTGCTAAAATAAATGACATAAATGATAATTGAATTCTATCCTTTCTCGTTAACTTATTTTCAGTTATTGCCATGCTATCTATATTTTCTTTTTTAAAATCAATGTAGGGAAACTTCATAGCCAATTCTCTATTATTCTCATATAAACCTTTTTTTAATATTGAAATAATTTTTTCATTTTGTTTTGTTTCCTCACTCAAGAATTTACTTTCTGATAAAAAAACTTGGAACCCATCATTTATTAGTATTTTAAATCCATTATTTTCTATTAAATATAACAAGTCGTTAATATTAAATTTTTCATGTTTTTCTTCATATTTTTTACTTTTTCTTTCGCTCCATGCTACATAGTTTTTAAAAAATATTGATTCTTGATTCGGAATAGCAATTATAATATACTTGTTGCTAATTTCATAACACTTTCTTATAAATTTCAATCTTTCTTCTTCTTTATAATGTTCAATTACACCCAAGCTTAAAACGAGATCATATTTAGTTTTAATTTCAAAAAGATTTTGTTGTCGATAATTAATTTTAATATTCATATCATCCGCTATTAGGTTACCATATTCAACTGCACTTTTTGATATATCTACTGCATTTAAACTCAAATCTGAAAACTCATTATGAAGTGAAAAACTAAAAGCACATGAGCCAGCACCTATTTCACAACTTGTTTTAATATTTTTTAAATATTTTTTCATTAATAATATTGCTGCTTTATTTCCAGCAAATCTAGCCGGCTGCCAATTATAATATTTTTCTGAATTATTGTATGGAAGAGAATTATAAACTCTTAATTGTTCTTCCCAAAAAGCCTTTTCTTTATCCATTTTACTAGCTCCTCCTTCATCAAAGCTTAAAAAAACTTTTACTATTATTTTTTAATACTTTTTTCAAATCGCTTTCATCACTTATAATTTTTTTAATTCTGCTTAATTGCTCACAATCATACGTGTATGAAATTCTATCAGTGTAGTTCCAATTATAATCTATATCAAACGATAAAAAATCGATATTAAATATTTTAAACAAATCTTTTAAATAATTGTCAGAATTTTCAGTTAACCTCTCAGGTTCATTATTTAATAAAATATCCGGGCCAATTCCTACAAGAAATTGATTTTTGTTATCATTAATAATTTTTGCACTTTCTTTATCTAATCTACATCCGTGGGTTAAGTAAGCACGTATATTGTTTTTTAATAGTATATTTATCCATTTTCGCGGTTCATTTGCTTGATAAAGAATATCAATTGGTGTATTTGATTTACTAGAATAATCAGTATGAATCACTAAAGGAATGTCGCTGTGTGATATTATATTTAATAGTTCAATATTTATTTTATTTAAATCGTATAAACCAGTAGATATTCCATGTATCTTTAAACCAAGTGGTTTTTGCGATATTAATTCTTCTAAATATTCTGGAGTATCAAAATACAAATTAATTGCCGGAATATAATGTGTCACTAATCCTGTTTTAAGAGATTCTAAATATTTCTTCAATTTTTTGTTTACTTCATAATATGGATTTTTAATCATATCCTTTTGAATTATTTTTCCTTTTTCTATTACTTCACAAAAATATATAAATTTATTATTTTCATATTTCCATAGATTATATATAGTTGAAATATTTTTGATCTTATTGGTAATTATAGGTGATGTGCAAGGCGAGAATAACACTGTTTTAATACCATTTTTTAATGCTATTTCATTGTATTTTTGAATATCTGAAATCAAAGGCATCATTATATTTTTTCCAACTATTTCAAATTCATTTTCGTATGCGATATGTGAATGTCCGTCTATTATATCTTTTATCATTTCTTATCCCTCCATTTTTATTTTTCCTTCTTTACTTATTATGGCATGTCCACCAATAGGTATGGTAACGATTGGAGTTGTGTGCCCAAAATTTGCATTTATGATTATAGGAATGTTTTTAAGATTTTTTTTAGTTGAAAATAATTTTTTCCATTTTTCAATGGTCATTTTTGAAGCTATTTGACATCTACCAATAACCATTGCTGTTACATTATTCCATATCTCGGTTTGCATAAGACTTTCTAAATTTCTATCAAATTCTAACAAAAAATTTTCTGCACTTTCGGAATCATCTTCTAAAAACAGAATAATGCTTTTTGCATTTGGCATAAACTCAGTTCCCTGTAGTAAGTTGAATGTACACAAATTGCCTCCCAATATAGTACCTTCTGCTTCTCCTGAATTCAAAACTACCATGCCTCGATTAATTCTTTTGTTGTAATTTTCCTGATTTATAAACCATAAATCATCCCGGTAATATTTACTATTATCAATTTCGTCATGACCTTTGTCAAATATATTTATAAAATGTCTAACAGTATACTCTAGTCCTTTTTTCATCCCAAAACTCGAAAAATGAGGGCCATAATATGTCATAATTCCCGTTTTTGCATATATAGCATTTAAAAGAGCTGTTATGTCAGAAAAACCACATAACTTTTTTGGATTATTTTTAATCAAATCATAATCTATGTGAGGTAATAACTGATTACAATTATATCCACCAATTGATGTCATAATTATGTCAGCATCAGATTTAAAAGCATTATTAATGTCTTCAATTCTTTTTTCAATTGTACCACATTCATAAAATTTTTGAGTACAAAATGCGTTTTCAGCTATATAAACTTCATATCCTAAACTATTTAATTTTTTTGTTGCTTGATCAATTACACTTTTATCTATTATTGATAATGACTTTGAAGGGGATATTACTCTTAATTTCATCTTATCTCCTTAACAATTTCCTTGATGCATTTTCTACTTGGTCAATTGAAACTCTTATTTGTTCTTTAGTATCGCGTTCCCTGATAGTAATGTAATTATTATTAAGTGTATCATCATCTACACAGATAGCTAATGGTGTACCAATTGCATCACCATTTTTATATCTTTTACCTATATTTCCCTTGTCATCATATGAAACAACAAGTTTCTTTCTTAACTCTCTATATAGTTTTAAAGCCATTTCACTATGATTTTTTTTATCTAAAGGCAATATATTTATTTTAATTGGGGCTAACTCTGGCTTTAATTTTAAAACCAATCTTTCTTTTCCAGAATTTTCAATTTCTTTTGTATATCCTTCACAAATAAGTGCTAATATTAATCTATCTAATCCATATGTTGACTCAATTATGTATGGAATATATTTTTCATTAAATAATTGATCAAAATATTCGTGTTTTTTTCCACTAAATTCTTGGTGCTTTTTTAAATCAAAATCAGTCCTGTTGTGTGTACCATTTATTTCGCCCCAACCAAACGGAAACAAATACTCTATATCACATGCTTCTTTTGCATAATGTGCTAATTTTTCGTGGTCTTTGAATCTTAATTTTTCTATTGGTAATCCTAATTCTTTGAAAAAATCAATTCCGAATTTTTTAAAATATTCATATAATTCGTGATCTTCACCTGGTTTACAAAATGTTTGATACTCCATTTGTTCAAATTCTATTGTTCTAAATGTAAAATTACCTGGTGTTATTTCATTTCTAAAAGCTTTACCAATTTGTCCTACGCTAAAAGGTATTTTTGGTCTCATACTTTTTAAAATATTTAAGTAATTTACGTATTCGCCTTGTGCATTTTCTGGTCTTAAATATATTGTACTTTGTTTTTCATTTGTTACTCCTCTCGTAGTTTTAAACATTAAATTAAAATTTCTAATATCAGTAAAATCACTTTTACCACACTTTGGACATGGTATTTTATGAGTTCTTATATAATCCATCATTTCCTCATGAGTCATTTTATCCACATCCACATTTTTGTTGTGATTTTCTATTAAATTATCCGCTCTATGTCTAACGTTGCAATTTTTACAATCTATAAGTGGGTCACTAAAACTTTGAATGTGACCACTTGCTTCCCAAACTTTTGGATTCATTAAAATATCTGCATCAACTTCAAATGCATTATCCCTACATTGTATAAAATGATATCTCCACGCATCTTTAATATTATTTTTCAATTTGCTTCCTAAAGGACCATAATCCCAAGTATTTGCTAATCCTCCATATATTTCGCTTCCCTGAAATATGTATCCGTATTGTTCACAATATTTTACTATTTCTTCCATTTTATTATTCATATTCAATCTACCTCCTAATTAATAAGTTTTTTAGATTATTATCTATTACAACTTCATCGTAATTATTATATTCCATTTTTAAATAATTTTTGATCATCGCTATTACATCTTCCCTTTTTAAATTTAATTCTTCTGACCAATATTCTAAATACTTTAAATATTTTCTATAAAGATATATTGGATTTCTCTTTTTTAAGCCTTCTACATTTTCATATGCCAAATGTGAAACAACTGATAGACAATCAGCAAATTTATGTTGTGTTGGGGATTTTAATTTAACTATATCAGATATGCTAGAAGCTTCAATACTTGTTTTTAATCCTTCCATTCTCATTAGTAAAGCATTTATTCCAATTGCACATTCTATACCGAATTTCTTGTTTTGGTTTTCTATTATGATTATATTTCCAATATCTTTATATTCACATGCTTTTTTGTCTTTAAGTGCTATATTAAAGTTTCTTCCATATATTCCGTATTCGTCTAAACCGTAACGATGTTTGTAATATTTTTCTTCTCTTGTGTTCATTTCAACATTACACATATCCCTTACATTTTTAACAATTCCCATTAAATCTGTGTCATTACAATTAATTCTAATCATGATGTCGTCTTTTGACAGGTTTAATTTGTTTATTAAGAAAAACAACACATCATATACTAATTTTTCACCCAGATTTTGTGGAACTAAAAGTCCAGTAGCATCGAAGTAACTACTCCATTCACTCGTCTGATTTACAGTCATCACTTTTAATGGTTGTGTTCTAATTGCTCTTTGAAATAAGAATTCGCCATTTTTATGAATAGAATTGTTTAACAATTTTGGTTTCAAGACACTAATAGTTGAGCCTACTAGTACAACACTTTTGTCTACTCCAGAAGTTATTTTTACCGGTTTATTTTCATTATAACCCTTTTCTCTTAAAAATGTTGTATATTCATTTTGTATCAAAGTTAATTTTTCTTTCATAACAAATCCTCTTTATAACATTGATTTTTTGCCATTAAATCTTAAACATATTTGCATATTTCTAATATCATCACATTTTAATACCCACATTAAGTATCTTTCTATACCCATGCCAAACCCAGAAGTTTGCATCGGATAATACTTTTTCATGTTAATATACCATTCATATTCTTTTGTTTCAACCTGATGGTATCTCAATGATTCTATAAGTTCTTTGTAGTCCTTGTGTCTTTCCCCACATCCAACCGTTTCACCTATTCCCATCAAAAGATCAGCATTTTTGGTTGTACCTTTAATGTTGCTGTCATTTTTTTGATAAAAAGGAACAGATAATACATCATAATTTGTAATCCAAACTATTCCATCATGAAGTTTCATAATTTCTTGTTCACCTTTACTCGTAATATTTCTCCATCCGTCATTATATGAAATACATTCTTTTATGTTCTTATCATTATTTTTCAATTCTTTTATAGCTTCATCAAATGTTATTCTTGGAAAATGTCCTTTGTAATTCGAAATTTTTTCAATGTGTGATATATCACCTATCATACTCTTTAGTTCAGAACCATATTTTTTTAGTATTTGTTTAGAAATGTATTTAATATACTTTTCAACTAAGTCAATCACATCATTTAAATTTCCTATTATTTCCGCCTCACTATGATAGAATTGACACAAATGGCGTTCATCGGCTTTTTCTCCCCTAAATGACGGCATGACATAATATACACCTTTATCAGTTAAACGGCAACCATATTCAAGAAGAAATTGCATAGAATCTGCTAAGTAAGTTTCCACACCTTCAAGATTAACTTTTACAGGCAAAGAATCGCTTCCTCTTCCCATCGGACTTGATATTGTTCCGGTAGTAACTGGTAAATGCATCGTCGTCATTCCCTTCTTTTGATAAAAATTCATCGTTTCGAATGAAATCAAATTTTCAAGTTTTACAAGCATTTTGTACCATTCACAATCCAGTGCCTTTAGATAGTGTGTTTTTGGAACTTTCCATGTTTCTGGAATGTAATTCTTATTCATTTTCGTTCTCCTCCTTCTTAGTTTTTTTATGAGTTCCCTATAAACTCAATTGTTTCTATTAAATTCCCTTATTTTCTTTTTTGCAGAGCATGTTTTTGCAAGTTTTTCCCATTCTTCTCTGGGTCCAAAAGATAATTCATCTGTTACAATTCTAACTCTATCTTTATTTTTTAATACGTAACTAATTGGTACATATTCTTCATTAACAAATGCTCCAACCATGGTGTTACCTACATCAGTGTGTATTTTGTAAGCAAAGTCTACTACTGTTGAACCTTTTGGAAGTTCTATTATGTCTCCTTTAGTAGTGTAACAATAAACTTTATCAGCAAATAATTCTTTTTTCACTTGACTTACAAATTCTTGATTATCTCCAAACATTGAATTTATTTCTGTTAAAGATTTAAAGAATTGATATTTTTCTTTTAAGTCATTTTGCATTACATCTCTTGCTTTGTTTTTTTCAATATCCCAATATGCTGTTAGTCCAAATGAAGCAATTTTATCCATTTCAAATGTTCTTATTTGTGTTTGAATTAATCTACCATGACGTTCAAATACTGTTGTATGTAAGCTTCTATACATATTTGTTTTTGGATTTGCTATATAGTCTTTAAACTTTTCATTCATTGGTGGATATTCTTTGTGAATTAGGTACAAAGTTAAATAACATTTTTCTACTTCTTCTACCATTATTTTAAAAGCAATTAAGTCATGAATGTCCACTAGTTTTTGGCCTTCATTCATTTTTTTATATATTCCATATATGTTTTTGGTTCTGACTTTTATTTCATTTGGAATGTTTTTGTCTTTTAATATTGTTTCAATTTTGTGTAGCATTTCATTTATTATGTCTTTACTGTTAATTTCTACTTTTAACTTTTTTTCTAATATTTTTTCATACATATCTGGTTTTAGATATTTTAGACTAATGTCTTCTAATTCACTTTTTATTCTGTATGCTCCAATGTAGTATGCGAGAGGGACAAATATTTCCATTGTTTCTAGTGAATTTTCTTTTTGCTTGAATTCACTTTTATATTCAAGTGTTCTCATGTTGTGAAGTCTGTCTGCAAGTTTGATAATAATAATTCTTACATCTTCAGTAATACCTGTTATTATTTTTCTAGTGTTTGCATAGTTTTGTGCTTGTTTTGATGAAAAATTCATTTTAGATATTTTAGTTACACCATCTACTAGGTTTGCAACATCTTGATTAAAGTAGTGTGCAATGTCTTCTTTAGTAATATTTGTGTCTTCTAAAGTATCGTGTAAGATTCCAGCACATATCGTGTCTTTGTCTGCATGCATTTCTGCGAGTATATATGCAACATTTAGTGGATGCATAATATATGGTTCACCACTTTGCCTAAATTGACCTTCATGTAATTTTTCAGCATATCTGTATGCAGTTAGAATTTCTTTTGAACCTTCTAGACTATACTCATTAAATTTTTTTAACAAATCTTTTACTTCCATAATACACCTCCTAATTTTAGGTAAACAAAAACGGCGACCGGCGTGAGCCTTAGTCGTCGTTAGTCGTACCTAATCTGTTGAAGTGGCAGCATGAAAAAGTTAAGCAAGCAATATGTTTGCAGTTAATTATTTCAAATATAATATTTTCAATAGTTTTTAACTTCTTCATACTTTCTCCTCAAAAAATAAATTAATATAGATTTTACTACTACTTTAAATGAAAATCAAGTGTTTTTTTTGGAAAAAGTTGATTTTTTGATTAATTTTTTTAAGTTTACAGGGAAGTTTTTGCAGATAAAATAAATAAACAGAAAAGAATTTAGTCTCTTCTGTTTACAGTTTAACTCTTTGATTTATTTACATATTTTTCAATATGCATTTTCTATAATTTTTCTAGTACATTTAATACTTTATCATATTCACTTATTAATGGAGTGTATTCCTTATTTATATAGTCCCAATCTTTTCTTTTAGCAGCTAGTTCATGATTATAGAACATTTCTCCTAAATCAGTGAGTCCTAGCATTCTACTTTCACTTTTTAGTTTGTGCACTACTATTTCGTAGTTAATGTCATCTTTCTTATTATAAGACTCTTCCATAACACGCTTATTTTCTGTACTTTCAGCAAGGTATTCTTTTAGTTGTGGGATAAGAGTGTCTATGTCCATAAAGAACTCATATGCTTTTTTTAGGTCTAGTCCAACACTAGTAAGTAATTCTTCTTTATTATTTTCTTTTTCAACAGGCTTGATTTCTTCTTTGACAGAACTTGTGTTATTTTCAATTGTTGCTTTGTCTTTTAATTCTTTTTTTAGGAATGACTCTAGTTCTTGACGGTCAATTGGTTTTGATAAGTATGCAATGAATCCAGCAGATAAATATGCTTCTTTTTGACCTTCCATTGCGTCTGCAGTTAATGCGACTACTGGTGTATTAAAGTTAGGAAGTGACTTAAGTTCTTTAAGTGTTTCTACTCCATCTTTATTGGGCATCATTATGTCCATAAATATTATATCGTAGTTGTTTCCTCTTTTTATTTTTTCTATACACTCATCTCCACTTAGTACACTTTCACTAGTTAAACCATATTCAGATAATATTTTTTCTGCTACTTTAAGGTTTAGTTTTGAGTCATCTACAATAAGAGAAGTTACTCCGTTATATTTAGTAATACTTTCGGTTTCTGTAGTTTCTAAGATAACATCAGATATTTCTTCAGGAATTGTTACAGTAAACACACTTCCTACGCCATATGTGCTTTCTACATTTATTGTACCGCCAAGCATTTCTACAAGACTTTTTGTTATTGCAAGCCCTAGCCCTGTTCCTTCAATTGATGTGTTTTTGTCTGCTTCAAGTCTATCAAACTTTGTGAACAAGTGGGAAAGTTGTTCTTCCTTGATACCGCGACCTGTATCTTTTACCATTATTTCTAAGTTACATATTTTGTCTGTGTTTTCTACCACAACTTTTAAATCTACACGACCACTTTCAGTATACTTGATTGCATTTGATAGTAAATTAGATATTATTTGTTTTACCTTGTTTAAGTCTCCATATAAAACGTTAGGTAAATTGTTATCTATTTCAACGTATAATTTCAAGTCTTTTGAGCCTATTCTAGTTTCTAGTAGTTTTGTAAGTTTTTGTATTTCGTCTTTAGGATTATAGTTAACTTTTACTATTTCCATTTTTCCTGCTTCAATTTTACTTATGTCCAGAATACTATTTACTATTTCTAGAAGTGTGTAGCTTGCGTTTACTACATCTTTTGAATCTTCATGTATTTCTTTTACATCGTCAGTTTTATTTATTATTTCTGATAAACCTACAATTGCGTTTAGAGGTGTTCTTATTTCGTGAGACATACTGCTTAAAAATTCTGTTTTAGCACGATTTGCTTTTTCGGCTGAGCTTTTAGCAAGTTCTAGTTCGTTAATAAGTTTCATGTCTGGGTTTTCTATTGTATGGTACATTAAGCAAGTTACAAATGTGTGAAGTGATAACATTAAAGTTAACTCTGGGTATTTATATTGTACTCCTATTACGATTATACCTAAAAATAAGAATATCAGTAGTGGATAATATGATTTTTCTTTTATTCTTCTAAAGTTAATGATTAAAAGCATTACACAGAATAAGACTAGTGAGCCACTTATCGCGTATAGCACATCTACTGCAATTCCGTATGAATAAGCTGCCCCATTATTAATGTAGTATTCTATCGGTAACATTAGGAATAATACATCTGATGTTAAACCTATTACAATTCCTATACTTTTTAGTAGATTTTTTGTGTTTTCGTTTTTAATTGAAACTATTACTACATAGTAAGTAAATAGCAAAGTCCAACTACAAATATAGACTAATATTAGTTTTAAAAATAGTTTTAGTACTCCTTCACTTACATTTATTATTCCTCTTATTGCTAAAGTTGTTGGAAATATTTCTATTAAAAGTCCTATTAAATTTGTTATTAAGAGCATACTATATATTTTGTTTTCTGATGTTTTGTTTTTTTCTTTTTTAAAGAATATTATTATAGTCATTACTGAATATAGTAAACTTATAATGGAAAAGAATATACCATTTTGCACACATACCACTTACCCTTCTATGAGACAATTATAGCATAATAAAAAGGAAATATAAACTACTTCCTTTTAATTTTTTTAGTTTTTTGTTCTTCTTTTTTTATGATTAGTTTTGTGTTTTCGTCTAAGTCAATTGTTAATTCGTTACCCATTTTTTCTAAAGTTTTATAATCTACTTTTCCAACTTGTGTACGAGGTAAATCTTCAAGTACATTTATTATGTTTGGATAGTACTTAGGTTCCAAGTTTTCTTTAATTGTGGATAGTATACTTTCTATTTTTTCCTCATCAGTTATGTTATAAAAATCATCTAATGATAAATGAAGTACTAGTTTTTCATTATTGAATGTCATTTTGCAGTTCTTTATGTTTCTGTTTGTTTTTATTTTTTCTACAATGTCTAGTTTATTTACTTCTTCTGTTTTACCATTTACTTTTATAGTTATTGGGTCGCTGTATCTATCTAATACAGTTAAGCAACCATCTTTATCGACTACTGCATAGTCTCCAGTGTAATACCATTTTGTTCCGGATTCATCAGTATATAGTGCTTTATTGGTTAAGTCTTCTCTTTTATAGTAACCGTTCATTAGTGTAGGTCCTGTGATAAATAGTTTTCCATTTACTCCATATGTTACATCTTTAAGTGATGGGTCAGTTATTTTTACGTTGTTGTATGGCATTGGTATTCCGGATGTTCCGATTTTTTTACAGTATGGATGTGCAAAACTGAATGTTGTATTTACTTCTGAAGCACCAAATCCTGTTGTTTGAAGTACTCCAGTTTTGTTATAGAATTTTTCGGCTGCATTTATTTCGCATCTTTCACCACCTACAATTGCAAGTGATAAGTTTTCTTTTACTCTTTTTAAGTCTTTTTCGCTTAGAGTTTCAAGTGAACTCCATAAGTATTGACTCCAAATGCCTAGATTAATGTCATATTTTTTGAAGTAACTCGGAATTTTTTTATAGTCTAGGAATAATTCTATTATGTTTTCAGCACCTTGAACTAAGGCAGCGTGTACTATGTCAGCATCCCAGAATGCTAAGAAAGGTGGAACTAATGCCAAGTGTTTTGTGCCTCTTTTAAATCCAAAATTACCAACTTGTTGTTGAAAAGCAAGTGCATTATTGGCGTCGTGAGATAGTAATACCGCTTTATTTATTCCAGTTGTTCCACTTGTAAATGAAATGTTACAAGGAAGTTTTTCTTCATATATTTCGTTTAAATCTTCTAGTTTCACATCATTTCCAAGAGTTATAAAATCTTCTAGTTTCATTTTGTAATTTATTTTTTTACCAGAAAGATAGTCTTTTAAATTTTTTAAGTTAAATATTAATCTTTCAGGATTATATTTAGGAGTAGATGCTGTAAGTGGCATTGATACTTTTATAGCACTGTTAAATTTTTCATCATTTATTACTTTGTATATTTTATCTTCTAAAATATCTAGAGTAAAAATCATTTTTGGGCTAACGTTTGCTAGTTGATTATATAGCCTGTTTACTCCGTTATCAGTTACATCCATATCTAATACATTTAAGTTACAAGTAATAAGTCCTAGTGATGTTGCAGAATATTTTATTGCATACATTTCAGGAGTAGTTAATCCAATTGTGCAAATCACGTCACCTTTGTTTAAATTCATTTTGCTAAATGCTTTTTCATACTTTAATACCATGTTATAAAATTCTTCTACAGTAAAAGATTTCATACCACGATTATTTATCATTATACGATTTAAATCATCACCAATACATTTGAACAAATAATCTTTTTGAGACATTTTAGGTAAAGTGTAATCAAATATTTTTTGGTCATACCATTGTTCCCAAATTCTGTCCTTATGTATTACTCCAGTTATTTCTCTATTTAATTTTTGTCTTTTATCTTCTCTTACTACATTTTCCATAATTTCCCCCATTTAATAAAAGTGTGCTTATTATAGCACACTTTTAGGAATTATGCAAATTTCGTTCTTTTATAATCGTTATCATTAAATCACCAAAAACAAAAAACATATCTTCTGCCTTTCTCATTACATCTTCTTTTAAATCTATGCATCTGTACATAAAATCTTCGATGTAATCTGAACTATATTTAAATCCTAGTTCGTAAACATTTTTGTGTTTTACATATTTGTCATACTGAAAAATTAAATCTTTCAAATATTTTGATGCTTCTTGTTTTATCTTTTGATACATATATTATCGTTATTAAAGAACAAATTGTTTTTTGAAATAAGTTGAGATTTATTAAATTTCTTTAATTTTCTTATTTTTATAAATTGACTTTGAATATTCTAAATATTCATCTCTTGTGATTTCATAACAAATACATTCTTCTTCATTTTCTAAAAATGTATATTTTATTTTAACTGTTTTATCTGTTTTATTAAAATTCATCTTTTCCATAAGATGCCATGAAGCAGGGGTAGTTATGGCTGCACATGTTTCTATTTTGTCAATTCCTACTTCTTTAAACATGTAGTCTACTACTTTTTTAGATACTTCTGTACCTATACCCTTTCCTTGGAAAGGCTTATCTATAAACCAACCTAAATCTCTTATGTAGTCTGGCTTTTCTAAAATGCTTTGACAACATATTTGTCCAATAGGTTCATTAGTTTCTTTTAATAATATTGTCCACTGAAATACATCTTTATTAAGGGCTCGTTCTAGTTTTTTATATTGCCACTTCTTTTCATCTAACCAATTTGTGTTATATTTACCTACTAAATAGTATTTTGATACTTCTTTATTACCTAATATTTTCCATAAAATATATAAGTCTGTTTCTATAGTTGGTCTTAATAAAGTTCTTTCTGTTTCTAATATTTGACTTCCTAAATATTTCATAACATTCTCCTTAATGATATTTTAAAAATATTTTTTTAGTATTTTACCGTGTGACTTAGTAAAGTTTTCATTGTTAATTAAATTTAGTATTTCATCTTTAGTCATGTATGAAACTTCATCAACTTCTTCTTTTTGTAATTTTAAATCTTTTAAAGCAATGTCTTTTTCTAAATAGTATACATCTGCAATGGGAATTCCTAATAAAATGTCTCCAATATATTTGATTTCATCACCATTAACTGTTAAGCCTAATTCTTCTTTTAATTCTCTTAGTATTGTTGTTTTAGAGTCTTCATTACTTCCAACATGTCCTCCAGTAGAACTATAATGTCCGCCTTTTTCTTTTGATGTTTTTTGAATTAAGTATTTTCCTTCACTGTTTTTAATAAAAATTATTGATAATAAAATATGTTCATTTTCTTCTGGTTTTACTCCCCTTACTATAATTTTTCCTGTTTTCTTTTTGTTTTCATCATAAATATCTAAATATTCCATTATTAATCCCTCTCTTTTTCTTGTATTATACTACAATATAGTAGATTTATCTATAGTAAGATTATAAAACCCATTGATCTTTTAAGGTAAATAATTGTTTTATATCATTGTAATGATACAAATAAATCTAATGCTATTTTTATACAACCTATCAATAGTTTTAAAATATAACACAAATAATTTATTAAATAATTAAAAAGTCTCAATGTTGAGACTCTGAACCTTGTTAATTACTTCATAGTTTTAAATGTGGTACTAACCAAATCTTTAAAATTAATGGTGCTATTAATTTCTTCATTTGTAAAGTATGCCAAGTATTCTATATTTCCATTTCCACCTTTTACTGGACTAAATGTAATGTTTTTTAAGTTGTAGTTTATTTCTTTAAAGGCGTTAACAACATTTTTTATTACATTTTCATGAACTTCTTTATCAAGTACTATTCCTTTATATTTATCAGCAATAGTTTTTCCACATTCAAATTGTGGTTTTATTAGACAGATTATTTCCTTTGCATTTATAGTACTCAATTTATTTATAATTTTTGTTACACTGATAAACGAAATATCTATTGTTATTAAGTTTACTGTTGATAAAAGAAGATTGTCAAAATTTCTTATATCTGTATTTTCAAATACATGTACTTTTTCGTTCTTTCTAAGACTTTTATCTAATTGGTTACTTCCTACATCAACACAAATCACTTCTTTTATATTATGTTTTAATGCACAGTCAGTAAAACCTCCAGTAGATGAGCCAATATCTAGCATTGTTTTATTAGTTAAGTCTATATTGAAGTCATTTAATGCTTTTTCTAACTTTAGTCCACCTCTTGAAACATACTCAAGTACTTCATGGTTTAGAGTAATAATGTCTGTACTTTCTACATCAAAGGCCGGCTTTGTAATTGTTTTTCCATTTACTAAAATGTTAGAGTTTTTTATTTCCATTTGTGCTTTACTCCTAGTTTCACAAATTTGTCTATTTACTAATTCTATATCTAATCTTGTCATTTTCACTTTTCCTTTCAAAACATGGATAGAATAATTCTATCCATGTTTTTTTCCGCATCCACCGTTTTGTGTGCAACAACCCGGATGTGATTTTGAAACCACCATTTTAGGTTTCCACTTTAACACCACTTTTTTCACGTTTCTCACCTACCTTACTCAAAACTTATTAATGGCTCTTCGCACATTACATTTATTATTTTATCATTTTCTATCATTTTTGTCAGTATTTTTGGCAAAAATATATGTTCAACTATACACGTAAATTGAGATTTTGTTAAAGGCAATCCATTTTGCCAAATATTTGCCATTGGACAGCCTCCTAAGCAAATAAATCTGAATTCACATTTACAGCAACCACCACATTGGTTTTTATAATGTAATTTTTTCAAGAAATTTATGTTATCATTGTTTAGCATTACAGAGTTTTCTATTTTTCCAATCATAACTTTATCAGAGTATGGTTCACTCTTTCTACTTACCTCTACACACGATGTTATCATATTTTCGGGAGTTATTGTAAAATTTCCATCTGCCATACCACAATAATAACCATCCATAGGTTTGGAAAAATATCCAGTATCTATCATCAAATCAATATTGTTATTTGCAACGTACTCAATGATTTCCACTAATTTTTCTGCAAATAATTTAGGGTCTGGTTGTAAGTTTTTTTCACCTCGTGAAACATCTGTCATTAAACATGGTTCAAATTTAACTACTTTTACATTATTATATTCTAATTCTTTTACTATTTCTTGCATTTTGTTTACTGAATTGGAAGTTATGATACATTGAACCATTACATTAGCATCATGTGAAATTAAATATTTAATATTATCTATAACGATGTCATGCGAATTCGCTCCAGAACTAAATGGCCTTTGTTTAGCTTGATTTACGCTATCAAATGACACTCTAATATTAGCCTTTCTATCTATTAACCAATCCATAACTTCTTTTGTTCCAGTCCCATTTGTAACCACATTTACGACGACTTCTTCAAATTGTGAATCAGCGTATTTAACTATTTCTTTTACTAAATCAAAATTCAACAATGGCTCCCCACCACCAACTAAATATAAGTCTAATGTTTTTGCGTTTGGTTTTTCTTTTCTCTTATAATCAATCACCTTTTTCACTGTATTAATGTCTATACTTTGATTTTCTCTTCCTCCATTGGCATAGCAATATATACACCTTAAATTGCAATTGTAAGTTGGAATTATCGCTAATGATGTCATATAATCAGTGGTATTGTTCTTTACTATTTCTTTTTTTGCGTTTTCTAATTCTGTCACTGCTCTTTGTAGTTCATTTTTATTACAATCTAATAGATATACCAATTCTCCTGGTGTTGTTAATACATAAGAATTTGGTTTTTCTAATTCAATTACTGTTACTTCTTTCATATTTTACCTCTCTAATATTTTGCAAATGTTATTATAATATTTTTCTAAATTTTCTTTCTTTATATAATTACCATTTTTATTATGACAAAAGTCTTCTGCATTTCTCATTTTCAGTACAGAACATATACTACAAGTTAGTGCTGAAGTATTGTTTAGAAGAAATGTCGATTCATCATATCCACAATTTTTATTGGCTATTTTTTTAATATCTTTTAAAAATTCAATTTGAAAATTAGAATTTTCTAAAGTTGTACTTTCAATAACATCTTCTTCTGTTACATCTAAAACGTAATAACGAATTTTCTTTTGTTTAAATCTTTTATCAAGACTTTTATATAATGATTTAATTCCTTTCATATTAGTTTCTTCACAGTCTGTAAAAGCAAAAATTGTATTGTCTATCTTATCTTGTTTAGCTAACAATAAAAGTGTATAAATGCCAATTGAATTATCAAATGTTCCAAGATAATATTTTCCTTCTTCATTAATAAAGCATGTATCATAAACGTTATCAAAGTGAGCTACAACAACATTGATTTTTTCATGTAAATCCTTTTTTGGTATAGCTAATATATAATATCTTGTAATTATTACTCTATACTTTTTTAACATTTTAATTTTATTTATAATTATAGCAAATAATTTATTGTTAGCTTTTAATTCTTCACTAAGTTTGTTTTCAATTTTGGCCTTTCTTAACTGCAATTCAGGGCTTGGCATCATGATTTCTTTAAGTTCATTTAAATCCATTACATTTGATTTTGCTTTTTTTTCCATTTATGTTACACCTTTTTCTTCATTTTTCAATTTTTAATACAATTATTATATGTTTTGTTTTCTTTCGTCTATTGTTTCTTTTACTAACTTATAGAAATCACTTTTTGGTAGAGTATATGTTTCAGTACTACCAAATTTTCTATAACTAATAGTATTACTTTCTACTTCTTTGTCTCCTAAAATTAAAGTTATAGGATTTTTCTTTGTTTGACTTTCTCTCATTTTGTATGATAGTTTTTCGTTTCTATCATCTAGGTTAACCCTAATATTCATATCGTCTAAGTCTTTATATACTTCTTTTGCATATTCTAAGTGATAGTCATTGTTTACTGGAATTATATTAACTTCAGTTGGGCATAGCCATAGTGGGAAAGCTCCTTTTGTTTCTTCCATTAGGAATGCAGTAAATCTATCAAATGTTCCAAATATAGCGCGGTGAATAACTACTGGAGTTTTCTTTGAACCATCTTTGTCTATATATGATAAGTCAAATCTTCTAGGAAGTAAGAAGTCTAATTGGCAAGTAGAAAGTGTTACTTCTGGTCCCACTGCTGGTTTTACTTCAACATCTAGTTTTGGACCGTAGAACGCAGCTTCTCCAATTGCTTCTTTGTATGGACAACCATATTCATTTAATACTTCTCTTAGTTTGTCTTCCGCAGTATTCCACATCTCATCGTCATCAAAATATTTTTCTTTGTCTTCTGGGTCTCTTAGTGAAAGTCTGAAACTGTAGTTTTTGAAACCAAAGTCTTTATATACATCAAGTATTAGTGATACTACTTTTTTAAATTCTTCTTTTATTTGTTCAGGAGTTACAAATAAGTGAGCATCATTTTGACACATGCATCTTACTCTTTCTAAACCTTTTACAGCACCAGAAGCTTCATATCTAAAGTCTGTTGCAAATTCGCCTATTCTTATTGGTAAATCTCTATATGAGTGTAAGTCATTTGCATAGATTAGCATATGATGTGGGCAGTTCATTGGACGAAGTACAAATTCTTCATCGTCTACTTTCATCATTGGGAACATATTTTCTTTATAGTGATCCCAATGTCCACTTGTTTTATATAGTTCAGTTGTACCAACACATGGTGTATACACATGTAAGTATCCCATTTTTCTTTCTTTTTCATAGATATAATTTTCTAGTTGTTTTCTTATGATAGCACCATTAGGAAGCCATAAAGGCATTCCTTTTCCAACTAAGTCACTAGTCATGAATATTGATAAATCTTTGCCTATTTTTCTGTGGTCTCTTTCTTTTGCTTCTGCTAATTCTGTAAGGTAGTTATTTAAATCTTCTTCGTTATCAAAGCATACTCCGTAAATTCTTTGAAGCATTTTGTTTTTAGCGTCACCCTTCCAGTATGCTCCACTTACTTTTAGAAGTTTAAAGTATTTTAGCTCTTTTACTGTTTCAACGTGAGGACCTCTACAAAGGTCAGTGAAATCTCCTTGAGTATAGCAACTTATTACAGTACTATTTTCATCCATTCTACTAATTAAGTCTATCTTGTATGGATCATTCTTAAATCTTTCTAAAGCTTCTTCTTTTGTAAGTTCATGTCTTACTATACGTTTTCCGTCTTTAGCAATTTTCTTCATTTCTTTTTCTATTTTTTCTAGGTCTTCTTCTTTTATTACAGTGTCACCTAAATCAATGTCATAGTAAAATCCTTCTTCAATAACTGGTCCTACCCAGAACTTAGCATTTGGGTATAAATGCTGCACCGCTTGCGCTAATAAATGGGCACATGAGTGGTTCATTACACTTAGTTTTTCGTTTTCTTTAATGTTTATCATTTTTATCTTCCTTTCTTTTTGTTAAATGAAAAAGCACCCTTTTAAAGGAGTGCTTGACACGGTACCATCCATTTTTAACTTTATTTAAATAACGAGGTTTTCCCCGGGAACATCTTTCGAGTCCTGTTCATAGGTAGTAACTAATAAGTTATTTAATTGTCTTACACCATATACAATTCGCTTTTGTAAATAATTATTATTAGTCGTGTCCTAATCAAAACATTTAACTGAATATAATTTTACCACTTTTTCTTAAAATTTCAACTTTTTTCTTCTATATTTTTTTGAAATTTGTTATTATAGTGTAGGTGAAGAAAAATGAATGAAAGAGAACTAGTTAAATATTATAATAAATTTAATGAAGATAAAAGGCTTAGTAGAAGACATGGGATAGTTGAGTTTGAGACTGCTATAAAGTATATTAATATGTATTTAAGTAATTTTAAAAATGCGAAGATACTGGATGTGGGTGCAGGTACTGGAAGGTATTGTATGTACTTTAGTAACTTAGGGTATGACGTGACAGCAGTTGAGTTAGTTAAACATAATTTAAGAGTGATAGAAAAAAATTGTCCTAGTGTTAAGAGTTATTTAGGGAATGCGATAGATTTAAGTAGTTTCGAAAGTAATAGTTTTGATGTAGTTATATTATTTGGACCAATGTATCATTTGATTAGTTTTGAAGATAAAGTGAAAGCTTTAAATGAAGCTAAAAGAGTTGTTAAAGATAATGGTTATATTTTTATTAGTTATTATATGAATGATTATGCTATTATGAAACATGGATTTATTGATAAGAATATAAAAGTGGCTTTTGAAAAGGAAAATGTTAACGAAGAGTTTCACATTGTAAGTAAGGAAAATGATTTATATAGTTTTGTTACAATGGAAGAGATAGATAAGTTAAAGAATGAATGTAAGTTAGTTAGGGAAAAGATTATTAGTCAAGACGGGCTTACTGATTATTTTAGAAGAGAGATTAATAGTTTGGATGAAAAGGAGTTTAATTTATACCTAAAATATCACTTTAGTATTTGTGAAAAGTATGAGTTTTTAGGAACAAGTAGTCATGTATTAGATATATTAAAAAAATAGCCGAGGCTATTTTTCATTATCTGTTTTCATAAGTTCAATAAGTTTTTCTTCTTCTTTTTTAGCATCTAATCTTTGGAATAAAGGTGAAACTTTTTCTTCTACTTTATTACCTGTTAAATCTAATGTAGTTTTTAAACTATTATATGAAGTTAAATTTTCATCATGTATATTTAATTGTTCTAATATTTTATTACTTGTATCTGGTATAAATGGATATAATAATATACCTATTTTTCTTATTGTATTATATAAATTATACATAACTTGATTTAAAAGATCTGTTTTTTCTTCTTTTGCTAATACCCAAGGAGTTGTTTCGTCAATGTATTTATTTGTTCTTGAAACTATATTCATTATATGACTTATAGCATTTTGTATATTAATACTTTCTATTTCTTTTTCATAAAGATTTATTTCATCATTTATATAATTATCAAGTTTATCATCAAAATCTGTTTTTGTATTAGTTTTAGTAATAAAACCATTAAAATACTTATTTATCATTGCAATTGATCTATTAACTAAGTTTCCTAAATCATTACATAATTCTGTATTATATTTTTCTATAAAGAAACTAGGTGTGAATTCTCCATCTTGACCATATGGTAAACTTCTTAAAATAGTATATCTTACCGAATCTACTCCATATTCTTTAGCTAAAGTATCAGGGTATATTGTATTTCCTTTACTTTTACTCATTTTACCATCTTTCATCATAATAAAGTCATGTACAAATATTTTTTTTGGTAATGGTAAATTTAAAGCCATTAAGAATATAGGCCAATAAATTGCATGGAATCTAAGTATATCTTTTCCTATTATTTGTATATCTGCTGGCCAATACTTTTTAAATAATGTATCATCTTCAGTCATATAACCAAGTGCAGTTACATAGTTTAGTAAAGCGTCAAGCCATACATACATTACATGTTTAGGATCATTTGGTACAGGTATTCCCCAGTCAAATGTTGTTCTAGAAATGCATAAATCTTCTATACCTACATTAATAAAACTATTCATTATTTCATTTTTCTTAGTTACTGGTACTAAAAAGTCAGGATTTTCTTTATAAAATTCTTTTAATCTATTTTCATATTTTTTCATATTAAAGAAATAAGTTTCTTCTTCAACTTCTTTTACTTCTCTCATGCAACTTGGACATAAACCATTTACTAGTTGGCTTTCTGTATAAAATGTTTCGCATGGGACACAATATTTACCTTTATATTTTCCTAAATATATATCGCCTTGATTATAAAGAATTTCAAAACATTTTTGAACACTTTGCATATGAGTTTTATTAGTTGTTCTTATAAAACCTGTATTACTAATGTTTAGATAACTCCATAATTCAGTGGTCATAGATGCCATTTTATCAGTGTATTCTTGTGGTGTTATGCCTAGGGCTTCACTCTTTTTTTGTATTTTTTCTCCATGTTCATCTAGTCCAGTTAAAAAGTATACATCCGAGCCTTTTTGACGATTATATCTTGCTAGTACATCTGCAAGTATTGTTGTATATGCTGTGCCTATATGAAATTTACCACTTGGATAGTATATAGGTGTTGTTATGTAAAATTTATTCATATTGTCATCTCCTCATTAAAAATTATACACTATTATTCTTTTAAAGAAAATAGTAAATAGCAAAAAGATGAAGTTATTTGATTTCTTCATCTTTTATTATTAGGCTAGAACCAGTCATTACATCTGGTTTTTTTATTTCATAAATGTCTGTAATAGTTGGTGCAATGTCACTTAGTGAACCACCTTCTTTTAATTTTATTTCTTCATTACAAATTATAAATGGTACTTTACTAGTAGTATGACTTGTTATTGGAGTTTTATCTCTATTTAACATTTTTTCTGCATTTCCATGGTCTGCAGTTATTATTAATTCATAGAAATATTCTTTTGCTTTTTCATATATTTTTCCTAAACAGAAGTCACATATTTCTATTGCATCTACTACTCTTTCAAAGTTACCTGTGTGTCCAACCATATCTGGATTTGCAAAGTTAACTAATATAAAATCATAGTCTTCTTCCATTTGTTTTAATACTGTTTCTGTTACTTCTCCTACACTCATTTCTGGTTTCATGTCATATGTTGGAACACTAGGACTTGGTACTAAGAATTTTTGTATTCTTTTATCATTTATGTCTCTTGTTCCATCAAAGAAATGAGTTACATGAGCATATTTTTCTGTTTCTGCTATTCTTGCCTGTGTGTAATCTAATTCCATTAAGTACTCACCTAATGTGTTTTTTGGTCTTTCTATATCAAATGCATATGGAATATTTTTATTAATATTAAATAATGATACAAATTTTACATTTTCAAACTGTTTAGTTTTAAACATTTTAAAAGATTTATTAGTTAGTGCATCTATTATTTCAGTCATTCTTTCTGGACGAAAATTCATAAATAGTACAGCATCATTTTCATGAATAGTACACCCTGAGGTGATTATACTAGGATTAATAAATTCATCAGTTATTTCTCTTTTATAGTGTTCATTAAAACATACTTTAAAGTTTGGAAATATATTACCTGACTCATATACTATTGCATTATAGGCTTTTTTTATTCTTTCCCATCTATTATCTCTATCCATTGCATAATATCTACCACATATTGTTGCAAGTTTACCTATACCTAATTTTTCTGCTTTGTCCATAAATTCTGTTACAAAGTTTATACCACTTTCTCTATTAGTATCTCTTCCATCTGTTATTACATGAAATACAACGTTTTTTACACCTTTTAGTTTACACATTGCAAGTACTGCATAAAAGTGATTAATACTTGAATGTACTCCCCCATTTGATAAAAGTCCAATTAAATGAAGAGTGCTGTTATTTTCTTTTACAAATGACATTGTTTCATTTAATAATTCATTATCAAAAAACTCTTTGTTCTTTATTTTTTCGTTAATGTATGTTAGAGGTTGTAATGTTACTCTTCCACTTCCTATAGTCATGTGACCAACTTCTGAGTTACCCATTTGTCCTTTTGGAAGGCCAACATACTCACCAGATGCTTCTAATTCTGTATGAGGATATACTGCAAGCAATTTATCCATGACTGGAGTTTTTGCTGCTTTTATTGCATTTCCAAATTCACTTTTATTTATTCCATAACCATCTAATATTAATAGTAATACTTTTTTCATTCTTTCACCTACTAATAGTATTTTAGCACAAGTTCAAGTATTTTTAAAGTAAAAAAGCCACTTATGTGACTAATTAAGACTAACTATTTATTTTTAATGTATCAAGTTTTAGTTTGTCAGCAATTGTTACAATGAATTCGCTGTTAGTTGGTTTTGCTTTATCTATGTCTACTGAGTGACCAAATATCTCTTCCATTAAGTCCCAGTCTCCGCGATTCCATGATACTTCAATTGCATGACGAATAGATCTTTCTACCCTAGTTATACTTATATTGTATTTTTTACCAATTTCAGGATATAATTCTTTTGTTATTCCTCCAATTAATTCTGGATTATTATATACTAATGTTATTGCATCTCTAATGTAAGAATATCCTTTTATGTTTGAAGGTATTCCTAGGTCATGTAATATTTTTGTTACAGAAAGTTGTAAATTCTTTTCTACTAAGTTAATTGAACCATATCTTTTTTCTTGTTTATTTGTTACTGATAATATTTTCTTTTCTAAGTCTTCTAATTCAAATGGTTTTAGTACAAAGTATTTTACTCCATACTCACTTACATTTCTTATTGTTTCTTGTTCGTTATAACTTGTTTCTACAATTATGTTTAAATTAAGATTATTTTCTTTTATTTGTTCTAGTACATATATTCCATCTTTTTTGGGCATAATTAGGTCTAATAAAATACAGTCATATGTATTATTTTTTATTTTTTCCCATCCTTCTTCTCCATTATATGCAACATCAGTTATTTCAATTGTTTTACTATCCATAAAATATTCTTTTAATAAACCAACCATTCCTTTATTATCATCTACTACCAATACTTTTTTCTTCATAATTTCTCCTTTTTATTATGGTTCCATTATAAAATAAAAACGTTTTGAAATTGTCTAATTGGTTTTAAGTGAATAAGTTTTGTTTTAAATGAAAAAAATCTAGTTTTCTAGACTTTTTATAATTTCTTTAGTTATGTTAATATCTGTACTTATTTTTCCAATTAATGCTCCATCTGTTAAGGAAAGTATTTCTTTTATGTTTTCTTTATTAACTGAACCACCATAAATTACTGGAATTTCTTTGTTTAAGTGTTTTTTTGTGTATGACTTAATGTAATTTATAACAAGTGTGATTTCTTCTAAATTAACTAAAGCTTTTTCTATTTTGTCAATTGGTTCATAGGCTAGTACTAAATTATCAAGGGCTTTTTCTTCTATTCCTTTTAAATAATACTTTAATTCTTTTTTTATCATTTTTAAGCTGTTAGTACTTCCTATACATAAAATTGTTTTGAAGTTACTGTTTAGGCTTTTATATAGTTTGTCTTTTATTTGCTCATACGTATCAAGATGTAATATTATTCTTTCAGGGTGTCCGATTAATGTGTAGGTTATGTTTAGTTCTTTTAAGCTAGCTAAAGATATTTCTCCAGTGTATGAGCCATAGTTATAACTATAAAAGTTTTGACTTCCTATGTTTAGTTTTGAGTCTTTAAATATTGATAAATATAAAATGTTAGGAAATAGTACTATGTTTGTTCCAGTTTTTAATTTTTCTATTTCTTTTTTGTATTTTTCTAGTTCTTTTATTCCTAAATAACTTTTATGGTTTAATATTATTAGTTTCATTAGTCCTCCATAATTTTAAGTGCAGGTAATTCTATTCCACTTAGGTAGTTTAGGGATGCACCACCACCAGTTGAAATATAGTATGGATTAAAATTATATTTTTTACTAGATGAGGCACCATCTCCTCCACATACTACAACTTTTTTCTTTTCTTGTTTTAAAAACTCATATAATTCTTTTGTTCCATTTTCATATAAAGGATTTTCGTACATTCCCATAGTACCATTTATTAAAATTAATACTTTATTTTTAAGTACTCTTTTATACATTTCTATGGTTTCACTACCTATATCATAAATTGTTTCTTCTTTTGTTATTTTATCTAACTCTTTTATTCCATTTTCTGTTACTACATCAATTGGAAATATTATTTTATTAGTTTTTAGTAATTCTTTACATTTATCTAGAAGTGCATCATTAGTTTCAGTTTTACCTACTTCATAGCCTTCACTTTTTATGAATGTTGCACACATTCTTCCACCTAGTAATATTTTGTCTGAAGTTGGAAGTAAGTATTCGATAAGAGACAATTTATCATCTACTTTTGCACCACCTAATAGAAGAGTTTTGTTTTCTTTTTTTATTTCATCTAATTCTTGTAATTCTCTTTCTACTAGAAAACCTACTGCATGTGGTAAGTATGAAGGTATACCTACAGTGGAAGCATGTCTTCTATGTGAAGAAGCAAAGGCATCTAATATATATACGTCTCCTAGGCTAGCCCAATATTTTGATAATTCTATGTCACAATTACTTTCTAATTTATCTGGATAGTCCATGTATCTTGTATTTTCAAGTAGTAATATATCACCTGGATTTAAATTATTTACTAAATCATCTAGTTCTTTACCTTTTAAAGTGCTAGAAAATTTTATGTCTTTATGAAGTAATATACTTAATTCATCTCTAACTGGTTTTAAAGAGTTTGCTTCTAAATCACTTTTTGTTTTTATTTTTCCCAAGTGAGACATAAGTATTATTTTAGCATTTTTACTTAATAGATAATTTATTGTTTCTAAAGAAGCAACTATTCTATTGTTATCTAATATTCTATCATTTATTATTGGTACATTATAGTCTACTCTTACAATTACTTTTTTATTTGTTACATCAATATCTTTTATTGTTTTCATTTTACCACCTTATAATTATTATACACCTATTTTCTTAAATGGCTTATTAAAAATTTGAAAATGTACATTTTTTTACATGAAGATTTTTATTGTTTTTCAAAGAAAAAACACATAGTGTTTAAAGATTATTTTGCTTATTTTCGGGAGAAAATTAATGTTTTTCACGTGATTCGGTATTTTTTATATATGATTTTACACCTAATTTGGTGTTTTTTTGGTGCATTTTCACACCTGTTTTGGACTTTTTTTGGGCTAATTTTACACCTAAATACTTAAATGTATACAAAAAGCACAGATTTTCTGTGCTTCTAACCCATTAATAATTTTAATTATTTACCTAGTTTATTTTTATTTAAAATTAATTCTTTTTTCTTTTCAACATAATAATCATAATTACCATAATATATATAATTCTTTTTGTTTTCAAACTCTATAATTCTATCTGCAAATTTGTTTATAAAGAATCTATCATGACTAACAAAAATTATTGTACCATCAAAATCTTCTAAGGCATTTTCAAATACTTCTTTTGTATCTATATCAATATGGTTTGTTGGTTCATCTAAAACTAAAGTATTAATCTTTTCTTGTAATAGCTCTGCTAGTTTGATTTTCATTTTTTCTCCACCTGATAATTTTCCAACTCTTTTTTTGATATCATCTTGATAAAATTGAAAATTCGCTAAAATTTGTCTGATTTTCTGCTCATTTAACCCTGTTGATTTACCAAAGTATTCTAAAATAGTTTGTTTTTCGTCTGGAAAAGCAATCATTTGTGGAATGTATCCAATTTTCACACTAGGTCCGATTATGATATCACCCATAAATTCTAAAGTACCTTTTCCTAAAATAGTTTTGATAATTGTTGATTTACCACATCCGTTAGATCCAATTAGTGCTATTTTTTCTCCTTCAGTTACGTCAAAATTTATATCTTCTAATAGCATTTCTCCTGTTGGTAGCATTGCATAAAAGTTATTAACTGATAACACTTTTGAACTTGATTTTAATTTATCATTAAATTCCATATTTGTTTTCTTTCTTTTTGTTGGTCTTACGATTGCAGTGCTTTTAATTTTATCTATTCTAGTTTGTAATGCATGCGCTCTTGCTGTTAAAGTTGAACTATTTGTTGCCATTCCTCTTTCTGCAAACCATTTCATTTCTGTTTCTAATCTTTTTATTAAAAGTTGTTGATCCTTATAGTCAGCCATTTGTTTTTCAAATTTTCTTTCTTTTTCTTCTAAAAATCCACTGTAATTAGTACAATACAATTCACCATTAATCGATTCTAAATCTAATATTTTATTTGACATTTTATCTAAAAAATATCTATCATGCGATACTATAACTGAAGCACCTTGAAAAGATTTGATATATTTTTCAAGCCATTCTATTCTTTCTATGTCTAAATGATTTGTTGGTTCATCTAGTAAAAGCAAATCAGGTTTTACAATTAACACTTTTGCTAGTTGAATCAAAGTTTTTTCTCCTCCACTTAAATCATTATATGACTGATTTAAAATATTATTATCTAATTGAAGACCATTAATAACCGTGTTTATATTAGCATCAATCTCATATCCACCCATCTGTGTAAATTTGTCTATCGAATCACAATATATATTAATTAAATCGGTATTATCAGGTTGTAAATTCATTGTTTCTTCTATTTTCTTAATTCTCTTTTCTAATTCATAAAGGTCCCCAAAGGCTTCCTTTAATACTTCATATACTTTCCTTGGGTCGTCCTTTGATGCTCCTACCTGATCTAAGTAAGCTACTTTTGCTCCTTTTTTTATTGATACTTGACCCTTGCTTGGTTTTTCCAAACCTGCGATTATTTTTAATAAAGTCGATTTCCCACATCCATTGGGACCAACTATTGAAATTGATTCTTTTTCGTTTAAAGCAAAAGATACATCTTCAAATAGAGAACCAAAACCAAAACTCATTTTTAAATCACTTACATTTAATAATTGCATTTACTTCACTCCTATCAATTTCTTGTTAATTGTGTATTCTACATCAATATTAATTATTTGTCAATATCTAATACTTTATTAGTATACTTTTTGGCATAACTTTATAAATTTAATACACAACCATAATTATTATATTATTTTATTAGTTTCTTATTATTCAAATTATAAGAACAATTCAGTTAATAAAATATAATACTCAATTTTTTCATAATTAGGTTCGATATTTAAACATTCAAACAAATATTTTTCTGCTTCAAATGTCTCATAATTTCTTCTAAGGGACTTTACAAGGATTGCTATATCGTACCACATGTCTGCAACACCTGCATCGCCCATATCAAGAAATCCGGTTATTTTATCATCTTTATAGAATATGTTAGGTATACTTAAATCTCCATGAGAAAGACACAAATTATCTTCTGAGACTTTATTATTTACTAAATATTCATAAGCATTTTGAAGACTTTTAAATTTTTTCTGGTTTTCCTCTGTCATATCTGAAATTTTTACCAGATTATTGTCAATATTATATTTAGCTAAGGCCAATTTTTTATTTAAATCATTATTTATAATTAAGTTATCCACATTAACGCTTTGTAATGTTTTAATGGCCTTTGCTGAAAGTTCAACTACTTGTTTCATATCATCAAATATTTCATCGCAACAAATCATATCACCTTTAAGTTTTTTTGTTATCATAACACTTTTACCTTGGCCACTGCCAAAATATATTACTTCTGGTACTGATAATCTATCCTTTAAATAATTATTTATAAAATATTCTTTATCTAGTTTTCCAAAAGTAGATTGTTTTATATAATAAGTACCATCTTCTTTTATAACTTCTCTTACACTATCTCCAGAACAGCCAATGTCAATTATATTTACTTTTCCATTTTCACAAAATTTTTTCAAATAATCCTCAATCATTTTTTTTCCTCCTTTTTAAAATATACTCTTTTAATGAGCAATTAGTTTGACATAAATTATTATTTATCCCATGTCCAATTATAATATTATCACAAATTGTATCATAATGATAGTCAGACCCAACCGATTGTAATAAATTGTTTTTTAGTGCTAATAATCTGTATCTTTCAAAATCACTCTTAATAAATGAAGAATGATAAGTTTCTATTCCCATTAAACCCAATCGTTTTAAATCTATAATCATTTTATCTTTTTCTGATTCATCCATTTTTATTTGATTTGGATGAGCAAGAATACTAATTCCTCCGATGTCATTAATTAATTCTATCGCCGTTTTAATGTTTAATTCATACTCTTCGTATGTAGGTATATAAACTTTGATTCTATTAATAAAGGTCTCTATGAATTCTTTATCATAACAATTTGCACTTAATATTTCATATATTTGTGTAGTTGGTAACTTGTAACTGTAGTAATCATAATCACGAAATATACATTCTGGTATTACTTTTATTGATGTAGTAATTTTTTTAATAAATTGTTGATTATTGATTAATAAAATATGTTTATATCTTTTTATTTCATTTTGTAATTTTTCACTTGTATTATCAAAATCATAACATAGTAAGTGTAACAAAACTTCTCTATTATTAAAATTAATATATGTAGAAAGTTCTATACCATTTATTAAATTTATTTGTTTATTTACTTTGTATTCTTTTATATCATTTGTTGACTGTATAGAATCATGATCAGTTATGCTAAAATAATTTACATTATTTTCTATTGCTTTGCTTATTAATTGGCTAACTGTTAATTTACCATCACTATATTTACTATGACTATGAAAGTCTACATATTTTTCCATTTTATCACCCCCACTTTTTATTGTACTTCATTTATAATTTTAGAAAGAAGAGACAAATTTTTTATCAATATTGTAGGCTCTTGTGAAAAGGTAATTCTACCAATAATCTCGTTATCATTTTGCCATCCAAATGAAGAGCCAGGCAAGAACTTAATTTTACTTTTTTTAAAAAGCGAAATAATTAAATCTCTATCATTGTTTATTATACTTCCATCTATTTTTTTACCTTTTAATTTAGTAAAATCTATAAGTGCAAAAAAACCAGATTCCGGTAAAAAATCATGATAGAAATTCACATTTTTAATACCATTCTTACACATATTTAAATTTTCTTTTGTCATTTTGCTTTCTATATATCTTTTTGTTTTTCTGGAAACGTTTTTTTCTCCAATTATAAAATATTTAACAATTTCTAAATTAAACATGTATTTTTCATTTATTTTTTTTAAAAATTTTCCCCTATATCTAATTCTTTTTTTTTGGTTGTTAAACACACTTGCTAATGAAATTTGATTAATCATTGAAATTGAATCTAATTCAAGAAATAAGTTATCTCTTATATCTTGTATTATGTATTCATTTGCTACTATAAAACCTGTTCTAAGTGCTGAAAGCGAATATGATTTAGAAAGTCCGAACAATGAAATAATATTATTTTGAAATTCTTCACATATTCCCATAGGTAAAGCTGAAGAGTTTTTATCGTACAATGAATCTTTATAAACTAAATCGTCAATAATCATTGTATTATTTTTGTAACAAACTTCATTTATATCGTGAATTAATTGTTTGTCTTTTTCATTTAAAAATACCGATAATGGATTGTTTGGATTTTGATTATAAAGGGCGACTACTCTAGGAATGTATTTTTCATTTTTATATTTCGTTTGAAGTTTTTCATTAGTAAGTTGAATTAATTCATTTAACTTTTTAGGATTAATCTTCCATTCTTCTTTTTCTTCTAATTTATAAAACACAACTTCTCCACCTATTTTTTCTGGTTTGTATGTAAATAAACCATAAGTTGGAACTGGTATAATTATTACATCATTTGGTTTCATTATTGTTTTTAATACTAAAGAGTAGGCATGTGTTGTCGAAGCTGTTATTATAATATTTTCTTCTTTATAACGTTTTAAACCTAAAGTAGTTAAATATTCTACTAAACTTTTTTTAACAAAATCACTTCCTATAGTATTTGGATATTTGTTTAAGGTATTACTTTTAATATACTTAAATATATCTTTTTTTATATATTTATAAGTTTTGAATTGTATAGGATCTCCACCACCTAAATTGATAATTTCATCGTCATCATCTCTATAATTATAAATATCATACCTATAAACATCACTACCTTTTAATATTTGCCTTACGCTATTTGAAGGGCCATTTGGAAATAGTCCTACATTGGGACAATAATTGTTTTCAAGCAGATAAGGTTTATCTTTTAATATTTCTTCTATTTTATTTAAATTTGTTTTTAACATAGTCATACACCTCATTCATAAACTCAATTGTTTTTTTATAATCTTTTACCTTTCCCGAACTTCTAAAATATAATGTTTTATATCTTAATTTGTTAAAATTATTGAAACTTTCTTTTATATTTAATTCTTCATACGGATTTACTTCTAAAGTTGTTTGAACAATATCTAAGTTATTCTCATCTAAATATTTATATAAGCATTCATCAAAATATTCATATTCTTCTCTTGAAATGTCCATGACAAATACTATTCTATGTAAAGATTTGTTTTTTCTTTTGACAAAATATCCATCTATTTTTAGTTTTTTTTCTATATTTTTTTTAATTTGAAACTTTCGAATTAATTTTATATAGTATAAACAGTATTCAAATGTTAATTTTATTTTTATTGTGACAGGTAATTTAATTGAATTAAAAACTTTATTTTTAGATTTAATCATTGAATACTTACCTAATGAAATTGGTTTATTTTTATTAAATGAGTAAATGACATAATCATAATTGTAATTTGTTTTTATGTTGCTCTGACAAGAATCTAGTATTTTTATAATTTTTTCATTCTTTTTATTAAAATATATTTTTTTATTATCAATTATAAAGCCATATTGTTCTACAAAAACTATCATTTTTGTATTCTCTGTTATTTTTTCTTCAATATTTTTAATTATGAAACTATTATCAACATCACAGAAAACAGGTATTAATTCACTATGTACAATCTCGTTTATCATCGATTTACATAGTGTTACTGGAACAATAATTTCTGATCCTTTTTTTAAATTCAATTCCTTTAATATTTCAGAAAACGCTTCAGTTCCACTTGCAAAATATGATTTAATATTATTTTTCATTTTTTTCTCCATAATCATATAATTCTTCATATAATTTAATCTTGTTTTTTTCATAATAGTAATTGAAATATATTTCTTGAGTTGCTCCAAATGATAAATTAAAATTTTCTATTTCTGGAAAAACAGACCCTTCAAAGTCTAATTTTTTACAGATTTGATTTTCGATTAAATATTTCATTATTTCATAATAAATTTTTGGTATTGGCGTGATTTCATTTTTATCGTAATAACTATACATTATATAACATCTTTTATTATCCCACACAACGGCTACACCGCCTATTACTTTTTTATTTTTTAGTGCAATAAAGCATTTCCCTTTTTTGTTTTCAATCGATTCTTTCAAATATTTTTCAACAAAATCGCAACTTATATTTGAACCATAATTAAATTCCCAATTAAGTGCTTTTTTTATATTAAATAAAACTAATTCATCATCTATTATTACTTCAACATCTTTTGTTTTTCGTATATTTTTTTTCCTATCATGCCCAAACTTTTTAAATATTTCCTCTAATGAATTATTTAAATTTATAACATATGTATATCTAACTTCTGGGACAAAGCCATTTTTTACACAAGGTATTACATCATTCAAACTAGGATCAAATGAAAAACTTGATTCTTCGTATGTATTTTTTATGTAATCAGTAATTAATGTCAGTACTTCACGTGTAATCAAAGTGTATTTTCTATAGTTCTTTTTGCTATATAATAAAATAGGACCACCATATGGAATATACATAGTCGATTGCTCTAATTTTTTACCTTTTTCAAATAAGGGCATAAATGCTATCATTACATTATTGTCATAAACACATAAACAATTTTCTACTTGTTTTAAACTTAAAAAATAATTATACGCAAAGGCGGTTCCATTATCAGAATTATCTATTAATGTATCAATTTCCTTAATTTCGTTAATCTTAACTTTTTTTATTTCCATTTTTCAAAATACTAAAATATATTCTTTTAATAGAATGCGTAGCCATTCTATCGTATATTTTATTTCTCCTTCCCAATAAATCCAAAAACAAATTTTCTTTAGACGATATATCTTTTATTTGATTTATTAAACATATTATACCTGAATTCATTGCTCTTCCAAAGTCTGTTGCACCCCATTTAGCTGCATAATACTTATCATTATATTTTATTAATAAAGAATAGCCTATAGGCTTGTTATCAAAATATGAAATATATAAATTACAATATTTTAGTAAGGTAACATATATTATTTGTTCATTGTCTAGGCTAAGCATGTCACTCTTTTCTTTATATTTCCAACTATCTTGATCTATTTTTAATACATCTTTAAATAATTTATTAATATTATTTTTATTAGACTTCACTATTTTTAGTTTTTTTTCAAGATTACTACATTTTTTAATTAACCTTCTAAAGTTATAAGATTTTGAATTTAAATATTCTTCAAAACAGTCTTTTTTTATTTGAATTATTGGAGCATCCCATTCATCATCAATTTCTATTTCAAAATTTTTACTTATTGTTTTAAATCCAATTGATTCTTTATTAATATATCTAAATTTTATAATTTTTGTTTTGTTGATTTGTTTTAGTTTAATTAAGTCATTATCATTGATTATCAAATCAAAATATTGAAAACAATTAATTCCATCATAATATTTAACTAAATCAATTGTATCTAATGAAATTATTTTTTTACTATAAAACCTGTAATATAATGCATTACGGTATAAATTGTCATTAGTAAAGTTGTTCATCTTTAAATTTCCTCATTATTTTGGATATATATTTACAATCAGATTTTTTATTTTTTGAATTTAAGACTAACCATGCCGTTCTTTCTATTAAATCTCTACTTTTTTCACATGAATTTACTTTGTATTTATCATTAAATGGAAAATTATCTTTAGAGAAAGTTTTGCCATACTTAAACACATTGTAATCGGGTAAAAAATTCGATGTTTTTTTCGAAAAAGGGATGTTATATTTTAACATTTCTTTTATAAAAATATCACATTCTTTTTGATTGTTAAACATTACACATAAACTCATCTTTATAGAATATTTTTCATTTAAGCACTTTCTTAAATTATATCCTTTTATATTTTTTATAACTGTTTCATATATTTTTTCTTGGTTCTTAATAATTTTTTTTATCTTTTTAAATTGTTTAATTAAAATGGCACTTTGCAAATCTGTCATTTTAAAGTTCTCTCCATAAGTACAATATTCTTTATCCCACACTGGCATCATATCTTTTTCTCTGTGTCCACCATTATCAACATATCTTTTAATAAAATCCATGTTTTTTTTACTTGTAATAGCTCCACCTTCTCCACATGTTATTATTTTACACGATTGAAAACTAAAAGCTGCTGAATCTCCAAATGTGCCTAAAAGTTTATTGTTATATTTTGCACCAAATGCTTGAGCAACATCTTCAATCAATATTAGTTTATATCTTTTTGCAATTTGTTTTATTTTGTCCATATTACATGAATATCCTTGATAATGAACCACCACTATTGCTTTTGTTTTTTTTGTTATTTTTTGTTCAATATCGTGCGGATCTATTGTAAAAGTTTCGTCTATTTCACAAAATATAGGAACGGCTCCAACTGATAAACAACTTGAAGCAGTCGCTATGAATGATAGACAAGGCACTATTACCTCATCTCCATAACCAATATTGTTAGCTAATAAGCATAGTTTTAACGCTGATGTACCATTGTTAACACATAAAATTTCTTGATGAAAATATTCTTTAAATTCTTCTTCTAATTTGTCAGTTTCGTATAACATATTTACGCCATCATATCTAAATAAGCTTTTGTTATGTAACACCTTTATAGTTTCAAATATTTCTTTATAATTTATTTTATTTAATCCATAGAATGCATCTTCTGTTATTTTCCTCATATTTACTCCATTATATCTTCACATATTTTTTCTATTCCATTTTTATTTATTTTCTTATAAAATTTTAATCTTTCTAACATATTATTATCAGAGTCAAAATATAGATTTAATTCGTTTTCAAAATTTTCACTATTATAAGTATATAGATTTTCTATGACTTGATTAACTCCTTTTTTTTCATCTAAATATTTTTCTATTTGTTTTTCATTAATATTTTTTTGAAAGTGAAAACCAATATTAAGTTTTTCAAATTCTATTCTTTGTAAATATTGACTATAATTTATTGGTAATAAAAACATACATTTTATATCTGTTGATATTATTTCATTAAAATTTCCTAAACCAGGAGACATGATAGCATGTGAACAATTATGCAGAATTTTTAAATAATCATTATTACTAAAAGAATCTATTATAATGTTATTACCATTTATATTTTTTTTAATATATTCTATTATATTTGTTCCTCCAGCTATATATATCTTTTTAAATTTTTTTATATTTTTATTATTCAATATAGTTTTTATACTATTTAAGTATGTGTTTTTTACAATCTGATCATCAAACATATATGATTCCACTCCGCCTAATGAAATAATAATATTTTCGTTTGTTACTGAGTGAAATTTGTTTAATTTTCTTAAACAGCCAACTTCAACAATATTATTAAAATCTTTAGCTATTCTTTTTTTATTGCTACTACAATCTATAACATTTGATATATAATACCTATTTAGTTTTTTTAATTCTGGTTCTAAAAAATCCCACATCCAAAATAAATTATCTATCAAATATATATTATTTAATTGAAAATTGTTAATTAAGTTAATCAATATATCTGTTGTTTCAACTGCTATTATTTTAAGTGCATTTATAAATGTTTTCTTATGCTTTCTTATTAAATCTTCTGTATATTCAGCTTCTATAATTTGATCAAAAATATTACTTTTATTTAAATAATTTACACATAATTTAGGTCCAATAAATATAAATTTTGCATTTGTTTTTTTTCTTAACTGTTCAGCAATTAATAAAAGAGTAGTAATTGGTCCATATCCAAAAGCATCTGCTAAAAAAATTATATTATTTTCTTTCATTAATCATTTTATTAAGGTACATATTTGCGTAGTCACATTTACCCTTACACAAACTATATCCCAACAACTCCTTTCTTAAGTTTTCTGCTTTAGCAGAATTAAAAATTTCTTTAATACTCATTTTCTTAATATTCCCTATGGAATAATAGTTAAAATCTCTATGAATACTACAGTCGCATGGATAAACTTCTCCGGATACACAATCTATAAATGAACAATAATCAAGCACCTTACAAGGAATGTTATTTTTTCTTAAATCGGTTCCATCATTTAAATAACAACCATTTTCAAAAAAACAAATATTGTCATATAGTAATTGGACATCGTATTCCTTCAATAATGCTTTTATTTTTTGTAAGGAACTATTATATTCTTTTATTTGTTTTAAACTAAAATAATATTCTGGGCATTCTTTAACAATTATCATATTTAAATAATCATAATTTACCTCATTTTTCATTTTAATAAGCTCACTAAGTTGACTTATGTTGTCATGGTTTAACACATGATTTATTACAATTTTGATATAAGGGTAACTTATTTTTATTTCATTAATTGCTTGTGTTGCTCTATAAAATAATCCGTTAACATTTCTTGTTTTATCATGAATTTTTGAATCATGACTATCTATTGAAAAGAAAATTGCCTTAATATTATAATTTTTAAATTTATTAATTGTATCGTGGTTAAGAAAAAAACCATTTGTAGTTATGACTATATTAAGTCCATTTTTTGTTGCATCTTCTAAATAAGAAAAAATTTCAGGGTTTGCAAATGGTTCTCCGCCACCAGTAAAATGCACATATTTTGCACCATTATTTTTTAAATCTTTAATCAAACAACTTATATTAACTGAAGTCTTTTTTTCTTTTTTTTCGTGAATGTCGCAAAACTTACAATTAGCATTACACTTATTAGAAATTGAAATAAAGTTATAAAAAGGTATTTTATCGTTTACAAATAATATGTCATCAAATAATTTTAAATACATCTCAATTCCTCCTTAATTGTGTTTATTATTAAATCTACAGTTTTTTCACTAATAAGTTTTTTATAATAAATGAATTTACAATTGTGAATGCTAGGTAAGCCAAGTATCATAGGGGTGTATTCTACATCTTCTTCCAAAAAAAGTATCATTTTTTTGCTAAATGCACTCGCCCATCCAATTTCAATATGAACACCACCTGAAATTGGATTTCCAGGAATCGCTATAAATAAATCACATTTTTTTATTCCATTTATATCTGCTTTTATACTTTCCTCTGGACTCACATATTTTAAACCCCATTCTTCTCTTTCTTGAGAACAAAAATATTCTATATTTAGATTTTTTAATTCTTTTATAATTTTTTCAAAAAACCATCTGTTCTTTATAATGATATCTTCTTCTCCTTCACAAAATTGAGAAAATGGTGATGCTAAAAATAAATTCATTTTATACCTCCTTCATACTCATTACTACTTTCATACATTTCTTTCTTTAATAACTCCTTAGTTCGTAATACTTTTTTAATTCTTATTTTTCTTATTTTTTCTTCTCCAAAATACATTTCAAGTTGGTTGATCATATTATGTACGTCAGCAATTTCTTCGAGTAAATTATCTTTTATCTCTTGTGGAGATTTATCATATTCTTCTCTTTTATATTTGCATATAGCCTGAATTAATTCTCCTAATTCCTCTAATGCTACATTACTTTGACATTCGTAACCCCAAAAATCCATTGCTTTTTTTAAAGAAAATTTCATTTCTTTTTCAGACATATCTAAATCGGATTCAATTAATTTAAATACTCTGTTAGCTTCATTAAATTCGATTTGACTCATTTTACCTTTTACATATTTATTTTCATAGTCTTTATATCTTCTAATTATTTCTTTTTTTGCATGAGATTCTGCAGTTTTTAAGTCAAATATACAATTGTAGGTTTCATTAATCATTGTTTCAGAAAAAGAATCTATTTTGTCTTTTTCTTCTTTAAATAATAAGTCGTGTAACAATTCAAATGTAGCATTATCTCGTTCATCTATACAATGTATTTCTCCTGTTTTATTAAAATATCTCTTGTCGATCATATCTGTTCCATAAACATCACACATAGCCATTGTACACGATAGATTAATTGGATTGTTCATTGACAATTCTGGTATCAAAAATGTTTCATATTTTCTATAAGTTGACTTTTTGTGTTCTTTTAAGTTATCGTGATAAATTTGTGATACTGCAGTTGCAAATTTTCCCGAATTTGGGCCAGGTCCTATTATGCATACTAGTTTACTACTTATGGGTATATAATCATTTTTTTCTAATCCTTCTTTTGAAAATATTTTACTTTTGTCATATGGATATCCTTCAATCTCATTTAATTTATAAACTTTATAACCTAAATTATTGATATGTTCAATAAACTGATTAACTTTAGCACTTTGATGGTATCTAGTTAAACAAACCGAAATTTTATACCCATCACTTTTTATAAAATTTAACATTTTTTCAAATTCTTCAGTGTATAATTGTTTTGTGTCTCTTCTCTTTTTGTTCTTGAGAATTGAATATGAACTTATACATACAATAAATTCTTTGTCTATATTTAATCTTTTTATAATTTCATACTTTATATTTGATTCAAATCCAGATAACACTCTGCTAGCATGCTGATCATCTAAAAACTTACCTCCGATTTCCAAATATATATGATCGTAGTTATTAGAAATGTTATTTTCTAACTTTTTTGTTTGCATAATTTTATATTTTTCACTATCAAATGTTTTTTTCATAATTAAGACTCCTTTGAAAAAAGTATAGCATTTTTTATATAAAAATCAAGTGTTTTTTTAAATTAAGTTATATTTTTGAAATTTTTTGTTAATTTTTATATATAAAATTAAGTATTTTACTATTTGAGTTTTTATTTGTGTTTTATTTATTTCACTAATATAAAAAAGTAAGATTATCAGCTTAATCTTACTTAAATCTTTTACACCAATATTCAGCAACTCTTAACATTTGAGCAGTATAACCCCATTCGTTATCGTACCATGCTGAAACTTTTATTAGTGAACCATTTTCTTTTTCTACTACTTTAGTTAATAGTCCATCTACTAAGGCACCTTCAGTGGAACCTATTATATCACTACTAACTAGTGGAATGTTAACTATTTTTATTACTTCACTTTTATTATTTTTAAACATATCATTTATTACACTTGAAGTAACTTTCTTTTTAACATTTAAAGTTAAATCTATTAATGAACCATCTCCAACTGGAACACGATATGCAATTCCAGATAATTTTCCATCTAACTCAGGAATTACTTTTCCAATGGATGAAGCTGCTCCTGTTGAAGTCGGTACTATATTTAATGAAGCTGCTCTTCCACGACGACTTTCAATACCTTTTTTATGTGGTATATCTAATGTTTCTTGGTCGTTAGTCATTGCATGAACAGTTATCATAGAACCACTTTCGATTATGAAACATTTATGAAGTAAATTTAATACTGGTGCTAGACAGTTTGTTGTACAAGATGAGGAAGATATAACTTGGTCTTTTTTGTCTAAAATGCTTTCGTTTACCCCATAAACTATAGTTTTACACTCGTCTTTAGCTGGTGCACTTATTATTACTTTCTTTGCTCCTGCATTTATATGAAGACTAGACTTCTCTTTAGTAGTAAATACTCCAGTACATTCTAATACTATATCTACTTTTAAGTCTTTCCATGGTAGTTTTGATGGGTCACTTTCACTAAATACTTTTATTTTTTTACCGTTTACTTCTATACCATCATCTACACTTGCTACTTTTTCGTCTAACATTCTATGAACTGAATCATACTTATATAGATATGCTAATTGTAATGGATCAGTTAAATCGTTAATAGCGACTACTTCCATATCTTTTCTTTTACTTATTTGCCTTAAGGCACATCTACCAATTCTACCAAAACCATTAATTGCAACTTTTATCATTTTTTTCCTCCTTATTCAAAATATCCTCCACCAACAAATTCTCTTAATAATGCAGTTTCAGGTAGCATACTATCTGATATGTTTAAGAATGATTTTAAGAAATTAATTATTCTTAATGCTTCAGAATAGTATTCACTATGATAACTTACACTAAATAGTATTGGTACAGCATATGTTTTTAATACTCCAAGTTCATATATTAAAGCAGTATTTAGTACTATATCTGCTTCTTTTTGATATGGGAATATGTATTTTTCTTCACTACGACGTACTACGCGCCAATTTTTTAATGTTTCTTCTGCATTATAACCTCTTGTTCTATAGTCTCTTACTAATCTTCTAATTAATCTTAAGTCAACAGTTGATACATGATTGTGTCTATCTAAATCTAATGGTGTGAATGGACTTATATATATTTTTAATTTATTTTTTCTATCTATTTTACTTGTTAACATTTCGTTTAATGTATGTATTCCTTCAACTATGATTAAATCTCTATTTTTTAATGAGACTGGAGCATGTTTGTATTCTTTTTCTCCAGTTAAGAAGTTATATGTTGGAAGAAGTGTTTCTTCTCCTTTTATTAGACTAGTTAATTTTTCATTAAATAAATCTATGTCTAGTGCTTCTGGAATGTCATACTCGTATTCACCATTTTCATTTTTTGGTGTATCTATTCTATTTTTAAAGAAGTCATCTGTTGATAATACAAACGGATTTATTCCTTTGCTTTTCAAGTATAAACTTAGTTTTTTACTAGTAGTTGTTTTACCAGAACTAGAAGGTCCTGCGATTAATACTAGTTTTATGTTATTTAAATTTTTTTCTATTTCACTTGCTATTTTAAGTAAGTCATTATTTTGTTTTATTTCATTTAATTCTATAAATTCTTTTATTTTTCCTTCTATTACTACATTATTAACATCTGATACATATTTTACTCCTAAAGTATCAGCCCATTTACCATATTCTTTGAATACATTTAGTACCTGGTCCATATGAGTGTATGGAGGTATTTTCATATCATATGTACTAGGATATTCTAGCATAACTCCTTTATCTTTTGTTAAGGTTAAGTCAAAACTTTTTATTATTCCAGTACTATATGGCATTTTTGTGTAAAAGTAATTATAATAATTTAATAAATTATATAATGTTAAAGCATCTCCAGTCATTTGTTTATACATAGAAGATTTTTCTTTTTCTTTTACTTCATTAAAGTATTTTATTGCTTCTTTTCTACTTGTTGTTATTTTTTCAAATCTTAAATCTCTACTTACTAATTCTTCCATTTTTGCTTTTATGTCTTTTACTATATCTACTGTTAAATCCAAATCTATTCTTGTATATATTCCTTTATCTAATGAATGAAGAAGTTTTACGTCTGTGTTTATTCCAAATAGTTCTTTTATTGCAGTTATGTATATGAATTTTAGACCACTTCTATATATTTTAGCACCCATTCTATCTTTTATGCTTATTAGTTTTAGTTTTGTATCTTCTTTTAGTTTATAAGATAATTCTACTATTTCATTATTAATGGAACAAGCTATAATGTCGTCTGTTTTATTTAGTCTTTTTATTAAGTCATATAAAGTAGTGTCTTTATGTAATACAATGTTACCATAACCTTCTATTTCTATTATTAATTCATTTGTCAATTTAATCACCCTTTATTCTATATATATTTTATCATTTTTTTGATGTTTTTTGTATATTTTTTTTATTTTTTCGTAAATATATTTATAGGTGATATAAATGGTTATACCAATGATTATTGATAAGGAAGAGGGAGTAGAAAAAAGTTTTGATATTTATAGCAAACTTTTAAAAGAAAGAATTGTTTTTTTAAGTGGTGAGATTACTGATGAAGTGGCTAATTTGATAGTGAGTGAGTTATTATATTTAAATAGTTTAGGAAATGATGATATTTATTTGTATATTAATAGTCCTGGAGGAAGTGTTACGGCTGGGATGGCTATATATGATACGATGAATTTTATTAAGGCTGATGTGGTTACTATATGTGTGGGAATGTGTGCTAGTATGGGGGCTTTTCTTTTGAGTAGTGGATGTAAAGGAAAAAGAATGAGTTTAAAAAATGGAGAGGTTATGATCCATCAACCTCTTGGTGGAGTGAAAGGTCAAGCAAGTGATATACAGATACATGCTGATAGAATTATTAAAATGAAGAAGAAACTTAATAGTATTTTAGCTAGTAATACTTCTAAAGATATGAAAGCAATTGAAAGAGATACTGAAAGAGATAATTATATGGACGCTAAAGAGGCTTTAGAGTATGGTCTAATTGATAAAATTATATAAAAAGAACTAGTTTATAGTCCTTTTAAATGTTATTACTTTTTTCTTGTCTTCTAGAACATCTCTTAATGTTTTTACAAGAATACTCTTTATTAATGGTTCTTCTATATTTAAGTTATCAAGAACTTGTTTTATTATTTCTTGGGGAAGTGTTAGACAAAGAGATTTTATGTAAGATAAGTGGATGTATAAACATAATTTATGTTCAGTGTCTGTTAAATCTATAGTTTTAAATCTTCCTACTTCATGTATATGAGATATAAGTGTTTCAGTAAACACATCTATACTAAGGCTTTTATACATAAATGATGGTATATTATATTTAGTTCCAACTAGGTCTGTTATCAATAGTAAATTATTATTAAAGTTAAAATTTCTTTTAGATACCTCTTGTTCTACATAATCATGTATAAATGTATAATAATACATTCCATAATTTAGTTTATTTTTTATATACTCATTTTTGTTTTCTTTTTTATACTTGTCCATATAATATAATAAGTTAGTTATTAAATCATAACATTTGAAATCTCTAATTATGTTATTTGATAATTCATGTGTTTTTTTACTGGTTATATTATCAGCAACATCATAAATTCTTTTTTGTACTTTAATAATTGCTACTGACTTAGAATTAGCAGGAAGTGTATCAGGTAACGAGGTAGTCATTAATTTATCTGTTAACATTTTGTCTGCAATTATTATGTAATTTGGTTTATATAGTCTTCTATATATACTTTCTGTTAATTCATTAATTGTTTTATAATGCTTTAATGTTTTTTTATAGTCTTCACTATCTTTTTTGTTATTATAGTCTAAATAAGAAAGTGTTATTAAATCTTTATGTTGTTCTTCTGTTAGATTTAATATCTTATTAATTTCTTCACTTACATATAATATATCTTCTTTTTTCATATAATCACCTGTTGGTATGTATTCTACACCAGTTATAGTGATTTGTAAAGAAAAATCAAAATGTACCCTTTGAGTAGATACTAATTATTCACATACTGATTTCTAATACTAGTATTACACAAAATAAAATAGCCTTTATAACTCTTTACACTCTTTAAATACATTTCATAATCATATACTTTTAAATTTCTTAGTCTACTCTTACTTCCGGACACTTTTAAAACTAAATAAAAAAGATATTTATATTACTAAACATTTCTAAAAACACTTTAAAAACTTTACCTTATATTATTTTAGGTATGGTTAATTCTGAATCTGTTGTCACTTCTGACATTGCTTCTTCAATTAATTCAAATAACTTTTCTAATGTTAAACATAATAAACTTGTAGTTACTCTAGACCATATGTTTACTAAAAATAATTTTGTTACTTTAATGTTTACTTTAAAAATTGATAATCAAGGTATACCTATTTGGTTTAGTACTGAAAGAACTTTAAATAATTGTCATCAAGAAATACAAAAGCATTCTAGAAAACGTGTGTTTAGTGAATACTTTATTTTTAAGGCTGTAAATGAAGTAATTGATTTACTTTCTCCACTTAATTCTAAAATTATTTTCTTAGCAGATAGATGGTTCTTTAATTTAAAACTTCTAGAACATATACAAGGTAAAGGAGCATATTATTGTTTCAGAGCCAAAGAAAATTCCAATGTTAAATTTTTACTATATGATAAAAAAGAAAACCATGAAATATACAGAAATCTTTCTTACTTACATAGTAATAAACATCATTCTAAATATTATAAGGATTTAGAACTTGGGGATTTGAAGCTTAAATGTAATATAAGTATTTCACGAACTATAAAAAATGAAGAAGAACCATGGTATATTGTTTCCAATATTGAACCAAATCAAGCAATTAATGAATATAAACATAGATTTGGTTCAATTGAAATGTTTTTTAAATCTCAAAAAACTAATGGTTTTTATTTAGAAAGTACCAAAACTAAAAATCTACATGCATTTGAAACTTTATATGGAATAGCATGTATTGCTTCTTTATGGCTAAATATAATTGCAGTAGATTATATAAAAAATCATAATCATGTTAAAAATAGAATTAATATCAGATATAATAAAAAGAACTCTAAAGCTAAACTTATTAGAATTCTTTCTACTTTTAAATTAGGATTAAAACTTTTTTCAATAGTTTTTAAAAGTCAAATAAATTATAAACTAAAATGCAGTTTCAAATTGTACTTATAAAAATACAGATTTTAACAATTTTTATGTTCTTTTAGTCATGTTCGGACGAAGTTTATGCTTCACAAACCCCAGTAATTACAGGACTTTAGCAAGAAATGTCCGGATCTAAGGACGGTATTCAAGAGAGACACAGTCTAGCATCACTTGAAGTTTCCAAAATTGTATATGGGTTAGTTGCAGATCCATCTCCTGTACCATATTTGATACAAGATTTGAGAGAAATGACGGGACGCACGGCATTTGTGAAGTAGATGTTGATGTCGCTCAAGAACGCATAGTCGGAATTCCAGCGCCAAACAGAAGCGTAAGACCCATTCCAGTAAAGAGGCGACAAGGACCACCAAGATTTTGATACTTGAGTTCCAGCGCTATTACTAATAAACCATGCATAAGGAGTATTCATTGTTTGGAATGCTACTCCACCGGCAAATGCTATTTCATCTGCTGTCATTAGTCCTATTGGATATGTTAGTTTTGCACTTGTATTTTCTGCGCTGAATGCGTCTCTTATATCTGTACAATTATATGATGGATTTGCTTTTGCTCCATCTGTATCATAGTCCATTCTATAGTATGATGAGAAGTCAAAATTTGAACTTGCACTATATGTTTGTCCTGTTCCTAGGCTTCTATCATTACAATATACTGCACTTGTACTTAAATATTTTGTATAATTTGTTAAGTTGTTCTGATACCATGTATCTATATATGTTTTTATTGTACTATCTGTTGTATTATTTCTTATCGTATCAAGTGATGTATCTTCTCCATATTTATATCCTACATATTTTGGACTATTTTGACTTGTGTTAAATACCCTTTCTCCTATATTACCTGTTGTTGTATCATGACTTGTTCCTACATAAAGTAGTCTTATACTTCCATCATGGTTTGTTCTTATTATTCTCCAGTAGAATCCTCCAAACTTTACCCAGTTGTTTGTTGTATTTCCTGCATAGTAGTATACTTCTTTAGGCGAAGTTGTTATACCTGTTATACTTTCTGTTGATGTGAATAATGTTCCTGTTGTAGTTGCAGTTAAAGGTGTTGCAAAGTCATTTGTTCCATTATTATTGTTACTTCTTGTACTTCTTGTTGGGTTATCTTTTAATATTTGACTTAAAAGTGTAGGTTGTTCTGTTCCTTCAGTAATAAATAACTTTCCACTTAGTTTCTTACCCATATCGTCACTTTGGTCGACACTCTCATCGTTTGCATACTTAAATTCAAATGTATAACTTTGTGTTACTCCATTAGGTATTACTACACTATAAGCTAGTATTTTATCTTTAGGTGCACTTGACTTTGGTACATCTTTAAACTCAGTCATATTGTATCCACCATTAGTACTAGTTATTTTGTACTGTAAGTATCCTTCAGTTACAAATGTATTTACTAAGTTTTGTATTACTATATTATATTTGTATGTTTCATTACTTTTATTTTCTATAGTAAATGTTTTAGTTACATTCCACTTACCTGGTTCTATATTAGTACCACTTATACTTCCATC